>Ga0209121_10000021_pt1 | contig 158589 bp, 151 predicted proteins | sample Cruoilmetagenom3_FD_187292 | JGI IMG/M metagenome (GOLD analysis project Ga0209121, IMG submission 187292) | Oil polluted marine microbial communities from Coal Oil Point, Santa Barbara, California, USA - Sample 3 (SPAdes) (version 2) | ecosystem: Environmental > Aquatic > Marine > Oil seeps ...
TGGAATAGTGAGCTACGTGGTATTGATGAGCCCGATGAGTATAAGCAAAAGCTAAGCAGTCTAAACGCTGATTTAGTATCACCTAATGTGGATTTTATACGTACTAGCGTAGACGTGATCTGACTATTCTAGTGTCTGTCAGCTTACGGATTTCGAGATTATTTTAATCTTGAAGCCTAATTCACCTAAGGAGTAAAATTATAATAAAACTAGTCAAGGGTTATCCTAGGCTACAAAAGCCGAGATAATAGATAAATTCAAGAGGGTTGCGTTAGTTATTCCGGAATCACATATAAACTTTCTTCCGAATCAAAATGGTGGGTTGAGTCTGAGTGTGCCTATATATGTCCAGATGATGGCGAATATGAGATTTTCATTAACTGTTTTTACGCCATTTCTGGATTATACACCACTATAGAGCTTTTTTTGCGCTTGGCCCTCTCATAATTATTGTATCCCTAATTCGATTTTTCCGATTGCAGACAACTCTATTGGGAATAAAATATGTCTCGGCATAAAAGATGATCATATCAATCGAATATATTTTTGGAATAAGGATGGTGAAGTAAATTATTGAAAAGAGCCAACATTCTATAATATCTATAAAATGTCGGATTCTAGTCATGGTTTGGCATTGTATGAACGAATACAATTTAGAAAACCGAATAATATTTATATAAATGACCAGGGTTGGGCTCTATTTTACGAACAGCATGATGCGAAATATTATTGTTTATATAGAAATAGAACAGCTTCTATTAAGTGTTTCAAGTACACTCACCAAAACACTGTTAATACTGAGGTGACAGTAGAGTTTAGTTTTATCAGCACGGACTTGCTTGCCTAAGTAATCAGCAGGTTTTATGATACACAATATGTGAACTCGAAAAATGAGCAGGACCAATTGCTGTAGGGTATCTGTTGATAAACCAAGGAATGAGAAGGGAAAAATGGGATTCGGTGATTTAGGCAAAAAAGATCGACTTACTAGAACGGGTATTGAGTTTTCTAAAGCTGAACCCTTATCAAGAGTGTTAAAGTTTCATGCTATTAACGAGGATCTGCTATTAGATCTTTTTGAAGGAGAGCATGGTGTTTTGCGAGATGAAGCCTTTTTGAAACGAGTTGAAAAGGAAGCGAAGATAGATGACAAAGTATTTTCTGATCTATATTTCCATCACTTAGTATTGTCTGAAGGTCGACTTCCAAAAATAACGTCAAATCGAAGTTTTTCTGCTTTACTTCAAGCGTACAAAATATTTAGCGAATTTCTTATAAGCGAAGACAAAGAAGTAGAATTTCAAGATAAACTGATTTGTCTATACCTCTTTGGGTTTTACAAAGATTTGTCAATTGGTAACCTAGAAACTATATCAAGAAATACTTATGTTTATCGATTTAAAATAGTGACTCAATGCAGTAAGTACAGCGCTATTCCTTATATGATCGATAAAAAAGATAAATTTTTATTTTTGTCCACTAAGGAACACGCCAGTCGAGCAGCTGAAACAATAAAGTGTGTAGGTGGTCCAGATACTGGCTATTTAAATTTATTCTATTGGGGCTTAATTTTTTTTACGCTGTTAAATGAAGATGTAAATTCCGAAATTTGTGAGTATTTTTCAGAAAACTATCATGAAGTTGAGGAAGTCAATAGAATATTTCAGCGATTATCAGAGGCAGTGTAAAAGGATTTTCATCGGGATACCCCACGACCTCCATAGAGTATATCGGGGAATAATTTGATAGGCTTAAATAAAAGCTGCGTCAAGTTTTTCGGATAAAGCAGAGAATATATTTTTGAAAATTAGTGAATTGAATGAATCTTATTTGATGTTATTGGGTATTGATTGGAAAAGCAAGAATGGAAGTTACTAACTAATTATTTAGGGTTTCAAAGTAATATTTTGAGTCACTTAGTCGCTTTTAAAACGTTAGCAATATAATATGAAAGGCAACAAGTTGTATCCCATCATTATAAATTTAAAGTCCATACAATCTAAAATCGAAAAAGCTAACAATAAAGTTAGCTCCTTTATGAAATTAGCTTAGTTACCCCAAGGGTTGCTTGAATTTGAACGTTGTTTACGAGTACGGGCACGTTGCTTGGCAGCTTTTTTCTCTTGAATACGCTTAGCATCAGAAAAGCTTAACTCGCATGGTTCACCTGGTTTATCGCCTTCAGGGATAATACGGTCGCGTGGAGGCAGTTCGTATTGTACGTCATCTGGGCGTGGTAAGTTTTTTAGGCGGTACAAATAGAAATTATCTACTTTTTGTTGTGCCCACTCGGTTTTACGTAAAAATTTAACTGCTGACTTAATGTCAGGATTATTTTTAAAGCAGTTGAGTTGTAAGTAGGCATGCAGGAGTTCCCACCCATATTGCTCAACCAGTTCTTCAACCACTTGCTCTAATTTAACGCCTTGCAGTGGGTTATTACTGAAAAGTTCTTGGTTGCTCATAGGTGTTCTCTCGTTATTAAAAATACGGCCAGTATTATAAATTTAATAACGAGAGTTTAATAGCAAAAATGCTTAACTTTGACAATTAACCACAACACGACCACGAATTTGGCCCTGCATGAGCTGTTCGGCATTTTCAATAACCTGATCAAGTGTGATTTCGGTCGAAATTTTATCTAAGTAATCGCTACTAACTAGGGATGCTAAACGATCCCATGCTTCAACACGATCCGCTTTAGGACGCATTACGCTATCAATACCCATCAAAGAAATACCACGTAAAATAAATGGCGCAACAGACGCTGGCAAATCCATACCTTGTGCAAGCCCACAAGCTGTTACTACACCACCGTATTTAAGTGAGGCACAAATATTAGCAAGTGTGTGACTACCTACCGAATCAATTGCAGCAGCAAAGCGTTCTTTTTGTAGTGGTTTACCTGAGTTTGAAAACTCGTTCCTATCAATTACATTAGTTGCACCTAATGATTTTAAATAGTCAGCTTGTTCCATGCGACCTGTTGCTGCGGTTACTTGATAACCTAGCTGGCTTAGTAAATAAATAGCAAAACTGCCTACGCCACCATTGGCACCGGTGACTAACACTTCACCTGAGTCAGGGGTGATCCCTTGTTTTTCAAGGGCAATCACGCTCAACATTGCTGTGTAACCGGCAGTACCAATTTGCATAGCTTGTTTAGCTGATAAGTTGGCGGGTAGGGGAATTAACCAATCGCTGCTAAGAGCCGCTTTTTGGGCTAGGCCACCCCAATGTTTTTCGCCAACACCAAAGCCATTTAAAATCACCTTATCGCCAGCTTTAAATTCTTCACTGTCGCTGTTAGTAACTGTACCCACTAAATCAATGCCAGGTACCATAGGAAAGCTGCGAACTACAGGACCTTTGCCAGTAATGGCTAAGCCATCTTTGTAATTTAGGGTACTGTACAGTACGTCAATTAATACATTTTCGTTTGGTAAATCATCACTGTTTATGCTGCTTAAATTGGCACTGTAGTTGTCATCTTGCTTATCTATAACAATAGCTTTAATAGGATTGCTCATTAGATTTCCTTTTAGACCGATCGTCTTTAAATTGATAATAAAAAATGCATCAACAGGGTCTGATGACCTTTGCAGATTAAAATTTGTTCAAGTTAGGGGCGATTTAATTGCGGCGCGAGATTTGTAACCTAGTGGGCTAAGTAAAACCGAGCAACAAAGAGTAAATCGCCCCTAGGCAGAACCCAAAGGGCAGCGCCTGTTTGGCATTAATGCTGCGTTATCGCCTATTTATGGGGAATAACCACACCACATAGGCTCTGCCTTGCCTAAATACCAAACAGACTGCTGCAAATTTAACCTTGAAAGATCAACAGACCCTAATTAATGTGCGTAAAAACATTTCTGTGTATAAAGTCAGTGGCTTGCTTGATTGTGTTAGTTTAGCTCGCATTACAGCGCCTTCCCAACCAATCCAAAAATATTCACTCATTTGTGTAGTATCAACATCAGTTTTAATAGTGTGTTGCTGTTGAGCCAAGTCTAAACACTGTGTTAACTGTGCTTGCCAAGCATGGTAACTCTGCATTAGGCGTATTTTAAACTCGTCACTTAAATGATTGAGTTCTTGGTTTAAATTGCCTACTAAACAACCGCGTTTGTAATCATACTTTTGCATCCCAGCTATCGCACTTTGGGTAAAGTTAACAATGCGTTCTAGGGGCGGTACTTCAGGTTGCTCTAAATAAAACTTAAGCTTAGCTATAAAAAACGTGTCGTACGCATCAACCAAAGCTAAGCCAAATGCTTCTTTATTTTTAAAGTAATGATAAAACGAGCCCTTAGGGACTTTGGCTTTTTTTAATATGGTGTCGAGCCCTGTGGCACTAAAACCAAACTCAGTGAGGGTTTCTAATCCCACACGAAGGAGCAACGCTTTAGTGTCTGCGTTGTCTCTGGCTATTTTAGGTGGGCGGCCACGCCTATTTGTAACTACTGAGATTTTATTCATAACCTATATTAGACCGATCGGTTTTAAATAATCAAGTGTTTATTTTCAATCTTTTTAAACAACGAAATCTGTTCATTTTTCGATTACAAATTAATGAGGAACTTTAGCTTATATTGCCAGTCACAAATATGACACTTATGTGTTTTTGAGCCGATATGTCGGAACATTTTAATAAAGTTATATAGGTTAAAGTTGATTAAGTTTGAGCAATAAATTTATTTTTTAATTAATTTATCATTGCATCAGCAGCTTAGTTAAAGTCAAACAAATTAATTGTATTTTGTGTTTGAATTAAACATTTTTGTTGGCTATTTATTAAATGTAGATGAACTTTATGCTACAAAAATATAAATATAAAGGTGAGGATTTTACCGATGAAGAGACAGAAAAGAGATCGTTTAGAAAGAGCTCATTCTCAAGGTTTTAAAGCAGGTTTAGCTGGTCGCTCAAAAGAGCACTGCCCTTATCAACAAGTTGATCCTAAGTCTGAGTGGCTTGGTGGTTGGCGCGAGGCAATAGAAAATCGCAATATGTATAAAACATAAACTCATAACGAATTAAAGCAAAAAGGCCTCCAAATGGAGGCCTTTTTGTTGCGTGTTTTAAACTTAAAACGCGCTGGTATCTTGGAACAAGCCTACCTTTAAATCTTTTGCTTCGTAGATCACGCGGCCATCTACTTCTACGGTGCCATCAGCCATACCCATAAACAATTTACGCTTAATAACGCGTTTCATGTCTAGACGGTAGGTTACTTTTTTAGCTGTTGGCAATATTTGACCGGTAAATTTAACTTCACCTACACCGAGTGCACGACCAAGACCAGGACCACCAGACCAACCTAAGAAAAAGCCCACAAGTTGCCACATAGCATCTAAGCCTAAACAACCAGGCATTACTGGGTCGCCTTTAAAATGACAGTCGAAAAACCAAAGGCTAGGGTCGATATCTAGCTCTGCAACTATTTGACCTTTACCATGTTCACCACCGTCATCTGTAATTGAAATGATACGATCCATCATTAACATGTTGTCACTTGGCAAACGACAATTTCCTTCACCAAACATTTCACCTTGACCACAAAGGATCAAATCTTCTTTTGTATAGCTATTTTTAGGTTCCATAACACTTTATCTTTGCTTAGAAATTGCCCCGTACTTTAGCGTACACTTGTACGCTAAACAACTCGGAGCAGTTAAAAAATGGTTTAATTATAAGCAATCAGTAAATGCAACTGATTTTAGTATGATTAAACCGCGCAATTACTAACAGAAATCATTATAATTGGGGCTGACTTTTAATCAGTTTAAAGGAAGTTTATGACCCTTTTTGTTAACTCACTCACTGTGATTGATTTTTCTTACTTATGCAATAAACGCGGTGCAGTTGGCGAAAGTTGGATTGTTGATTTGACTTTACATGGCAAACTAAACGAAGAGTCTATGGTTTTAGACTTTGGCTTAGTTAAAAAGCAAATTAAAGGCATTATTGATGAGTGTATAGATCACCGTTTAGCTGTCCCTAACAACATAAACGGCAGCATCAAAGAGTTTGCTGATCACAAAACATTAGATTGTACATTTGCTGATAACAAGCACCTTGCAATGAGTGCGCCTCATCAAGCATATTGCTTAATAGATACTGATGAGATTAACGTTGAATCAGTAACAGAGTACTTAGTTGCCACAATACTGCCACAGCTTCCTGATAATATTGAAAAGATTGAGTTGGTGTTAAAGCCTGAGCACAATCAGAGCTTTTATTACCACTATAGCCATGGCCTTAAAAAGCATGACGGTAATTGCCAGCGTATTATTCATGGTCATCGCTCACAAATTGGTATAAGCCTTGGCGGTATTTCTATGCCTCGTTTGCAAAAACAGTGGGCTGATAAATGGCGTGATATTTACTTGGCATCTAGCGAAGATCAAATAAACGCCTCTGAATTAAAACATATCTCAGCTAAAAGTGATGATGTTTGTTTTGCGTATACTGCGGCGCAAGGTTACTTTGAAATTGCTATTACTGAATCACGTTGCGACATTTTACCAATTGATACCACGGTAGAATGTATTGCTGACTACATTGCCAGCCAAGTGAAATTAGAGCACCCAGAAAAAGACGTTAAAATTACCGCCTATGAAGGTGTTGGAAAGGGGTCGATTAGTTATGCTTAAATCCTTATTAGTTTCGGCGTTAATTGTATCAACTAGCTTTAGTGCTATGGCGCTTGAGCTAAAAGGGCATTTAACTCAAGGCGGCTTAGTAACAGGGCAATTAGATAATGCTAAGTCGGTAAGCCTCAATGGTAAGTCGTTAAAACTTACTGATAATGGGTTATTTGTATTTGGTTTTGGCCGTGATGCAAAACCTGTACATACATTAAGCTGGGTAGATAAAACTGGTAAAGGCCACAGCCAAGCTTTAGTTATTACTCTTCGCGATTACGATATAGATAAAATTACCGGTGTTGCTAAAAAATACGTATCGCCGCCAAAAGCAGTAAGTGAACGTATAAGCCGTGAAGCGATCGCAGTTCGAAAAGCACGGGCTGTTAACTCTGATTTAGAATACTTTTTACAGCCAGTACTTAGGCCTGCAAAAGGACGCATTTCAGGTGTTTATGGTAGCCAACGTTACTTTAATGGCGAACCTCGTAGGCCACACTTTGGTTTAGATATAGCAAACAAAACAGGTTCACCTGTGTATGCACCGATCAGCGGAACCGTGGTGTTTGCTGAACCAGATTTATACTACTCTGGTGGTACTTTGATTTTAGATCATGGTCATGGGGTTACCTCTACTTATATTCATTTAAGTAAGCTTGATGTAAAAGTAGGGCAGAAGATTGAACAAGGTACAAAGGTAGCTGAAATAGGTGCTACGGGCCGTGTAACTGGGCCGCATTTAGATTGGCGATTTAATTGGCAAGGTGAACGCCTTGACCCTGCATTATTAATGCAAGACACATTAGCTAACAAAAAGTAGAGATTATGACTCAAGTAGAGCGCGAAGCCATTATTGCACAGCGTATAAAAGATTCGACCACTTCGGTAACTAAAGCTGTATTTCCTGGGCGTACTAACCATCATAATACGCTATTTGGTGGTGACGCATTAGCATGGATGGATGAAGTTGCTTTTATAGCTGCCACCCGTTTTTGCCGTAAACCATTAGTAACTATTTCATCAGATAGAGTCGATTTTAAAGAAGCTATTCCTGCTGGTTCATTTGCTGAGTTGATATCAAAGGTATCGCATGTGGGGAATACCAGTTTGAAAGTGGATGTTGAAATATTCCTAGAAACTATGCACAAAGATAACAAGCACTCGGCTATAACCGGCAGCTTTACCTTTGTTGCTGTTGATGATAACCACAGGCCAACACCTGTCGTGTGTGACAAAATGCTGCATGGTTTTGAGTTATAACACCTAACAATAAAAATAATATAAGCACCAATTATGGTGCTTATATTATTAACCATAAAGAACACATCATACTGTATTTGTCTAATGGCCAACTTTAACAATTGAATAAAATAAAAGGTATTAGTTTTTCAATAAGGAGGGCGTATTAAAGTAATAAATGAGACTAATAAAAAGGCGTGCAATGCACGCCTTTAAATAACTATAAAACCATAGCGGCTATCCAGCCAAACAACAATAACGGAATATTAAAGTGAATAAAGGTTGGCACAACCGAATCCCAAATGTGGTCGTGTTGTCCGTCAGCATTAAGTCCTGATGTTGGCCCTAGTGTAGAGTCAGAGGCAGGGGAGCCTGCATCACCTAATGCGCCTGCCGTACCAACAAGCGCAGCGGTTGCCATTACAGAAAAGTTTAGCTCTAAACATAAAGGCACAAATAAAGTGGCAATTATTGGCACAGTTGAAAATGAACTACCAATGCCCATAGTTATAAATAAGCCGACCAATAAAATTACTGCGGCAGCTATGGGTTTATTACCGTCAAAAATGGCGGCGCTGCTATGGACTAGGCTAGCAACGTGTCCGGTTTCTTTCATTACCGCAGCAAAACCTTGCGCTGAAATCATAATAAAACCAATCATTGCCATCATGGCAACACCCTTACTAAATACGTCGCCGTTTTCTTCCCACTTAACCACACCAAATACACTAAATATAACCACTCCGACTAGGCCACCTAATATCATTGAGCCACTGGCATTTTGAGCGATCAGAGAAGCAAGCACGGCAAATAAACCAACCAGCATTACCTTTTTTGGGTTTTCAACATCCGCTTGTTGGCTTTGAACTGTTAATGCTGTGCTTGTGTATTCGCGGCGTTTTCGATAACTAATAAATAGGGCAATCAACAAGCCGACAAACATACCAATAGCTGGAATTATCATTGCTAAAGGGACACTGGTATTAACAATCTCAAGGCCATTATCAACTAGATTTTTATGTAATATTGAGTATAAATAAATACCCCCAAAACCATACGGGAGCACCATATACGAGGTGGCTAAACCAAAGGTTAAAATACAAGCAATGGCACGTCTATCTAATCGCAGTTTATTAAACACAACAAGCAGCGGCGGGATCAAAATGGGAATAAAAGCGATATGCACCGGCACCAAGTTTTGAGAAGAGATAGCACAAATCAAAATAATAAACAGAATAAAGTAGCTTAATATGGTTTCACTAGAGCCTGTTTGAGCATTTACTTTAGCGAGTAACTTAGCGGCCAAAATACGCGTTAAGCCTGACTTAGAGATAGCGACGGCAAATGCACCTAGCATCGCATAGCTTAAAGCAATTTCGGCGCCTGATGATAAGCCAGAATTAAAAGCATCAATACTTTCTTTTAAGCCCATGCCTGCGGTTAATCCGGCAACAAGCGCACTTATTGTCATTGCAACAATCACATTTACGCGGACCAAAGTGAGTCCAAGCATTAAAATAACGCCTATAATAACTGCGTTCATAGATTTCTCTGTTTTATAGATTTAATTAATTTTATCAGATCTTTAGCCTGATTTTTACGTTCTTTGGTAAATGGTTGTCTCGCATAGCGCACTTGCTCAAATAAGTGACAAAAGGCGGTTATTTGTTGCTCTGCATAGGGGGCTTGTTGACTAATGTGTTGTAATGTTTGAATAGGCGTAGCATTTTCAGGGTAGTTTATAGTGTGCTTATTAGCCCAACTGAGTATTTGATAATACTCTTTTACCAGCGGAGGTTGTTTTGTTGTTGCCTTGGGGCGGTTTATATAAATAAAATAAGCACTAAAACTTAAAATTAAAACAATAATAACCCCAAGCGGTACTAACCAAACATAAGTGTTACCAAATAGGGACGCTAATAAATCTTGTTGTTTATTTTTATCAAATCCCAGCACCCAACTAGACCATTGATAATCGAGGTTTTCTAATTCTAGGCGAAGCCAGTTTATGGCAGCATAATTACTTAAGCTAACTAAACCAAAATTAATATTATTTTTAAATTCATCATTTAATGCAGCACTCTGTGATAAAGAACCATTTAATCGTTCGGGCGCAACAACCGCTGTTGCATCAAATATTCTCCAGCCTGCATTAGTATATACCTCAACCCAAGCATGCGCATCGTATTGACGAACGGTAATATAGTCGTTGTTTTGATTATGCTCTCCGCCTAAATATCCGCTTACTACCCGCGCTGGAACGCCAGCACTTCTAAAAATAAAGGCAGCTGCACTGGCATAATGACCACAAAAGCCACGTTTATTATTAAACATAAATTGATCAAGCGTATCATCACCGCGCATAGGTGTTGGCGTAAGAGTGTAACTGAAACTATTTTGCGAAAAATAATCTAGCAGTTTATTAAAAAGCTCATCAGCGTTAGCACTACTGTTTTTTAACTGTTGCGCCAGTTGATAACTTTTTTGGTTATTACTCACAGTAAGCGTTTTATAAAAACGCTGCTCTACGCTATTAAGCTTCTTAGTCGATAATGGTTTAGTACTAACAGAATATTGTAACACTTTGGATTTATATTGTTTTTTACGCAGCAAGCCGACTGAGTTGGAAACTACATTTTCATTGTTACTACTGGCATAGCCAAGCCCATATAACCAATCAGCCATTGCTGGCTCAGCAATTATTGAGTATTGAGTGGTATTTCCATTGCTGCTATTTTGGGTTGGCAACATCATTGCTTGTTTTAAAAACGAAGATGTTTTCCAAGCTTTACCGTCAAATTCATCATGTACAATAGCGCGCCAATAATAAGGGGTAGAGACTGAGTTATCATCAAACTTCGCTCTAAAAACCAACTCATCGGAGTTTGATAACTTTGCAATATCAAATGGGTCTACTTGTTCCGATAGGCCTGTTTGTGCCATTTTTGGGCCAGGTAATTGCCAAAATGCAGGAAGTTTTGGTAAAAATATTAAGAGTACAACTGCCAAAGGAAAAGCAAGAAATATTATTTTAGCACTTTGTTTTGATGACAGTTTTAAACTATGACTAGATTCAAGTAACCCAAGTACAGCAAAATTTAAAATATACAGTGTACTAATAATTAAAGTGGTAAAAATAGTTTGGCTAAACAAATACACTGCTGAAAGTGAGAAGAATGTGAGGGTGATGATCAATTGATAATGCTGCTTTGTTTTTGCCTGTAGTAATTTAAAAACGCATGACAGCAAAAGCATGGCAACAAACAGCACCACAGTATCTTTAAAGCCAATACTGCTTAGCATAATAATTAATGCTACTACAGCGAGTCCGTTTGCTAACCACGCATTGGGCTTTTGTTTGTGTTTAAGGGTTAAATAAATATTCCAACCACATAACACGCTAAGCATAATAATAAAGGGTAGGGGCAAGTGTTCTATAAAAAAGCTCACTAAACCTAAGTAAATAAATGACAAAGAAAAATTTATAACGCGTTGATTTTTTATCTCATTCATAATCAGCGCCTACATTACTTAAGGCTTGTAAGCAGCGTTGCAGATGAAGCTTACCGGAGCCATTTTCTATGGATTTATTGGGCAAATTCAACGAGTAATTAATGTCGCTTTCAAACGCTTGGCATACTAGGTAACACAATTGCCCTAAGCGTTGCTCGGTATCGCCTGTCATTAAATTAAAGTCAAATTGTGTATCGACAGATTTAAAATCACTAAATTGTTTTACTAATAATTGCTGAGTTTTTGCGTAGTGTTTCCACGAAACTCGCTGCAACCCCATTTCTGGCAAATGGGTAATTAAACTTTCAAATTCGTCATCGCCTAGATGTTTTTCAGCTCCTTCATCATCATTAGCAGTCATTTGGCTTGATTGTTTCTGATTTGGTGTTTTAATAATTGAAGGGTAAACATAAACGGTATGATCTGGTTGAATATAGCTCCATACACTCACCAAACCAAATGGATAATTACTGGCAATTTTTATTGGCTTTAGTAAATAGCGTCCGCGCTTTAAATAAGGCAATGGTAACTGGCATTGTATGGTATCGGCTTTAACACTCTCTATATAGCAGTCTTGTTCTAAATTATTGGGATAACTTAAGGTGATTGACTGACATGTGTCGTTTGATTTTATTTGCCACACTAACTGAGGTGGCTGTGGCGCATAACTCTCAATAGTATTCTTAAAGCTGACAGTTAAGCCTTTTGCGTTGCTATAACCTAACAACAGGGCAAAAATAATAATCACAAACATTAAATACGCCATAAACAGTATTAAATTATTTTGATAATTAATTCCCATTACAAAATTTAATAGTGCAACAATCGTAAAATATACACCCAGTGTGGAAGGCAAAACATAAATAGTATTATGCGTTAAAGTGATGCTATTTTTTTTGTGCTTATTTTTTAATAAAGTCGTTAAAATTGTACTTTTTATAGCATGAATAAAAGTAGGGCGTTTTAATTTTAAAATACCCATTGATCTAAACGGGCACTAAAACATGTTTTAAAATGTCTGCAATTTGGTTTTTGCCAGACTCACTATGCAAACCTAATCGATGCTGGCACACACTAGAAAATACCGCTTGTACATCTTCAGGTAGAACAAAGTCTCGACCTTCAATATAGGCCCATGCCCTTGCAGATTTTGCCAGCGCCATACTGGCTCTTGGTGAAAGCGAAGCAGCTAACGATTGAGCCTCACGTGTGTAAGTCACTAATTCAATTATATAATCAATAACCGCAGCGCTTAGCGTAATATTAGCTATAGATTCTTGTATTTGTTTAAGTTGTTGCTGGTTAATTCGCTGTGGTAATTGGGAGTAATCGCGCTTTTGATTGTTTAATAGTAATCTTTTTTCAGCGTTTTTAGGTGGAAAGCCTAAGCTTATACGCATTAAAAAACGATCTAATTGCGATTCTGGCAGCGGATAAGTCCCTGATTGATATAAAGGGTTTTGAGTAGCAATAACAAAAAACGGAGTAGGGAGCGGGTACTTTTCTCCATCTACGGTCACTTGTTGTTCTTCCATGGCTTCTAATAACGCACTTTGGGTTTTAGGACCCGCACGATTTATTTCATCAGCAAGTACTACTTGGCTAAAAATTGGGCCTTTATGAAATGAAAAACTGTGTTCTTTATTATTAAAAATATTGGTACCAATAATATCAGCGGGTAATAAATCGCTAGTAAATTGAATACGCTGATACGACAAACCCAAAACAGCAGCTAATGCATGCGATAAAGTGGTTTTACCCATACCTGGTAAGTCTTCAATTAGTAAATGGCCTTCACTAAACAAACAGGTTAATGCTAATTTTATTTGTTGTTGCTTGCCAAATATAACGGTAGATAGGTCATCAATAATAGTGGTAACTAGGTGCTGCATAATGTCCTTTAATCTATCAGTTCTAAACGTTTCATTACGGCATCAACTTTTTGCGCGTTGAAAGGCTTGGCTATAAATTCTTTTGCGCCAAGTTCCCAAGTATTTTGTACGGTCTCAAAACTATTATGGCCTGAGCACATAACCACATGAGCATGTGGGTGCTCGTTATTGATCGACTCTAAAATTTCGATGCTTTCAGAATCAGGTAAATCAACATCTAAAAATATAACGTTGGGTGATTTTTCGCTAAGTAAGGGTTTAGCACAATCAAAATTATCACACTCAATAATGTCATCAAAACCTAAGCCGGCTAAGACTTGGCTTAAATCAGCACGGATCTGTTTAACATCATCAATGATTAAAATAGGTTCGAGTGGGCGTACAAATTCCATATGAATACTTCAACATTTTTTACGGCTTGTGGTTTAATATTAAGCCAAGCATTAAGGAACCTCAAGGTGATAACTATGAATTACCGTAATAGTCGTTTAAATGCACCTAATGTCCGATACCGTCTAGTATTGGACTTAGTGAGCTTGAAGTTATTAAAATAGAGCGCCGCACATGCACTTAAACACTACCACCTATAATTTATATTATGTTAAATTCGATAGAAATATACTTAATCAAACTAACTATCGGCAATTAGGTCACTTTTAAACACGGTATTTTAGCCCTTTTATATCGCATAATATTTATATTCAATAGAATGCTCTACTTTATTAAATATACAAACTCTGTAATGACATTTTAATCAACCAAACTATTTAGCTCATCAATTAATTGCTTAAGCTGTTTAGTTTCGTCGTTTAGCTTTTGCTGATACTTTTCAACTTTGTCATGCTTACCTTGGCGCTTAGCTTTTTTAAGATCGATTTTATATTCTTCAATTTCTGAATTTGTATCATCTATTCTTTGTTGTAACTCTGCTTTTAATCCATCATTGGTACAATATGCGTTTATGTTATTAAGTGCTTTATTGAGACCTGCAACTTTGTGTGAATTACCTTGGCGTTTTGAAGCTAATAACTCGAGGTTAACTTCACAGGCTTTTTTCGCACATCCCGTTAAATCTGCACAATCATCTTTGGCCAATACGACTGTTGAACCGGCTAATAAAAAACTTATTGTAATACCTTTAATAATTTTCATTTTATAATTTTTATTATCTCGCATTGTTCATTACTCCTATTTAATTAGTCGTTAGCGGCAAAATACAGATAACAGCCCTTGCAGCTCTTCATTTATAACATGTTGTTTTACAACATCTTGCATAGAAGTATTTGAAACTGTGTTATTTAAAATACCCACCATTTTAGCGCTTTCTCCAGCACATAAAGCCTTAACACTGTGTACGCCTAATCTTATTGCTAGCATACGATCCGCAGCCGATGGGTTTCCGCCGCGCTGTAAGTGCCCTAGCTTGGTTACACGTAAATCTATACTTGGATTTACGGCAGTTATTTTTTCACATACATATTCAACACCATTTTCATCGCCCTCAGATACCACCACGATAAATGCGTGTTCGCTATGATAATCGCTAATCTTTAGCAATAAATCATCGATATCTTTGTCATTTTCAGGGATCAATACTGAATCGGCACCAGAGGTTAAACCGGCATAAGTGCCAATATATCCGGAATCACGCCCCATAACTTCAATAACAAACACCCTATTATGAGATTCTGCTGTATCTCTAATATTATCAATACATTGCATTGATGTGTTTACTGCCGTATCAAATCCTAAGGTGTAGTCTGTGCCTGCAATATCGTTATCTATAGTGCCGGGAATGCCAATATAAGGGATATTGGTTATATGTGATAACCATAAACAGCCTCTAAAAGAGCCATCGCCACCTATGACAATTAAGGCATCAATATTATTATGTTCAATTGTAGCTAAAGCTTGCTGTCTGCCTGTCTCAGTTCTAAACCTTTCACTACGTGCGGTTTTTAAAACGGTACCGCCCAAGTGCATACTCTGTTGCAGGCTATTACAATCAAGTGTCACTAAATCATTATCAATTAAACCCTCATATCCTTTTCGAACTCCTGACACTTTTATGCCTTGTTGTTGAGCGGTTTTTACGATGGCAAATAAAGCGGTGTTCATCCCTGGAGCATCACCTCCAGAGGTAAGCACGGCAATATGATTAATTGGTTGCATCGGTTCACGTCCTTAAAGCAAGCTATACATTAAAATGATAATAGCTGTTTATTGTTAGGCAGTGTTAACTAAGTGCAGTTAAGTTGATCTAGTTATGCGTTATTAAACAATATTTTTCATAACAATAGAGGGAAGTATTTATATTGGCATGCTAACTTGATGTTAACATGCCGTGGTTAGGTATTAATGTAGAGCAGCAGTAAACGGTATATTTTTACAAATTTCTGCTTCTATTATTAATAACTCTTCTAAACGATCATCAACTTCTTGTTTATCAAAGTATTCGTAAGCAAGTTCAACAAATAGGTTTTTATGTTTTTCTTCAGACTTGGCTATCGCAACATAAAAATCTTTTTCTTTTCCTTCTGGTAAGGCTTCGGCAACTAAAGAAAAACGTTCGTGTCCCCTCGCCTCAATTACACCGCCAACGAGTAGCCTATCCATTAAAAAGCCATCGCGTCCATGTCTAAAGTGTGCGCGAATTTGTTTAATGTAAGGGTCTTTTTTATCGTCACCTAAATTAGTATCACGCTCAATGAGTAATTTCAGCACTTGCTTGAAATGAATTAACTCTTCTAAGGCTAAGTCAGTCATGGCTTTAACTAATTTACGCTTATCAGGGTAATGTGAAAGCATAGACATAGCCATGCCCGATGCTTTTTTTTCAGCAGCAGCGTGGTCTTGTAAAAAAGTTTCAAAGTCGGCTAAAACAACTTCGGTCCATTCAAATGGCGTGTGGTATTTTAATTCAAACATATGGATACAACTTATATAATAATGCGTGGATTTTAGCGTATTTAAAAATAAAAATCTTTGCTCGCGGTTTAAATTTGTCTCTCATAAGGTAAAAATTTATCTATCCGCCCTTTCGCTGTCGACTCAATTTTTAATGGATGTTTTATATCATTCCACGCGGTGACCTTACCCCTCATATTCATTTTTTCAAAGCCATTTAACTCAGAGGTAATATTTAAAAAATCACAAAGCTGACTAAAACTGTTAGGGTTGGCTATATCTATTGATAAAAAATCATGTTCTCGATTACTAAAATAAGCCTTAGCATTATTAATGTGTACGTTATAACAATCAGTTAAATACTGATCGTTATTTATATTCTCTAGTGAAAAGTCTTTAAATGTATTTAAATAACAGCGCTTTAAATGAATGTTAAAGCCACCATCTGCACGGGTTAAATTAGTGTGCATTCGTTGTAAAAGCTGTCTTATTGATGGTATCCATGCAGTAAGCTCTCGCTCTAAATATATAAATTTTGCGCCAGGATAGTATTTATCTAATACTTTAAAATCGTTAAATATGGGGGTGTCTGCAATTGCGACCGCATTATCAAAACAGGCGGTAGTGTATGCAGTATGAGCAGTTGGTATACCCAAATGTAAAAATGCATTGCATACACTGGTGGTACCGGTTCGCGGTAAGCCAATAATAAATATTTTTTGTTTCATGGGTTTTTACATGTCTTTTTCTGAAAACCAAAGTGAAGTATTATCAAGTGGTGTTAGTAAGGGTAAGTTTTTGTTTTCTAATCTAATAATAATCTTATTTTTGATATCTGCGTGCTCAATGGCACTGCGATGATACGCATTAAATAAGCGGTCAAACTCGCCATTTTTACGCATGACCGCTAAGCCATTTTCAACTGCATAGGCCAACTCGGGCGTATCTTTACTAAAAAAGAAGTAAATTGCACTTGGGTATTGCAGTATTAACTGAGGAAGAGTTGTAAGTTTTGCATCACCTTTAAAGGTATTTAGCTCCGTTTCAACCTCAAGCAACGATCGAGGAAATACATCTCCTCTGCCTTTTATTAACATATTAAATAATGAGCTGTATTCAATTGATGTTGATACCGTTAATCCACTATCTAATAAAACTTGAGTATCTGGCCAGTCGTGACCTTGAATAAAGTGGATACCTTTAAAGTCATCAATTTTTTTTAAGCTTGATAATTTTTTTTGTTTATTCTGTGTAGTGACAAGTAAACGCCACCCGTATAAACCTTTAAAAATAGGCACTCTTACGGGCAATAGCTCTTTTTCTCGCTGCTGTGAAGTCATGGTCCATGCAACGTTGACTTCATCATTATGTATAATTTGTTTTAATGAGCGGCTTTGAGGCATAGAAATACTCGATGCTTTTAATGTATATTTTGCGCCGCTGTATTGTAAGGCCGTTCTCAATAAAACTAACGGATAAAGAATTTCATCTTCACCAACTCGCATCGTTTTAGGATAAACATAATTTAAACCATCAATACTTTGATTGCTATTGTCATTTTCTATTGCCCCTACAAATGACACCAACGAAGTGGCAAAACATAAGCTTATAAAAACAATAGCGAATCGCATCTTTATTTATCGACTTAACAATAAAATTAAGGAACTTACAAAAAGAATAGCAAATGTCATCATCATACTTAATACACGTGCTTTCAAATTGTTAGTTCTAATAGCTGAGCCATGAAGTGCACGGCTTATAAATAGCAAACCGCCAAGTGCATGCATATAATGACTTGCTAAGCCTTGATACTCTAATAAGAACAGTAAAATTAGGCTAATTGGTACATACTCAATAAAATTCCCATGAGCTCGAGTTGCACGTTCAAGCTCAGGATGACTCCCATTACCAAGTGAAATGCCTTCAGCCTTGCGTATTTTTACAACATTAATACTCAGGTAAATATAATATAGTGCCAGTAAAGCCGCATAACTCGATATAATCACAGTATTTTTCCATTAAATTTTTAAGCAATAATAACACATAACTTAAGCTGTAAAATCACTTACTTTAGTATCAAATATGCTAGAGTGATTTATAGATTGGTATCGTAATAAGTAAGGATAATATGTATTTAAGAACAAAAATAACCAATAGCTACCGCGAAATAATTAACAGTATTGGGTTTTATCCCTCTTTATTATCTGTTGCTTTTTTATTTTTTGCTGTGCTGACAATGTCAGTAGAGTACTTAGCCCCTATTGAGAAACTTAAATCACTAATTTCATTTATATTAGTTGATAGCGCAGAAAACGCACGTACCATTTTAAGCACCCTCGCTGGCAGCATTATTTCGTTAACCGTATTTAGCTTTTCTATGGTGATGGTGGTATTAAATTCAGCCAGTGCTAGCTTATCACCTCGAGTTGTTCCTGGGCTCATTACCCGTAAATCACACCAAATGGTTTTAGGTTTTTATTTGGGTAGTATTATTTATTCAATAATAATGCTGATAAATATCAACAAACTCGATAATGGTAATACCGCTATTCCTGCTCTTGGCGTGTTGTTTGCGCTTGTTTTTGGGTTAATATCTTTAGGGTTATTTGTATTTTTTATTCATTCTATTTCAAAAGCAATACAAGTAGATAACGTATTAAATGGCTTGTTTAGGCAAACAAAAAAAGAAATTCAAGACATTATCAATATGCAAGACGAAAACCCCGTTGATAACTTTCCCGAGTTTTCAAACTGGCATTCAATAAACAGTACAACCGAGGGTTACTACAAAGGGGTTCATTCTAATAAATTATGTGCCCTACTAGCAGATGAAAATATTGAGCTGTTTATTACGGTTAAGCAAGGTTATTTTACAGTTAAAGGTTACCCGTTTTTAAAGTGTAATAAGGACATATCTGAGAACGAAGAGTTAATTGAGAAAATTTTAGACTGCTTTATTTTTTATATAGAAGAATACATTAGCGACCATTACCGCTATGGGTTAACACAAATATCAGAAATTGCCGTAAAAGCTATGAGCCCAGGAATAAACGATCCGGGTACTGCGGTTAAATCTATTGATATGTTGAGTATATTATTAATAGAACGACTAAAGATTAATGCAATAAATTACTCATGCCATGAAAAAGATGAGCAACCATTGTTGTACTTTCATGAAACCAGTTTTGATGAACTACTTCATGATAACTTCACCCCTTTACGCAATTATGCAAAAGCCGATGCCTATGTAATGACTAACGTTATTGAAGCATTTAAAAATATTTTATTTATTGCTAATGAGAATGTGGATGCACGAAACAGTGTGTTTAATTATTTAAATGCTATTGTTGATGATATTAATCAGCACATAGTTAACGAATACGATCGTCAAGAGATTAGTAATATGCTGTATGCCATTGTGCGTATTAGTGAGTCACAAGGAAAGCAGTTGGTGGCACGATTTGAGCGCCACCCACCTATAAGAGCTTAATCAATATAATAAATTGCGTAACTTGATGCGCTTATTGTAATTTCACCAGCATGATATGCATCGGGTACATAGTTACTCGGTGCACCATCAGCCATCATTACTTTTTCACTGCGCATGTAAGGTACTGATGGCATATCAAGCGGACTTAAAGACGCACTATATAAGCCTTTCAATTCAACATCAAAATCATCAGTTAACTCTTTTGCCGCTGCTTTAGCTTGTTTAATAGCTAATTTTTGTGCTTTTTTGTGCAGCTCATCATAGTTGCTCGCTAAAAACTGCGTCTGTCTAATTTCATTAATACCGTTATTAACTAAACTTTGTAAAAGCTCAGGGTATTTATTAATCGCAGAGAGTTTAATTGTAAGCGTTCTGGATACTTTAAACCCGGTAAACTCTTGCTTACCTGTTTCGCGGTTATATTGATTATCACGATAGATTGAGATTTGACCAGCATTAATATCTGCATCAGCTACGCCTAGTTTTTTTACTAAACTAATTGCACTGGCCATCGTAGTATCAGTTTGTTTTTTTGCGGCAATTAAGTTTTTATCTATTTCCGTAATACCCACTGTTAATAAAACATGATCTGGCATAGTCGTTACCGATGCTTCACCTTTTACATAGATATGAGGCTCTTCAGGGGCATTAGTTGCATAGGCTGACGTGCTTAGCAAAGCAGCCGTTAAAATCGAAAGTGTTTTCATAGGTCTATCCTTTTAAATTGATTGCCTTAGTTAACACCTTATGTGGTTAATTGCAGATGAACAAGCATAAAAAAACAGGCAAAAGCCTGTTTTTTAGTAATGAAGCATTAAATGCTGCAACGCTTGTAGTTACGATACTTCGGTAACCAGTAGTTTCTGTCGATGGCTGCCCACAGAGCATCATCTGAAATTTCAAGAGCAACGCCCTCTTCAATTGCTTTTTTAGCGACTGCAAATGCAATACGTTTACTTAGTGTTTCAATTTCTGTTAGCGCAGGTAATAAGCTACCTTTGCCCGTATTAGCTAATGGTGATGACTCTGCCAACATTTCACTCGACATTATTAGCATCGCATCGGTAATACGCGTTGCTTTAGCAGCAATTACACCTAAGCCAATACCTGGGAAAATGTAGCTGTTATTACATTGAGGAATTGGGTAAGTAACGCCGTTATAAACAACAGGCTCAAATGGGCTACCTGTAGCTACAATCGCTTTACCATCAGTCCATTTAATAACATCTTCTGGGTAAGCTTCTACTTGTTTAGATGGATTACTTAACGGGAAAATAATAGGTGCTTCACAGTTTGCGTGCATAGCGCGAATAACTTGCTCAGTGAATAAGCCCGGTTGACCTGATACACCAATTAAAATATCTGGTTCTGCACAGTGCATTACATCTAATAATGACGCGTATTCGCCGCTGTAAGTCCAATCGGCTAGGCAGCTCGTTGGTTGCGCTAACATTTGTTGGAAGTCGCGTAAGCCTTCCATGCCATCAGTTAATAAACCAAAACGGTCAACCATAAATACTTGGCTGCGAGCTTGTGCTTCACTGATACCTTCGGCCACCATAGTGCTAACAATTTGTTCAGCAATACCACAGCCTGCAGATCCTGCGCCTACAAACACAACTTTTTGAGTTGAAAGTTTAGCGCCTTTAACACGACACGCTGCTAATAATGAACCCACAGTAACCGATGCAGTGCCTTGAATGTCATCATTAAAGCTACAAATCTCATTACGGTAACGCTTTAATAATGGCATAGCATTTGGTTGTGCAAAATCTTCAAATTGCAGTAATACGCTTGGCCAACGACGCTTAACCGCTTTAATGAATAAATCTAAAAACTCATCGTATTCATCTTGCGCAATACGCTTATGGCGTGCACCCATGTACATTGGGTCGTTTAATAGTTTTTCGTTATTCGTGCCTACATCAAGCATAACCGGTAATGTATACGCTGGGCTAATACCACCACAGGCGGTATATAAAGAGAGCTTACCAATTGGAATACCCATACCGCCAATACCTTGGTCACCCAAGCCTAAAATACGCTCGCCGTCGGTAACCACGATAACTTTAACTTTACCTTTAGTGGCATTACGTAAAATATCGTCGATTTGGAAACGATCTTCATAGGAAATAAACAGGCCACGTGCACTACGATAAATATCAGAAAATTTCTCACAGGCATCACCCACAGTTGGGGTGTAAATAATAGGCATCATTTCTTCAATATGATCACGCACTAAACGATAGTAAAGCGTTTCGTTATTGTCTTGAATAGCGCGTAAATAAATGTGCTTATTTAAATTGTCATTAAAACTTGAGTATTGTTGGTAACAACGCTCAACTTGTTCTTCTATTGTTTCGTAACGAGGAGGAAGTAAACCTGCAAGATTAAAGTTTTCACGTTCTTTTTGGCTAAAAGCACTTCCTTTATTCAATAATGGGGTTTCAATTAGGCCTGGGCCAGAATAAGGAATATAAAGATAATTAGGATCGGTATTTGTAGTCATATTTCCAAGCTTTACTGAATCTTAAATAATGATCTGCCATTATCATTGTTAAAGGCTAAATTGCAATGACATTTAAGCTTGTCAGACCATTGAAAATGTTCAAATACAAGCGCTACTTTAGTATAAAGCCACTCATATTTGGTGAATATGTTAGCTGCCGATTGTGGATTTAAAAATTAAACGCACATTAAACAAACGATTTCTTTTTTAATGGTAACAACACTGACGGCTATTTTTAGATTTGCTAATTTTTTACGTTAGTTAACATGCTATTTTCAATCAAATAGTTATTAACTATTAATCTGTTATATTTAAAACAGCAGGCAGCAAACCTGCTGTTTATTATACATGTTTTAAAATTTAAATGAGGCTTTATTATTACTTAAATCAGATAACGCCATCCCTTCTCTGCGCGGATCGGCGGCGCCATACAAGCGGTTGTTTTTAACTTCTACTGCATGCAGCCCTGAGTTTAAGTCAATGACACGCACATCATGGCCGCGCTTTTTAAGCTTAGGTACAAGCGCTTCAAGTTCAGTGCCTTTTTCAAGGCTAGTATAATCATTACGATTAGTTGTACGCGGTAAATTAATGGCCTGTTGTGCATTTAAATCCCAATCTAAAACGCCAATAACAACTTGCGCTACATAATCAATAATACGACTCCCACCAGGAGAGCCCACTACTAAACGTAAACTGCCATCTTGGTTAAAAACCATCACCGGAGACATTGAGCTGCGCGGACGTTTATGTGCTTCGACCCTGTTAGCCACCAATTTGCCATTTTTACGTGGTGAAAGTGAAAAATCAGTCAGCTGATTATTTAAAATATAACCATTAACCATAACTGTTGAGCCAAACGCCATTTCAATAGAGCTGGTCATTGAAACTGCGTTTCCTTTGCTATCCACAATTGATACATGCGAGGTAGAGGGCAGCTCAAAAGAATCATCGTTTGCATAGCTTAAGTAATCAACAGGGTTACCTGGCAATGCATTTTGATCTTTTTCAGTAATTAATTTCGCGCGGGTGGCAATATAGTCTTTATTTAATAATTCTTGAGTAGGTACTTGGGTAAAGTCAGGATCGCCAATGTATTTATTACGATCGGCAAACGCAATACGTGACGCTTGGCTAAAGTAATGAATTGCCTCGGCGCTATTGGCTTTAATATTTGCCATGTTTTTGTGTTCAAGCAAGCCTAAAATTTGTAGTACTGAGATACCGCCACTACTAGGCGGCGCCATAGAGCAAACATTATAAACTCGGTATTTTATACAAACGGGTGCACGCTCTTTACTGCTGTAATTAGCAAGATCTTGCTCAGATAATTTACCAGGCGCAATTTTTGACTGCTGTACTGCTTTTACCATAGCTTTGGCATTATCGCCTTTATAAAACGCATCTATCCCTTTTGAAGCAATGTCTTTATATAAATTAGCTAATGGCTGATTTTTTTTAATACTGCCGACTTCAATTACTTTGCCATTAGGAAAAAAATACTCATTAATCACCGGCATACTCATTACGCCTGGGTTTAATTGTCTAACCAGTAAACCATGTAACCGAGGCGATACTTCAAACCCTTGTTCAGCAAGTTTAATCGCAGGTTTAAATAAGCTAGCCCAAGGTAAGGAACCGTACTGCTTATGAGCGCTGGCAAATGCATGTAAAATACCGGGTACGCCTACAGAGCGTCCACCTACAACCGCTTCAATCCATTTTACTGCGTTGCCGTGTTTATTTAAAAACAGGTTTTCATCGGCATTACTTGGCGCGGTTTCACGGCCATCAAAGCTGGTGAGTTTATTATTAGCTTTATTGTAATACATCATAAAGGTACCACCGCCAATACCTGATGATTGCGGCTCAACTAATGTAAGTACTAATTGGGTGGCAATAGCGGCATCAACCGCACTGCCGCCTTGCGCTAAAATGGCTTTACCTGCTTGTGAAGCATACGGATTAGCGGCGGCTACCATGTACTTATCGCCAGCCACTAATTGCTTATGTACAACACCTGTGGCCGCTTCAGGTTCACGTGTTTCAATTGTGCTAGCGTTTTGTGCAAACAAAGGAAAAGACAAGGCACTTAGAGTCAGTGCGAATAAACAGTTGAGCTTAAAATTCATAATCACTTAATAAACTTAAATTGCATGGAAGATAATTGGCATCTTAAAGTTAAACAGGCACAATATGCAAAAATAAATATAAAAATGATCGCTAAATGCTTAATTTACCTCTTCAGCCGCGCTATGTTTTCCCTCCCTTATGTTTAATTGTATTAAGTACTTTCTTAGCATGGCTGGGTATAAACAACGAACTTGAATTTAATCGTCAACTGATTGAACAAGGCCAAGTGTGGCGTTTGTTTACCAGCCAATTTGTACATGCCAATTGGGCGCACTTAGGGCTGAATTGCGCTGGTATAGTGCTTATTTGGTTATTGCATGGTGAGTACACATCCCTAAGCAGATATAGTTTTAATATTGCCACATTGGCAATTTGGTGTGGCTTAGGTGTTTTTTGGTTTTGTCCCGCAATTACAATTTACACAGGGCTTAGTGCAGTTTTGCATGGCGTGATCATTTGGGGAGCCATAAAAGATGCCACTGTTGGACTTAAATCGGGTTATGTGTTGTTTATTGGTGTGTGGGTAAAGCTAATCGCTGAACAAATAAATGGCCCTAGTGCTGATATTGGCGCATTGATAAACTCAACGGTGGCTGTTGATGCACATTTAATTGGCGCGATTGGCGGCGCATTGTTGGGCGTTCCTTTAATTATTAAATTCATCAGCAAAAATAAAGAATAAAAAAACGCCACATTGTGGCGTTTTTTTATTAACTTACCGCTATTTATAGTGTTTCTTTAAACAGCTTATAAATTCGACGGTATTCATCTAACCAGCTCGAAGGCTGCACAAAACCATGCGGCTCTACTGGAAAGATTGCTGTTTCAAAGTTTTCTTTCTCAAGTTCGATTAAACGCTGTACTAAACGCACTGAATCTTGAAAAAATACATTATCATCAACCATCGGCGCATTTATTAATAAATGCTTTTTAAGCCCTTCTGCATAGTAAATAGGTGAACTACGCTCATAAGCAATTGGGTCAACATCTGGGTGATTCAAAATGTTAGCAGTATAGCCTGTATTATAATGTGCCCAATCAGTCACAGGGCGAAGCGCAGCACCTGATTGAAACAAGTCTGGCGCGGTAAATAACGCCATAAAGGTCATAAATCCGCCGTATGAACCACCGTAAGTACCAACCGCTTGGGTATCAACGTTGGCATTTTCAGCCATCCATTTTACGCCATCAGCTAAATCTTGTGTTTCAGGTGTTCCCATTTGACGATAAATAGCAGTACGCCAATCTCGGCCATACCCCTTTGATGCTCTGTAATCCATATCCATCACTACGTAACCTTCATCGGCAAGTAATGAATGGAACATAAATTCGCGAAAGTAACCAGACCAACCCATGTGTGAATTTTGCAGATAACCGGCACCATGGTTAAAAATAACCGCTTTACGGTTTTTACCTGTTTCACCTTCTTGGTAATCAGCTGGGTAATAAACTTTGGCGTATATTGGCTGTTCTGTATGGCTTGAAGGTACAGCAACAATTTTAGGTGCCGTTAGTTTTTTAGCTAAAAACGCGTCAGATACCGTGTTAGTTAAACGAGTTGCGCTTGTGTTTGATTTAGCCTCAGCCACATAAAGTTCAGTCGGCATGGTAATTTTAGAGTGTCTTAATAATAACTTAGACTGATCAGGGCTTAAGGTGTAATCCGTCATGCCGTTTAAGTCTGTTACTTGCTCGCTATCACCTGTTTGTAGATTAACGCGGTATATTTCGTAAAGGCCTGGATGCTCAATATTCGCTTTATAGTAAATAGCGCTATTGTCATCAGTAAGGGTTAAATTAGATACTTCAAATTTACCCATGGTAAGCGCAGTCGCTTTACCATCAAGTGGCTTTTTATAAAGCTGACTATAGCCCGACTCTTCTGATAAATAATACAGAGTATTGGAATCATTTAACCAACCAAAGTCGTTAAACGCATACGCAATCCATGCGTCGTCATGTAGTCGATGTTGAGAGACAAGTTTGTTATTTTCAAAATCTACAGTAGCTAACCAACGATCTTTGTTATCCCATGCTTCAAGCATAATCGCTACTTGGCTACCATCATCGTTCCAGCTGATGGGTGATTGATTCCAACCCCAATCTGAAATAACGTTTATACCACGAGGTTGTTTTTTAGATTTATAGGTTTTACCTTCACGGGCGAAGTTTTCTTTTTTAACCTCAGCAAGTACATCTTCATCAAAACCAGGTAAGGTATTAAAGCCTAATGTGGTTTGGCTTTGATCTGCAAGGTTAATATAAACAAGCTCTGAGGTTTGCTCTTTAGAATCAGCTACGCGACGGCGAACTTTTTTAGGCTCTATCGTCGCATCATCAGTGATGTAATTAGGCATAATATCGCCTTCACCACGCCATGAGCTTTTTTCTTGTACTACAACAATTAACGCATCGCCATTTGGAGAAAGCTCGGCTTCATCAACCGTGTTGCCATCGCCTAAATAATAATGGGTGTTAGCAATTGAGCTGTTACTCGCTTTTACTTGCTCTTTACGCGCATGCTTATCTTGTTTATTTTTGTGCTGCAGTGCAATGTAATCAATCAGCTTATGTTGCTCTTTGGCGATATAAGTTGATGGTTCTTTTACGCCTTGTGGTTTATCAGCCAGTTTTAAGTTGGCAATTTCACGAGTTAAACCTGTGGTTAAGTCTACTTTGAAAAAGATATTACCCTGACGATACGCTAAGTTACCATCGTTTAAAAACTGTGGTTTTGACTCAGTAGCAGAGCTTTGCGTAATTTGTTTAATTACGCCTGACTTTACGTTTTTGATAAATACGTTACCCTCAAACACATAAGCTTGAAGTGATTTATCGTTTGAAAAAACAGCTTTACTTGAACCAACACTGTGTAATTTTTCTAGTGCCACTTGCTCTGCTGTTTGTGAGTTTACAGCTTGAGTGAATAAATCTCTTAGCTCACTACCTTGCTGCTTACGCGCGTAAATGATGGTACTTGAATCTGCACTCCAAAATGCGCTTTGCGGTTGGCGTCCAATCCAATCAGGGTGAGCCATCGCTTGTTCAAGGGTAATTTTTGATTCGCCCAAATCTGCGGGCGTGTTTACAACACTAGCAACGGTGGTATTTGTTTGAATAGATGAGTCAGTAGAAGTTGTAGCGGTTGCTGTACAACCCGCTAACATAACACTTGATGCAACAGCGATTGCAACAAGTGTTTTAGAAGATGAGAATTTAAAAATCATAGTGCTTCTTGACGGTTATTATAATTAACCATATTTAAGCAGAAGCACCTTTATAATTGCAATTATTTAAGATAAACAACGCTGATATCGGGGTGAGTAACCCGTTTATTCAATCGCTAAATCAAGCCAGACTAATCGGTGGTCGCTTGATGCATTTCTATCTTTAATTAAACGATATAATTCGCTTTGTTTTTTCGGCCAAAAAACACCACCACCTTTAATGGTTAACCCATAGTTTGAAGGCAAAACGTAATCAACGCGTGCTTGCCAATTAGCGGTATAGTTTTTAGCATAAGATTGCGGGTATTGCTCTTTTGCGCCCTCACTGGTTGGAATAAAACCGGCGTTAATCAATGGGCTTTTAAGTATTTGATCAGTAGTATTAGTACGCTTTTTATCACCTTCAGGTGCGGCATTTAGATCACCTAAAATCACAAATCGCGATTTTGCTGCAAGCCCATCCTTTTTACCATTATCATCATAAAGGTAACTTTCGTTATTAACGTAATCGGCAATAAGCCTAATTTCATCATGGTTACGAATACCGTTTCTGTCTTCTTCGCCATCAAACACAGGTGGTGTTGGGTGCGACGCTAGCATATGGACTACTTTATCGTTTACTTTTACGGGTATATCCCAAAAAGATTTAGAGCTTAAACGTAAAGTATTCCACTCTTCATCGTTATACCAATTGGTATTAGTTTTTGGGTCAACCGGCATTTGTACATTAGGTAAATCTTTGTGCTTAAAGGTTTGCAGGGTTCTGATGTTGTCAAAATCAATCGGGTAGCGAGATAAAAACGCCATTGCGTAATGGCCTTCAAAAAAACCAAAGCCCTGTGCATCACCCATTACCCCAGTTTTTTTGCCGTTATTGTCCAAGTCAAACTCAGTTGCTAAGCCAGTATTAACGGGGGCAATGTAAACGTATGGGTAATCAATTGCTGCTTGATTATTTTGCCCTACATTTAAATAATGGCTTTTAAAATACTCGATACCTTGCTCTTTTGGAATGTAGTCAAACTCATTGAGTAGTACTACATCTGGGCGGACGCGCTGGATTATTTCAGCAATATTTTTAATTTGTTGGTGATTTGAACGCAGTGCGTTTACCAATGCATCACTTTTTACTTGTTGATTTTTTGCGGTGTAATTAGTGGCATCCATACTAACATTGAAGGTTGCTACGCGTAGCGATTCAGCCAATACAGGGCTGCTAGAAAAAACAGCAAATAACACACTGCTGATTGCTGTAATACTCAGATTACGTTTCATTATATGAATCCATCTATAATTAATAATAAAATAGTGCTGCTGACTATAACCCACAAAGTAATTGCCATCAAAAATGGTTTTATACCTGCTTGCTTAAGAACCGATAGTGACAAACCACTGCCAATTAAAAACAGTGTAACCACTAATAATTGCTTGGCTGCACTATTAATAAGCTCCCATGTCGATGAAAACGACGGCATATAAGTATTAATTAATGCGGCTAATAAAAAGCCCACAATAAATAAAGGAATACTCGCCTTTTCATCAGAGCGCATAAACACTCCCGCAACCGCTGTATAAGGAATGATCCACATCGCACGGGTCAATTTTACCGTAGTGGCAATACTCAGTGCCACTGCACCATAAGTAGCCGATGCCCCCACTACGCTGCTAGTATCGTGAATGGCTAATGCGGCCCACAAACCAAATTGCTGTTGGGTTAACTCAAAATAGTGCCCAATTGCGGGAAATAATAATAATCCCACTCCATTGAGTAAAAATACAATCCCTAAGGCAACAGCGACTTCGTGATCTTTAGCTTTTATGACCGGTGCCATAGCGGCAATGGCGCTGCCACCGCAAATAGCGGTACCAAATGAAATTAGCACGCCTGTATTACGATTAAGCTTAAAAACTTGGGTTAAAATCTCACCAAGCCCGATTATGGCAGTAATACTAACAATTGTTAATACTAATGAGCTGCGCCCTACTTCAATTACTTCATTAAAATCAACAGCAAAGCCTAAGCCTACAACAGCAAGCTTGAGCATTACTTTACTGGCTTTTTGAGAAAGTTCACTAAACGGGTTGCCTAAGGTAATGGCAAATATGGCGCCTAATACCAATGCACTTCCTGCTCCTATAAACGGAGTCATACAAAGTGTGAGTAATAATATGAATGTTGGCTTATGCAGTTTAGCGATCAGCATAGTTTAAGCCCGAATAAGTTTATTAGTCAGTTTATGGACAACGGGGGCAACAAATATAACTGTAGGAAAGGCAATGCAAAAAGCAAATAACCAGGCTTTAAGCCATATAGTTACAATATTATCGACCATGCCCACATTAAATATTGAAATAACAAATGACATAAACCCTGACATGAAAAGTGCCATAAAAAAAGCAAACACAATAGTACGAAACTTTGGGTGGATCATTGAAAAGAAACCTTTAGAAGGTAAAGCGATAAATTGAATTCAACTTACCGCTTAATTTTTTAACTTATAATAGCGATTTGCTAGTAGCTAATACGCCTGGGTAATCCTGCTCTGGCAAGCATGATGTAAGTTCAGCTAGGCGGTTACCTAATTGCTGTAAACTCTCACCCGAAACATTAATATGCCCCATTTTACGACCGGGCTTAACGCCTTTACCATACCAGTGACTGGTTACATCCGCTGTTTTTAAAACCTCATTTGGGATTTTTTCTTGCCCTAAGACGTTGATCATAGCAGTAGGTTGCTTAATTTGTGTATTACCCAAAGGTAACCCTGCAACAGCACGCATATGGTTTTCAAATTGCGAGCAATGAGCACCTTGCTGAGTCCAATGCCCTGAGTTATGCACGCGAGGGGCAATTTCGTTAACTAATAACGTACCTTGAACATCAAAAAACTCTATGGCCAATACACCTACATAATTAAGCTCATTAGCAATACGGGTAAATGCTGAGGTTGCTTGGCTCTCAACTAAACTATTATCTTTACCGGCTAGTGAAAGCGTTAATACACCATTGGTATGTTGGTTTTCAGTAAGTGGATAAATTGCAACGTTACCCTCTTTGTCGCGCGCGCCAATAATAGAGACTTCACGATCAAACGGGATCATTTTCTCAGCAATAATTGTGTGCGGTGCCTGCTCTGTACCTGAGGCAATAAAGTCGGCCATTTCAGCCCAAATAGTGTTTATCTCATCATCTGATTTTAAACGCCACTGTCCTTTGCCGTCATACCCAGCTTGGCAGGTTTTTATTACTAACGGTTTGCCTAATGTTTTAACTGCTTGTTCAAGGTGCGCTTTTTCAGTAATAAGTTGGTATGGGGCACAAGCTACTTCGGTTTTATCTAACAAGGCTTTTTCAAGCGAACGGTCACCACCGGTTTTTATTGCTTGTTTACCTGGAAAAAACTTATTGCTATTACAGCAAAGCGTTAATACATCATCGGGGATATGTTCAAACTCAGCGGTAATCGCATCTGCATCATCGATAGCTTGCTCAAGTGTGGTTGCATACACTTGGTTGGTTAGCGGGTGCACAATTTGTTGGCTGCCAACATCATAAGCAACCACATTTAAATTAAGCGGTGCGCCAGCAAGGCTCATCATTCGCGCAAGCTGACCAGCACCTAAAATTAATATAGTCATTATTACTCTGCAGGATTTGGGTTAGCTAGAATAGTATCGGTTTGTTCTTTACGAAACGCTTCAATTTTGGCGAAAATTTCAGGGTTTTGACAGCCTAATATTTGTGCAGCCAATAAACCGGCATTAGCTGCACCAGGCTCACCAATAGCCAATGTGCCTACAGCAACGCCCTTAGGCATCTGGCAAATAGACAATAATGAATCAACACCATTTAACGCTTTTGACTTAACAGGAACGCCTAAAACAGGCAATGATGTAAACGCTGCAGCCATACCCGGTAAGTGGGCTGCCCCACCTGCGCCTGCAATAATTACTTTAATGCCTCGTTCGCTTGCAGAACTTGCGTAATCAGCAAGTAATTGAGGAGTACGGTGAGCAGAAACCACTTTAGTTTCATAAGCAATACCAAATTTTTCTAGCATCAGCGCAGCGTGTTCCATGGTTGGCCAATCTGATTTAGAACCCATAATAATGCCAACAGTCATAAATACTCCTCAGTAATGTTTTTAAAAAATAGCGGACTTATGTCCGGTTTTATGGCGGGTATTATATACTTAAATGCCGCAGTAATGCGACCAGCAGGCAATAAAAAAGCCATGTTAAACATGGCTTTTTTTAAATGCTGAAAATACTTGCTGTTATGCTTCTTTGCTAGCCAAATATTCGCTGTAGGTTCCTCTAAAGTCGATAATTTTACCGTCTTTAATTTCCCAAATACGGGTAGCAACTGATGATACAAACTGACGGTCGTGAGACACAAACATCAAGGTACCTTCATACGCTTCAAGTGCTAAGTTAAGCGCTTCAATTGATTCCATATCCATGTGGTTCGTCGGTTCATCCATTAATAAGATATTTGGTTTATGCATCATGATTTTACCAAACAGCATACGACCTTGCTCACCACCTGAGATAACTTTTACAGATTTTTTAATATCGTTTTGTGAAAACAACATACGACCTAAGAAACTACGAACAACTTGCTCGTCATCACCCTCTTGCTGCCACTGCTCCATCCACTCAAATAAGTTCATGTCTTTTTCAAACTCATCGGCATGATCTTGTGCATAATAGCCAATGTTAGCATTTTCAGACCATTTGAACTCACCGCTTTTAGGTGCTAAGCGTCCTGCTAAGGTGTTTAATAATGTTGTTTTACCCACACCATTTTCACCAATAATAGCAATGCGTTCACCTACCTCAACTAAGCCTTCTAAACCTGAGAATAAAGTTTCTTCGAAGCCTTGCGATAAGCTGGTCATTTCAAGCGCGTTACGGAATAGCTGTTTTTCTTGTTCAAAACGGATAAATGGCGACTGACGTGACGAGGCTTTCACTTCGTCTAATTGAATTTTATCAATACGTTTTGCACGTGAAGTTGCTTGCTTTGCTTTTGAAGCATTAGCAGAAAAGCGCGATACAAACTGTTGTAGTTCTGCTATTTGGCTTTTCTTTTTGGCGTTTTCACTTAATAAACGCTCGCGAGCTTGGGTTGCTGCGAACATATATTCATCGTAGTTACCCGGGTAAATACGTAATTCACCGTAGTCAATATCGGCCATGTGTGTACATACTGAGTTTAAAAAGTGACGGTCATGCGAGATGATGATCATAGTACAGTCACGTTGATTTAGAACATCTTCCAACCACTTAATTGTGTAAATGTCCAAGTTATTGGTAGGCTCATCAAGTAACATGATATCAGGGTCTGAAAACAACACTTGAGCTAATAGTACACGAAGTTTAAAACCTGGTGCGATTTCAGACATAGGACCGTAATGTTGCTCTGTCGCTATACCAACACCTAATAATAGCTCACCCGCTTTTGACTCAGCAGAATAGCCATCCATTTCAGCAAACTCAGTTTCAAGATCGGCTACTTTCATGCCGTCCTCTTCACTCATTTCAGGTAGGCTATAGATACGGTCACGCTCTTGTTTAATATCCCAAAGCTCTTTGTGACCCATAATCACAGTGTCGATCACTGAGTACTCTTCGTAAGCGAATTGATCTTGATTTAGTTTAGCAACACGTTCATTAGGATCTGTGCTTACATTACCCGATGATGGCTCAAGCTCACCGCTTAGAATTTTCATAAACGTTGATTTACCACAACCATTGGCACCAATTAAACCATAGCGGTTTGATTCACCAAATTTAGCTGAGATATTTTCAAATAACGGTTTAGCACCAAATTGCATGGTGATGTTAGCTGTACTAATAATAGCGCTACCCTCCAAGGGAGACTGAAGTATTTAAATTGCGCGCAGTTTAAACCAAATCAGCGTTTTTTTCTATGAAAGTTTAAAGCACAACCTAAAGTAAACAGTAGTTGTTTATTAGCTATTGAAGGATTAAAACAGCCAAAGAGATGAACGAGTAAATGTGCAAAAAAGCGAAGTGAAATTCACTATTATGCTGTTAACGCGGTAAAAATATGTTTAATAAAAAAACAATCACCGTTACAGAAAAATAAATAATTTAAACGTACTAAATCGCTAATTGGTCGCATTTTACTTTTATTAACATTTAATACGGCTATATTAACGTTTTTTATAGCATTAGAGTTTTAGCTCTACCTATGCCGATAGTAGCAACTATGAAAAAAATTCAACTCCCCCCTCCTGCATTTAATCCTAATGTCTTATTCCAAAATTAAATAGCGGCTTATACGGCTACAAAATAAATACAGCATTAACTTAAAGTGAACAAGCTGCGTATTTTGTATTAATTATCGTTGATAATTTTTCACTTTTGAGCCTTTTATTGCTTTGCTAGTCTGCACGACTTCGAATTTAGTAATTATAAAACGTCTTTTTTAGGCAAGGCACACACAATGAAAATAAAATTAGTATCGCTCGCGATTGCAGGTGTTTTAACAACACCGAGTGTTTCAGCAATTGAAGTATTTAAGGATGGAAAAAATACAGTCGCTATTGGCGGCTATATAGATGCGCGAGTAATTAATACTCAAGGTCAAAATGAAGTGGTTAATGGTGCCTCACGAATTAATTTTGATTTTAAACGTCAACTAAAGAACGGCTGGGAAGCAATGGCTTTAGTTGAATGGGGTGTAAACCCTGTTGGCAGTAGCGATATTGTATACAACAACCGTTTTGAATCAATTCAAGATGAATTTTTGTATAATCGTTTAGGTTATGCAGGACTTAAACACGACAAATACGGCCAAATTACTATTGGTAAACAATGGGGTGCGTGGTTTGACGTAGTATATGCAACTAACTACAGCTATGTTTGGGATGGCAATGCCGCAGGTGTATATACCTACAACAAAGACGACGGTGCTGTAAATGGTACGGGACGTGGCGATAAAACATTGCAATACCGTAATAGTTACGGTGATTTTGATTTTAGTGTACAAACTCAGTTAAAAAATAGCGCATTTTATACCTGTGATGTAAGTGATATTACAGAATCACAATGCCAGGCTAATTTTGAGTCAGGCGATACTGCGGCGCAACAAGTTGAATTTAACTATACATTTGGCGGTGCAGTAACTTATAACGTGACTGATAAGCTAAAACTGACTGCCGGTATTAACCGCGGCGAGTTTGAATTAACTTATGGCGACGGAACAACCCGCTCAGTTGACGATTTAATTTACGGTGCCGGTGTTATTTGGGGCAATATTGATGCGCCAGGTTTATATGTAGCTGCTAATATCAATAAAAACGAAAACCACGACACAGATAACATTGGTCGTTTAATTAAAGATGCAATTGGTATTGAAACATTTGTGTCTTATCGTTTTGAAAACGATTTTAGACCATTTATTGCCTACAACTTATTTGATGCAGGTGATGACTACGTGATTCAACCAAACTTTAACGCCGATCCTAACGATGTATTTAAGCGTCAATTTGCTGTTATTGGTGTGCATTACTTAATAGATGAAAACACCCAACTTTATGTAGAAGCGCGTAAAGACTTTGGTGATTTTGAAAGTGATAATAAGCAACAGCAAGCACAAATGGAACAATCGGAAGATGACGGTATTGCTTTTGGTTTTAGATACGTTCTTTAATGGCCTGTTGAGCTTTCAAGCTTAAATTTGCAAAGTTAAACTGACTAAAGCCCTGCAAAATAGCAGGGCTTTTTTATTGTTTTTGCAGAAGGTTTAACTACTTTCTCTTAAATGCTTTTTTTAACGCACGTGTTCCCTCTTGTGGCCCTAAAATAAGCCACAAAAAGGTAACCCCACCTGGGACTAAAACGGCTTTTAGTATTGGGCCGAGAATAAAAGAATAAAAATAAATAAGTGGAATAAAAAGTACATAACCAATAACACGTTTGATAAACTCCATGTATCACCTTTTGATTAATTGAGCATGCTCATAAATTTAATTGAGCGCGCTCAATTAATCAAGCGCTGATTTAAGCTCAACATCCAACAAAATTATAAAGCATTGAATATTATGAGTAAAAAAGAAAAAACACGGGATAAAGTTTTAGCTTCAGCATGGGAGCTTTTCTTACTACAAGGTTATGACCACACATCGACAAGAGAAATTGCTGTTGCAGCTAATGTGGCAGTTGGTACTGTGTTTAGTCATTTTGAAAATAAAATTGATCTGCTTATGGCAGGTATGCAGCAACAAATTGAAGTTATTATCGAGCAAGCAAAGCAATCAGATACTCAGCGCCCTCCTCGATTGAAATTACGCCACTACGCTCACCCTCTATATTCCTTTTATTGTGAAAACAGTGAATTTAGCAAATTACTAATTAGCGACATCATTTGGCGTGAGGATTTTTTTAAAGCACAAATGGATGAATTTAAAAAACTACTATTTAGTGAACAACCAGAATTTGATGAAATAAAAGCAAGTGTGATGATGGACTGCTATTTTATGACCCTGATCACAGGTTTAAATGACGAGATACCAAATGCAGAAGCCATGCTGAGGCAACTGAGCAACAAAATTGCATTGTTGTAACGTCAATTATAAAAAGCTGGAGTTTAAGTCTGTGTATTACTGAACCATTGATGGAAAACCCGATGTTAGCTGCAATTAAAATGTCTAACTTAGAGCATCTAAATAATTACATTGTTGCTTTGTTTAATTTGGTTTTCCTGTTCCTACACAACTCACTTAATAAAACGCGTAGATATAAGTTAAAAAAAACGCCCAATACACGCCAACAATTTCCCCCCTCCCTGATTATATTTTTAAAAAATTCACCTATTGCTAAGACTTGTTTTAAATCAAACAAAGTATGATGTGTTCTTTAGAGTGGATGCTCCACCAGCAGTAAAGCAATAAAAATCAATGCAAACTATATTTAATTGCTCACCGTCATTAATTAATCAGAAGGCGTGTTAATTTGCGAGCTCAAGAACGCCGTATAATTTAACAGTGCTTTATCGACACTCAGTGCAGGGTTTTGATTATGTTCAGCATTATTATTAATTGTACTTCCCCACTTAAGCCAGTCGTTTGGATGTTTTGCTAAACTAGTAACTAAATTATTGTATGCACCTAACATTAAAGAGTGCTCTGTCCCACCGACAGTGATATATAAAAATGTCGGTTGTTTTATACAATTTATATTTGTTTTTAAAAATGCATCAAACCGCTTAGTCACTGTCATATCGTCATACCAAGCGGCTGGGCTAAATGCAAAGTAACCATTGAATAACTTTGGTTTAGTATGCAGCGTGTATAAAGTAAAGCTGCCCCCAGCTGAAAATCCGGTCAAAATTCGATTTTCAGTTAATGTGTAGTTGGCCTCTAAATAAGTAAGTAAGTCCTGCTCTATAAAAGCTAAAAACAAATCAGCTTTACCAAAAATTTCAGGCGAACTTTCATGTTTAGGTCGAGGATTTGTATTAACGTCCTTCCTTGCATAAGGTGGCACAAGATCACGATTTCTAGTATCAGTAAAAAACTGATTTGGTATAGCAACTAAAATAGCCTCATTTAATGTACTTTCATGATTTAATGCTTTTAAGGCTTTATCCCAATTAGCTAGATTAAAATTACCATCTGTTTTTATAATAAGTGGATACGCTTTATTTTTGTCAAAACTATCGGGTAACCTTATAAATACTTTTCGTGACTCTTTAAGCACTTTCGAATCTAGGGTTACATCAACAAACTCTGAAACATCATTTTGATAATAGCTAAACCCAGTTATTGCAAGCCCAAATACGCTAGCCGTAAGCAACATATTTAAAATAATCGCTTTTTTAATTCTCATGCGCCATCCATTTTAGTTAATTGCTTATGCCATACACCGTTATTAAGTTGCTGGTTAAATACAAAGCCAAGCTTAGTGAGTAAGTTATAACAGCGTACATTTTTACCATGAATTTCTGCGTATAGATGTTCAATGTTTAAAGAGCGATGTATCTCACTGACAAAACCTTTAAGTACTTCATGCATTAAGCCTTGTTGCCAATAAAAAGGATCAAGCTCAAAGCCCAAATAAGCAGTTTTAGTTTGGTTATTAATGTTATACAAACCACAAGTACCAATTAAGTCGCCAGACATATTATGTTCAATCGCAAGCCGAACACCTTCCCCTTGATAATAACTCGATATATCATCTTGAATTAATTGCTTAACATGCTCTTTATTTAGCGGCGTTTTATAATCGTTAAACTCATAAACGAGGGGATTATTTAAAATTGTGAATAGCGCTGCGCCATGTTTGTGGGTAATTAAACGCAAGGTAACGCGGGGTAATTTTATCGTTTTAAACATGCCTATGCCAAATAAAATAAACGCGCTTTAAATAGCACTTTATAGAACGTCATTATTAACTTACCATATCGTATTCACAAGTATTAATTAAGATAAACTATGAGCGACAATTTTAAAGTAATACAACCAACTACTACTGTTTACTGCCCAAAACGTGGTGAAGGTTGGACTCTCACCGGCATTACTAATATTGATGAGTTCACATCGGTTATGTTTGATGGCGTACGTTACACCTTACCAGCGAGAGAAATTGTGGAGGAGTTGCTTCCTAACCAATTAGCGCGTGAACAGCAAAATCAGTAAGGTACTTATAATAGAAAAAAGCATTAAAAATTTTCATTATTAACGTTTTAAAACATAAATACCGAGTGGGGAGTCTAGACGTAGGTTATGCTCATCAACATGTAGCACTTCCCATTTTCTGACTACTTCTCCCGAAGTTACATGTAATATTTTGCCTTCCCTTGTGTAAGGGTAGTATCTATTCCCATGTTTTTTCATTATTTGGAGAATACCTGAGTTATCAATTTTAAAAAAATTACCATCATCAATTTTTATTGTATCTATATCTGATGCAATAACTTCAATTAACTTCCATTTAAACTGAATATCATTCTCTTTCGAATAAAGTAAAGGTGAATAGATCAGCGTAATTAAAATAGCAAGACATATTATAATTTTATGCATTTTTATATCCATATAGATCATGTGTTAATGTAATATTTGTAGATATGACAACTTATTTCTTTTTTTTAATTTCCAAATCATCTTTTACACTTAACTGGTGTTGTCCAGGTATTAAGATCATGATAAAAACAGCTACGCAAATTAATAAAATCACTCTAAGCACATTTGAAGTTATAAAACTCTCCGTCAAATTAACTAAAAGAATCAATGGCAAAACAAAAAAGACACCTAAGTAACGGTGACGATTTGTAAATTCATGCAATGAGCCACAACGAATACATCTATAACGAGTCGACATTAAAGATAGAATAAACCACGATAATGAAATTTTAGCATGGCATTTAAAACACTTTGGTATCATATACAACCAATATCATTAAGAAAAATTAAAGTTACTGAATTTTCAGCTTAGATTTGTGTAAAAGTTCGGTTCACCAACTTTCACTAAATATTCAAAACGCCTCATCTTCACTGTATACATTTACATTAAGTTCGTCGTTATCTTCAAATACGACAAACGAAATAGGCTTACAACACACTTGGCAGTCTTCTATGTATTGCTCATCAATATCAGCCACATCAATTAATACTTCTATGGTTTCTCCACAGTAAGGGCAACTAATTGATTTTTCGGTTAACTGGTTCATATCTTACCTAATATTCGTATGACTGTATGATCTCACTTTAGTAAACAACCCTATATAAAACAATGCTGGTAAAGTGACTTAATAGTTCAAATTTAAACAGCGTTAGCTAAAATTTTGTTTAACTTAGATAAATCAATTAATTTATTTTGATCTTGCTTTAAGAAATAATCGCATTGCCAACGCTGAGTAACTTTAGCAGAATTACTAAATGTCCCAGTCCCTTTTAAGGCTCTGCTTTCGCTCCAAGGTGGAAACACTCTAAAAGCTGTTTTACCCTTAGAGTTTAAAGAGCTCACTATGCCTTTTTTTAGTAATACATTTACGGGGAACATGAACAAACCTCGTTCAATATTTGTAACTTGGTTGTTCGTAGAAGTTAAACCTTCGCTGGTAACTTCTACGAGTAAATAATCAAACTCATCATTTAACGGAATTGGCTTATTATTTCTACAATCCCCTGGGCGTTTCCATAGTGCTAAAAAAGCGCCAGGTCTGTCGGGTGTAACTTTAGCCTTTCTGTAAATTATGCGTTTTTGGTTTAAAGTAAATGCATAGCCATGGTATTGGGCATTGTGGTCATGAGAAACGAGTTCATCAGCGCTTGGCAGTTTATAGCCTAAAGAAGCAAAACTGGTTTGCAAAAGTGTGGTTAATTCATTACGCGAATTACTGGTTTCCATTTATAGAGTCCATTTTATATAAAGCGAGTTTAAAACAAGTTACCTGCTACACAATGAAAGAGTATTTACAGTTAGCGGGTCTACTATAACAAGCATTTACGCACTCACACACTAGGTGGATAATTTTTATGAATAAAACACTCGTATTTGCAGTCACTTCTGCCGTACTTTTGACTAGCTCATTTGCTCACGCTAAAACCGAACAAGCTATTTTAGCAGGAGGCTGTTTTTGGTGTATGGAAAGTGACTTTGAAAAACTCGAAGGTGTAACCGATGTGATCTCAGGTTTTACTGGCGGTGAAATTAAAAAACCTACTTACAATGGTAATCATCGCGGCCATTACGAAGCCGTTCTGGTTACCTACAACACTGACGTATTAAGCTATCAAGATATTTTAAACCATTACTGGGTTAACATTGATCCTTTTGACGCCAAAGGCCAGTTCTGCGATAAAGGCCCAAGCTACCGTAGCGCAATTTTTGTAGCTAATGAGCAACAGCGAAAGCTAGCTCAAAAATCTAAACAAGCCGTTATTAGTGAGTTTACTAAGCAAACAGTGGTAACCCCTATTCTTGATGCGAAAACCTTTTACCCGATAAAGGGCAAAGAAAGTTATCATCAAGATTACTATAAAAATAACCCTATTCGTTATAATACCTATCGCTGGCGCTGTGGTCGTGATAGCCGCCTAGAAGATATTTGGGGCGATAGAGTTACCCACTAAGTTTATAAAACTAAAAAGGCTGCAAAAAATGCAGCCTTTCTAATATTTAAGCAAAGTAATAGCAGACTAATTATTTATTCTATTCTCAAAGCTGCAAGCCCACTTAAACAATTTATTTTTCAAGACTGTTCAATAGCCTTCTACAATGACGATTTCTTTTTATAGGAAACATCTTAAACCAAAACGCCATTTCAAAAACAAAGCCCGCAATAATAAAAATAAATAAGCCAGTAGTGCTACCATACGAATAGCACGTAATAGCGGCAATAATTAATGCAGCTAAAATCAACCATTTTATAAATACATTCATCTTTAATACCTTCGGTTCTGTTGATTTATCGTGGCAAATTCCATTTAGGTAATCAGATCCTATGCATCATGATTATTCACCAAAAAGTATGTCTAGCGTAATTACTAGCTTATTGTTTGTCTATTAAAACGTTATAGTAAAATGTTACGGATTGTTTCTACTGAGTTTTTATTTTCAAAAACGCGCTATTTGTAGAATCTTTAATTACTAATACCTCAAGTAAGTACATCCTCGCTCACAATAATTTATTAAATGTTCTAATACAAAGGTAAAATTTTTGTTGCCACAAAAGGGACTAATGGGTACTTTAAATAAATGATTAGTTTTATGAATCTAACCAATAATTAAGTACTAAATACGATTTTATACCTCAAATTTATACAGGAGATTTACCTTGCTTGATATCATCGCGCTTTTTATAAAAGTAAATGATTACAAAACATTTAATGAAGCGTCAGTAAAGTTAAATATTCCTTTACCCACTTTACAAAGAAAAATAAAAAAACTTGAAGAAGACTTATCTTTAGCGTTGTTTTATCGTGAAAAAGGAAGTTTGCGATTAACAGAGCCAGGAAAGAGCTTTTATAGCCATTGCTTAGCTCACGTAGAGGGTTTACAAAGTACGCTGTGCAATTTTAAGAGCTCTAGTGAAAATAAAGTGAGTAAAATTAAATTAATAGCGCCGCAAAACTTTATAAAGAGTGTGTACTTCTCAGGCGTTATAAATCAATTCACCCTACTTTATCCAAATATTAAGATTCATATGATGCTATCAGATGAACGCCTTGATTTAAAAGCCACCGAGTTTGATTTAGCTATTAGAATTGGAAAATTAGATAGCTCACAAAATATATGTAAAGTCATTAACCATATGAGCTTTGTTTTAGCTTGCTCATCGAGTTTAATTGAGCAATATGGCATACCAAGTAATTTTGACGATTTAGCTAAACTCCCCCACATATCGTGCTCGCCATTCGAAAATTGGTCTTTTAAAGCAAATAAAAAAGCAAATAAAAATGAAAAAGTAATTTTTAAACCTCAACCCAACTTTATTTCTAACGATATAGAAATGTGTGCCTTGGCTGCCATTGAAGGAAGAGGTGTTTATTATGGTCCAAAATATTGTTTATTACCGCATATAAAAGACGAAAGCTTGGTTGAAGTATTAACGCAATTCAAACCTATTAAACGAGATGTAAACCTGATATGGCCTGATAAATTAATCCCAAAAAGCACACGCTATCTAATCGATTTTTTAGAGTACTCTCTCAAGGGGATAAAAATGTAGCTACAATAGCACTATAGTCTTAATGAATTTTTGTAATATTGAAGCAACTAATATTTTTGAAAAACCAACTTTCATTTAACACTCTATAAAAATATAGCGAGTTCTTTAGAATCAAAATCGGTCCAAAATTAGATTATTTAATTAGGGCCTAATTAAAATATGATTTTAAAGGATGTAACTTAATGAAAAAAATAATACCTCTATTGCTGTTGTCACACACAAGTTTTGTAAGTGCTAATACAACTGCAATTTATCCAGATCAACTTAAAAATGAAAGCTTAGGTGCTGGAGTTTGCTCAGCTGATAATAGACTAATTACAAAGGCTGAAGCGCAAACCTACAGAAACGAACTTACTAACAAAATGGGTAAGTGGCAAATAACGGGATTAGCTAATGGCTGGGTTATTATGGGCTCTGGCTACGCAGGTGAAATAAAACAAGGGTCTGCTGTAAATTCTTGGTGCTACCCTAACGATCCTATTAATGAGATCCCTAAATTAAGCCCCGTAAAAGTAGCGCCTGGCAGTCAAAGCCAAATTGAATGGGACTTAGTAAATCAAAAAGAGGATTTTATAAAACCCCTATCATATCTTGCTCACACATTGGGTTTTGCGTGGGTTGGTGGAAATCGCTCAAGCTATGTGGGTGATGACATGGAGGTATCTAAAGCAGGCTCTGGATGGAAAATACAAGGTTATAATGGGGGCAGCTGTGATGGTTATCGATGTGATGAAAAATCAGCTATTACCGTATCTAACTTTGAATATGTGATGGATAACGAATCATATAAAATAACAGGTGATATTGTTGCTGCCGACAAAGAACTAATTAAAACGTTAACAGTCCCTGCAGTGAATGACACGTCAGCAGCTCAAATGTCAGTCGTTACCATTGAATACGATGCAGCTACTAATTGGTCTAAAACAAATGACTACAGTATTTCTGAGTCTGTTACATTATCCAATACATGGAAATCCCCTTCAGTTACTGGCGGATCAGACACTTCGTTATCGGTTACTATAGCAGCAGAGCAAGCATGGGGAACAAGTAACGGCGGCTCAGAAGCTGAACGTGTTGTTGTACAGGCAAGAACCAATGTACCAGCATTCACAAAGCTTAATGCTAAGGTCGATTTGTTTAAATCATCAATATCGTATCCTTATTCATTCGATGCTGATATTACTTACGATCTATCAATAAATGGCTTTATGCGTTGGGGAGGCAATGCTTTGTTAAGCCATCCTGAAAACAGACCTAATGACACTGCTAATTTTGTAATAGGCCGTTGGGCAGGTCAAGAAAAGAGCATTGAGTATCAATGGGAACACCGCTATATACCAGGTGAGAATAAAAAATGGGATTGGCCTTGGATGATACAACAAACAAGCTTATCAACAATGCAATACTATTTAAGTCATGTTTTAAGACCTAAAAAAACAACCCTAACAGGCCACTTTTATGCACAAAGCCAATTTGCTGGTAGCGTTTATTTTGGTGATGAAACCCCACTTGTTACTAACCAAAGAAGTAAGCGAAGTGTTTCAGCTAGTGATTACTCAAGTGCAGAAAAGTTAAAAAAAGAGTTTGAAGATGCTGGTTTTAAAAATGTAGTTGTTAATATTGAAATGATTGATTTATAAATCCCCGTGGGCTCTCATAATGAGGGCCCTATTTTATAAATTTACACAAAAATATAATTATCACACGCCTATTTTACTTTATTAGAAAACACATACAGCTCAACCCAACCTCGCCTTTAGTTTATTTAAAAGTTATGCTTTGATGTTAGAAGAAGTATTGATCTCCTTTGTCTATTAAACATATTTCAGCAAAAGTGATTATAAAAATAATAAGAGAACAGCAATGACACAAAATACAAACAACAGCGTAGTAATACTCAGTGCGGTTCGTACCGCAATTGGTGGCTTTGGTGGCAGCCTTAAAGATTTTAGCCCCGCTGAGCTTGGCACTCTGTGCGCAAAAGAAGCACTAAACCGATCTCAGCTTACCCCTGACCAAATTGGCTCATGTGTGGTAGGCAAAGTTATTCATAACGGCCCAAAAGACGCTTACCTATCAAGGGTTATTGGACTAGATGCTGGGTTACCTATAAGCAGCCACGCTGTAACGCTTAATCGCTTATGTGGTTCAGGGCTTGAAGCAATCATACAAGCGGCACAACAAATTCAATTAGGTGATGTAGATGCAGCCCTTGCTGGCGGAGCAGAAAGCATGAGTAGCTCTGCCTACACCCTCGAAAGTAACCGCTGGGGGCAAAAAATGGGTAATAGCACTATGGTTGATGAGCTTACCACGACCTTACAAGACCCATGGGATAATAACCCTATGGGAATAACTGCTGAAAACATCGCAGAAAAATATTCAATTAGCCGCGAGCAGCAAGATGAGTACGCAGCAAACAGCCATCACAAAGCAGAAAAAGCCATTGCTGCAGGTCATTTTAAACAGCAGATTATGCCTATCGAGATTAAATCACGTAAAGGCACGCACGTTTTTGACACCGACGAACATGTTCGCGCCGATACCACAGTCGATAAACTTGCAACTTTAAAGCCCTACTTTAAAAAAGATGGCACCGTTACCGCAGCAAGCTCATCCGGTATAAACGATGGTGCAGCCATGTTGGTACTTATGTCAGAGCAAAAAGCTAATGAGCAGGGCTTAAAACCGCTCGCTCGTTTAGTGGGTTATGCCAGAGCCGGCGTTGATCCTACTTTAATGGGTATCGGCCCTATTCCTGCAGTACAACAGGTATTTGAAAAAACCGGCTTAACCATCGACGATATGGATGTGATTGAGTCTAACGAGGCCTTTGCAGTACAAGCTCTGTGCGTTACAAACGAATTAAACTTTCCTGCGCATAAGGTAAACCCGAATGGCGGCGCCATTGCGTTAGGGCACCCTGTTGGCGCAACGGGCGCCATACTTACCACCAAATGCTTGTACGAGCTAAAACGAATTCAAGGTAAATATGGGCTAGTCACAATGTGTATTGGCGGCGGGCAAGGTATTGCAGCCATTTTTGAAGTGCTTTAGTTTTTGACCTCATTAGGTTTGAATACAAATGCGTTACTTACATAGAGGCCTAAGAAGCGCTTTGTTTTTAGAAGAAGTAAAAACGTGTAAGCCTATATTTTTGCATTTTTCCTCTTTAGTTTCTCTTTGTGAAAATCGCTTTTTAAGGTTTTTTCACAAAGAGAAGTAAGAGTTGGTTCATCATATGGATTAGCTATAAAATATGTGCAAACTCTCGTCTACAAATCGTTTTTTAAAGTTAACTTTCTTACGCCTAATAAAACGCCACCAAATGAGATTAAAAATAATATTGGTAAAAACAGTAATGTTTGGGTGTTGCCTATATCTGTAGCTGGGCTACCAATAACAGCAAGCGTATTAATTAACAGCAGTATCAAACTTGATTGCAAATAGCCCTTGTAACCTATAGCTCCTGCAAATAACAGCATAATAAATGATCCTGATATTGCAGGCGTAAAAGGTGCCGCAGCGAGTAACATACAAACAAACGAAAATATAACAGCACATCCAATTATTACTTTAAACATAACAACCTCCTTGATAAATGGCTTTAAATCCACCAGCTATTTATAACTGTATTACTAAAAATCGTATTCCCCCTAAGGGCCCAAAACTAATTTTTAGTTTATTAATGACCTCAATATAAAAACTACCTATTCCCAAACTGCCGTTCACAGGGCTCTCCGTCTTTATCACCGTCCATTTTAGTATTTGGGCAATGTTGAATAAAAAATAATGCCTCTGCATACGAGGTCATTTGGCTACAATGTTGGCGGCCATCACAGCGAAATGCTTGCTGTGTTTTAGTAAGTGAGTTTGAACTAGCGGGCATAAATGACTCTAAATTAGCGTTAGTCACTACAGGTGTTTGCTTGGTATTTAAAAAACCGGTTTTATACACGCTAAAGCCAATACTAACAATAATACCAAACGTTATGAGTTTCATTAAAGGTGAGTTCTTACCTGACGTTTTGCTTAATCTAACCGGCCTTGTTAAAGCTTTTATATGTGGCTGTGCAAGTACGCCCTCAATACGGCAATTCACAGCTTTAGTTTTACCGTTAGGCTCAGTCGCAACCTCAAAATAGATAATGTCACCCACTTTAGGTTTACGGCTCATATGTTTGAGCGATGATATATGTATAAAGGTATCGTGTTGCAGTGTGGTTGATTTAATAAAGCCAAAGCCTTTATCGTCATTCCACGATTTTAATAATCCTTTATTCATCCTTGAATCATCCATTTAATAGCTGTTAATTTTACAGCCTGTGCTTTTATCATGATAAAGAAAAATACTCTTTGTGTATGTTTCTTATTTCAAAAAAAAGAAGTGCTGTATATAAAAACAGCACTCATCATTAACCTTACTCTTTATTCAATTATTAGTTACTTTGTAAGTGCAAATACGCGTAATGCCGAGCCGGTGCCACCACGTACTTTAAGCGGCGGCACAATGGCAATAAACTCATAGACTTTTTCTTTTGCTAGCTCCTCAAGGAACAAGTTTTCTATTATGTAAATACCGTTATCTGCTAATAACATCATATGTACCGGAAAAACCTGAAATGAGGGTTCTGTAGCAATAGGTGGGCGTTTTTCAAAAGTAAGGGTGTCATTACCCACAACACTTGCACCAGCCTTTATTAAAAACTGTGCACCACTTACACCAACGCCTGCAGCATGTTCTGCAATATATTGCTGTGGGTTATTAGCAAAATATTGCCCCCACCCCGTTCTAATAAACACAGTATCGCCTTTTTTAATTTTTACACCTTGCGATTTTGCTGTTCTTTTTAAATGTGACGCTGTTATGTCAAAATCTGCAGCCAATGGGGTATCGTCACCGTTAATAAAGCGAGCCACATCAAGTAATACCGTTCGGTTACTCAATAAGTTTACAGGATAATGATCAATTCCTAAGTCACTCCCTACACCACTGCGTCCTATTCCTCTGCGATCATTGGTCGCTTGCGCCGCATCTACTCCACCATACAGTAAACCATCTCGACCAATATGACCTAACGCATCAATAGTTGGACCTCCATGGTGACCACTCCATTGCATTATTTCTGAGGTGAATGAGAGCTGATTGTTATCACCAAATGTACCACGTGTATCAGCATGGGTTGCATTAAGTGCCATTGAGTATTTTGGGTTAACGGACGCTATTGGGGAATTTTCATCCCAATTATGAGACAGGTCATAGGTTTTGGCATGACTGACAAGAGTAATAAACTCTTCAGTTTGCTTAGATTTACTTAATTCTTTGCTATTGGTCGCTAAGCTCGAACAACTAATTAAAAAAAACATAAACGACATCAACATTGCCAGTCTCATCGTATCTCCTTATCTGTATATGTTTAACACGCTATCCAAAAAAATAGCGACTAAAATAAGCCGCTACATGCATTCTCACAATAAATACTGATCTATATTGTTCTTCTATTATAAGCGATGATTACTAATGGCCTGTTTCATAGCTCATACGAGACGTATTTGTCGTTTCATAGGTCCCATCTTTATACAAAATTAAAGCAGATGCACTATAGCTTCTGTAAGCTCTTACAGTCATATTACACGAAGTTCCACCTGTGCAAGATGCATCGCCTTGCCAAATTACCTTGTTAATCGGTTTTGAAATATTCTGTAAATAGTACTTTCCTGTAGTCTGGTTACCAAAACTAAAATCTACGGTAAAGCAGTTTGCTCTTCCGTTCATTGAGTTTCCACCCGAGCCATTTGGATATACATCGCAAACAAGATCAGTTGCAAAAGCAGAGTTAGCTGTAAGCGCAGCACCACAAATAAATAGTGTTTTTAGTACATTTTTCATTTTCAATCCTTAAATTTGATTATTATTCGCTCAATCGAGCATTTAAAAATTAGCATATGAAATTAAAAAGTAAACAAAAAAGGTACAAAATTTTACAAATAATTAACCATTAGACGTTTTATAAATATTCATTAAATCTCAAACTTCACTGTTGCACCTCAAGGCTGAGGTTTAATACGACGGCGACTAAAGCCGTCGTATAGTTCAACGTTAAAATTGTTTCATGTTGTATATCAATTTGAATATACAACATGACCTTCTTTAATACTTTGCACTATTTTTATATCCTTAATGGTCAGTGGTTCCACTTTTAAAGGGTTGTTACTTAAAATGACGAAATCCGCGAGCTTTCCCTCAGCTAGCGTACCTTTACTCGTTTCTTCAAAGTATTGAATAGCAGCCCATTGTGTTAAAGTTTTTAACCCTTCATAAGGCGTTAAACGTTGATCCGGCCCCAATACTTTACCCGAACGTGTAATACGATTAACCGTTGCATCGAGCACTCGCATTGAATTTGGAAATGTCACAGGGGCATCATGGTGAGAAGTAACCGTTAAACCAGCTTCAACTGCATCTCGTGATGGCGAAATATAATCTGCCCTTGGGTGCCCCAAAACAGACTCTACATGCCAATCGCCCCAGTAAAAAGTGTGCATAGGAAACAACGATGGGAGGATCCCTAAATCTACTAAATCCGGGATTTGATCTTTACGTAAAGTCTGGCCGTGAATCATCACGCTACGGTGATCATCATACCCATAACTTTTTTTAGCCACTTTAATGGCTTTAATATATTGATCAATCGCGGCATCACCATTGGTGTGAGCAATAATCTGCCATTTGTTTTTAAACGCAGTGTTTATATGTTTAATCGCTATCTCATCACTCATGATAGGATAACCTTTATAGTCCAGCGGTTTACCCTCCGGTGGCGTATGATAATGTGATGATAACCAAGCCGTTTTTCCTTGTGGCGAACCATCTAAAGTTAATTTAACCCCCCCTATTCGGTATCGATTAACATAACTGCGATCTGAATTATAAAATTCGGGTTTAACAGCTGACTTATTCCAGACGATGTCAGGGTATGAAACAACATCAATGAATAACGATTTATCACGAGCTGCTCTTTCTAATGCCGAAGTCGCATCCGCTGTGGTGCGGCCATCTTGAGCAGTTAAATATCCATTTTTAGCATACTCCACCTGAGCAAGCTCAATGGACCTCTGTTGTACTTCAGCATCGGATTTAGTAGCAACAATAGGCAGTAATAGATTAAAAAAAGCCGCTTCTTCAAGCACGCCATTAGGACTATTATCTGCCAAACGTCTAATTACACCGCCTTTGGGGTCTTTGGTATCCTTTGTGTAGCCACCCACTTCTAGAGCTTTTGAATTGACACTTGCTAGATGACCCGATTGATGCATTATAAGCACTGGGTATTTAGACGAAATTTTATCTAGAACATCTTTAGTGGGATGTTGTTTTTCGCTAAGCTGCGAATCGTCATACCCATTAGCTAACACCCAACCAAATTTTCCGATAATGAATTTCCCTTCAGCAGACTCTATCCACTTTTTGGTTGTTGTCACTAAACTATTAAAATTTGCACCGGGGCCATCGGGAGGAGGTAATAAATTTGCCAATTGCGCAATTAAACCCGTATTGTACATATGGCTATGGGCATCCAAAAAACCGGGTAAAAGTGTTTTCCCTTGAAGGTCTTTGTTTTGTAGATTGTCAAACTTTTCTCTGGCCTTCGCTAAGCTGCCAAGGTAAACAATCCGCCCTTCTGACTCAACTAAAGCTTCCTCATAATGCGGCTTTTCTCCTTCCATAGTGAGGATATCTCCGCCGTAATATAAAACCGGCTCAGCTGCTAGCGCGCTTGTTCCAAAACAAAATAATACTGATGGTAATAAAAAACGTAATCGCTTTGTCATTTTATCTTCCCTGTAAATATAGCTGTAATAAATTTAGCACATGATGTTTTAAACAAAAACATAAAGTGACACCCATAATTAATATATTGAAATTGTGTCACATAATTTACTAATCAGCTCTGGACGAGCTTCACATGACTAAATAAAAAAGAAAACAAACTAGGCATCCATTTTAATTTTGAAAGACACCCTTCTAATTTTGCAAGAAAAACTGTTTTTCTAGATTTATTTTTTTGGGCTTATAGTTAATATTTTACGACTGCGTTACTTCATTTCATCCAGTAAATAAGCAATTATTACTATTAAAATTAAATTCCACGCATAAAAATAGCTGCATGATGCAGTTTCAACTTTTCTACTGAGTAATTTAAAGTTTATGCTAATAGCTTCTCACAATTACTCGTATTGGCTCGTCGTTTTCGATTCAAATTTTCACAATAACTTGCTTGTGATGTTGACCTGCCAACTGCGCCGTGAAATACGCGTGTAAATTGTGTGGTGAGTTTTAACCAGGATTGTCTTCCAAAAGATTCAATTATACCTGTTGTATTACTTTTAAATGTATCGAGGCTCGCTTCTGTACCAATAATGTCGCGTTTAATAACATTTTCAAAAATGCTGTATTTAAATGCGTCTAATGAATTAATTCCAAATTAGGAAACATATGAATATCGTTCGAGTCTAATTTTCTTTTCAGAGCCTACCTCCTTGAGAAATTTATTCCAACTGAAGGTCTTTCCTACACCCCACTCACCTTTAATAGCCATAACCTCAGGGTCTTATGAGGATAGAAATTGAAAGATTTGATCTTTAATAACTTCTACGGTCATTCTTATTCCTTGGCGATTGCATAACGCCGCCTTATGCGGTGAGTAGCAGTTGGCTAGAATGTGAAGCGGAACCGAGCCGACTGTTACGAATCCGACTTAGAGGCCTTGTTAGTGCTTTTTTTAATATCATCAACTATATCATAACCCCATAATCCGGCTCTTAGTTTTATCTTTAACTGGTCACCAACTTTATAGGGATTAATTGTAGCCGTACCTAAACTATAACTGGTTTCCGATATTCCATCTGATATTCGAACATATTCAAAAAGATCGTAACGGACACGCTGTTGACCAACTCCGGTTACTCTGAATTCTTTGTGGGTTACCTCATTAGATGAAAATTTATGATTCGTTACAGCAATAAACCCCATGCTGCCCATTGTAGTAAGTACCACGATCGCTGGGATGTTTAAGATCTTATGATGGAATGGTGTTGAATCTGACTTGTATTCGATAATAAAATTAGCCGATTTATCATGCCTCCACTTTTGATAAAGTCGAAGCAATGGAGCCACTAGCAAGCCTATACCTACCGCTACATAAGTTAAAACACCATCATCAAGGACATCACTAAATACCAAAAAACTTAGTTGGATAATAGCAGCGCTATAAGTTCCAATAAAAGCTAATGAAAAAAGATGATTCATCGTACCTCTTGAGCACTAACGCCGCCTTAAGCGGTGAGTGGTAGTTGGCTAATATATGAAGCGAAGCGGAATCGAGCCAACTGTTACGAATCCAACTTTAAGGCTTTGTTAACTGGACTATTTTGAGAATCTTATTCTTTCGTCCATCTAGTACATAATCGATTGAAACACACTGGCCGTTTTTTATGAAATTATCTTTATGTAGCTTTCCATGAAAATAAGGGCCCACATCATAATTGCTAAAAGTAAATTCAACATCATCAATGCTGAATGACTCAATTAAGGTGCCATGTTTAGGCGTTTGTTTTTCATAGTTGCTAATACAACCTTGAACTTGCTTAAACTTTTTATTTTCAATGATATTACTTACTCCAACTTTATCAGAGTAATTAAATATTTCACCTAAAGTAGCCAACAGGCATATACCCACAAAACCTCTAACTAAGTTTACTCTTTTTATTTTTGTTATATCAGCGGCTACTTGAGATATAGCAGGAAACTTAAGGACCAAAAACAGTAATACAAAAGAAGGGATTAGCCCTAAGAAATGGTCAATACTTGTATTTATTGTTGGTTCAAAATATACACTCAATTGTCACGAGTCCACTTAACGCCGCCAGCAGCGGCCGAGTGAAACGAGGTGCAGCCCATGCGTGTTTTTGCATGGGCGACGAGGCTGACTGGCCTTGTTAAATGCTTTCATTCCCAGCCTAGCTCGCTATATGTTTTTTTATCTTCTTCAGGGTAATCACTTTTGTACTCACCCCAATTCATGTATTCGTAATACTTAGTCATTGCTTCAAAGTGTGATGATGCCTCACAAGTCCAAGCAAGCTTAGCGTTTGGCTCTAAGAGTTTCCTCGCGCCTTCACCCTTCTCGCCAGACATACAAAAAGTCTGCTCACCTTCACTTTCAATCCAGAATTCATGCTTCATAGTTTTTGACATTTAACGCCTTAGTAAACGGCGCAAAACAGTAGGCTAAAATAAGCGACGAAGGAGCGCAAGCCTACTGTTTTGCGTCCACGGTTTAATTAATTTGTTATATTGCAAATGCACCAATCATAATTAAAGCGACGATTGCAAAAGCTATAAGAAAGTATTTGCCTAGCCCTTGAACCAATTTCATTTCTTGTTGGTAATTTACCTTTGCCTTACTTACTTCACTTTCGTTCTTTTCAAAACAATATGGGCACTCTTCAAAGTCTTCCGACACAGGCAAACTACATTTAATACATTGTCTGGGAGCTCTAGTGCGAAGGCTCGGCTCCCCGAGCATAAAGCTAACTTCGTTTAATTCAGTAACTCCCGAATACCCAACATCTTTACTTAACCTTTGCCTAGATGTATTTAATTGAACTGCTTTATATTCATTATCCAGCTTTATTTTTTCGGTATTACTCAGCAATAGCTCTTGTGGTAGCTCAAAATTACAAAATTCACAATGCGATAATCTTCGATTAAAAATAGTCTTATCGCAATTTGGGCATTTATACTTCATATTTGATTGCAATTTAACGCCTCATTCAGTGGCAATAAAATAGCTGGTCAAAATTAGCGAGGCACGAGCAAAAACCAGCTATTTTTTGTCCTACTTTAATGACTTGTTAGCCCATTTTATCGACTAGTTTTCCGTTAATAACAAAATATCTTTTAGTGTGGTGCACGAACCTTTTTGCACCTTGAACAATTCCGTTACTGTCTTCCCAATTATCATTCCATTCTTGTACTGCTTCCAATGGGTCATCATAATCTTCAGGAAATTTCAGGAAGTCGAAAATGGCAATAACCGATCTAATCGCAAGTGTTTTTTGCGAAGGGTCTGGAATGTTTTCATCTATAGTAACTCGGCTTACGACCATGTTAGATCCTGATTTTAATGCGGCATTATCTAAAGACTTTTCACTATCCCAATCCTCGATTCCATAGAAAAACTGGGGTGGGAGTGGTTGTGGGTTTTTCTTTCCGGATTTCTTATACGACAGTACTCGATAAAGTTCACCACGAAGTTGCTCTTCTGAGATGGTAAATGAGCTTTTTACATCATCAGTAATAAGTTTATTTTTAAGTGATGTAGCTTTTAATAATAGTCGAGAAGCTCTTACCCAAATAATACGGTCATTATTACGATCTTTTAATAAGTTATAAACTTCATTAAAAGCGTCATTTGCTATTTTGAGATATACCTCGTCACTTTTTCTCTGGCGATCTGCTGATTGATGACTGCGATCTCTGAAGAAAGCTAGAACAGCTATCATACCGCCACAACTTATAGATATACCTGGCAATAAACCTAGATTGCTTTTATCTATAAATGGGACACACTCGATTAATCCAAATACAGCTAATAGGGAAAGTAAAAGAGATATACATATCACTATTGAAAGGGTTACTAACGCTACTGTTGATAAGTACTTCAAACTTTCTCCAAATGGTTAACGCCACATTAAGCGGCAAAAAATTGTTGGCTATAATATTGAACGAAGTGAAAACAGCCAACTGTTTTTTGTCCGTTTGAATGCCTTGTTAGCATTATTTTTGCTGAACTTTGAAAGTTACAGATTTACCAATATTTAAGCCGTTTGTAATGAAAGCTGCATCCAAAGTTAAATCAAGAGGATATTGTTTTGAAGGCACCATATCCATCCAAGGAAAAAGCAGAACCATTTTATTGCCCACAATTCTACCTGTGACAGGTATATCTGGAAAAATAAGATCAGGTTCTTTGCCGCTTAACACTCTGAAATAAAGACCAAATTCATTTATTTTATATGTTGATGTCGAAGGTAACTCAACCTCAAGTTCAATTAAACCAGCATCATTACATGAGCTACCTGCTTTGTGACTTGCTCGAGATATTTTAGAAACAGTAACAATTGGTTTTGGAACACTTTCCCAATATTCTCCGTCTGAATTTGGATCGCTTTGGGCTGGCCCTGCATGTTGCTCCCACCTTTCTAAGCTAGGTTGAAAAAGATCCAAACCAGCGAATGAACATGCGAAGGAATTGAAATTAACAAAACCTAATAGGAAAACTAAACTCGAATATTTCATCTCAACTCTCGATAATGCTAACGCCTTAATAAACGGCGAAAAATAGCAGGCTAAACTAAGCGAAGAATGAGCGCAAGCCTGCTGTTTTGCGTCCACGGTTTAATTAATTTGTTATACGTTTTTACTACTGATTATTTTACGACAGGCATTAGCCACATCGGAACGATAATATCGTATTGTTTCAGCTAGCTCCTCGTCTGCTTTTATAAGAAAATCAGCTGAGCAATTAGGACGAACATGCTTTAAAGGCAAATGGTCTGTTTCTGACTCAACAACACCGAATACATGATATTCAGTGTCCCAACATTGCCCATATTTTTCGTTACCAATACGCCAAAGCGCAATTACGTTATCTAAGTAGTTTTCATCGCTTTCTAGCAAATTCTTTGCGATTTTCGTTGCATCTTCAGACATTTAATTAACACCGAGCTATAGGAACGTATAACGCCGCATTAAGGTGTGAGCGACGCTTGGCTATACTTGAGCTAAGCGAAACTGCCAAGCGTTGCGAATCAATCTTAAATGCTTTGTTATGTGCGATCAATTAATTAGCACCAACTGTCTCACCCATATAGCACAGGGTATTTTTTTCTTTTATAGGCTGACAAAATGTAATATTTGCTTCTAAAGCTTTTATAGCTAAATACTCAAAGTCGCTAGAATTTGTAACTTGCTTCTCTAATGTTAAGCCATGTAAAGATCCAGTTACCTGCAGCATTAAATGTTCTAAAGCTATTCTTTCGCTACGATCTAATACCTGAGCATAGCTACTCTGAGAACGAGAAAGCTCATCCTTCATAAACCTAAGTTGGTTCAATGATAGCTCATAAAGTTCCGGCCTATCATCTATATCCTTGGCTATAGATTTAAACATCGAACTCAAATACCACGACTGTGTAGCGAGAGAGTCGAGTCCATCTAACCGTTTAAACAATAGCTTTCTTTCATTTTCCTGCTTCTCACTGTTTTCTTTATACTCTTTAACAATAGAAAAGGCGGCTATAGAACAAGCTAATGCAAACGCCACCCAACCTGTAATAGATACTTTACGCAACCCTTGTCTTTGATTATTCCAAGTATCTCCCCTAATACCGACAACAGTGGCTAAAAGAGCTAGAACTATTAATAAATATGACAATTTTATACCTTCAATTTAGATTCGTACACTCAGGACAAGCACATAACGCCCGCATAAACGGACAAAAATTGTTGGTTATAATGTGAAGCGAAGCGGAACTTAACCAACTGTTTTTGTTCCGATTTGATGCTCTTGTTAAATGTATTTACTCAATTTCACTACTTCCTTAAGGTTTTAAAGATATAGTTTAAGACAAGTATTCTAACTTAATACTAGTGATGCTATACGTTTAATTGTGTTAAGAAATATTGGCAATATAATTTGAATTAAAGCGAACCCAAAAACAAATAGTGTTAAATCAGTTGGCTCATCACCTGTTAGACTAAAAGGTGGAGTACTTCCTACAGTAAGCTTTTCACCCAAATCTTGAATGCCTGCTTTCATATCAGGAAGGGCTTCAATAGATATGGTACTCGCCAAAAATTTAACGAATGAACCAAAAAAGAATACGAAGCCAGCGATTAAAGCTACAGAAAAAACACCTATTGCGTGCCAGATGGGTTTAGATTTAGATTGAATAAGTATGTAGCCAATTAAAGTTAATACAGCTGCTACTCCTGTTGAAATAAAACTATCTGATTTTAAGTAAGTAACAATCACCAAAATAATTTCTATCAACACAATAAATAGAGTCATGTAAACTATTCCCTTTAAAATATTGACTTTGTAGTTAACAACACGCACATGATATTGCGCATACATTTAACAACTTTGTCTACGACATTTGTCGTTTTATAAACCGACAAATGTCCATATATTACATTGCATTTATCTTAGCCCTCAAATAAATACCTGTAAACAACTAGTTAACTTCAGCTAATACTTAATAAATGTAGAAATACCCCAAAATGGTGGAGATCAGTAATATTAGACAAAACATCACCACTGTATAAATAAACAGCTCTTCTAAATGTGCCATTTTCCGCTTAAAAACATCCAACTAACTGGCTGTAAATTTAGCTCGGTGGTTTTAATTTTTGCAGCTATTTATTATGATGAGCGTACACCCTGTCTTTTTAAATCCATTAAGGTTTTTTCAGTCATTTTATTAAGGATATCTCATGTCTAGCTATAACGAATCTCCAGAGCAAATTGCACAGGCCACTGAGGGCTATGTGATGCAGCAAACTATGTTGCGTATTAAAGATCCAAAACCGTCGCTGGCATTTTATGAAAACGTATTGGGTATGAAGCTGTTAGGTAAGTATGACTTTCCTGGTATGGAGTTTACCTTGTACTTTTTAGGCTACGAGCAAGATATGCCTAAAGGCGATGATAAAGAAAAAACTCAATGGGTGTTTCGCCGCCCTGCACTGATTGAACTTACCCATAATTGGGGTACTGAAAACGACGACAGCTTTAGCGATTATCACAGTGGTAATGAAGAACCAAAAGGCTTTGGCCATATTGGGATTAGCGTACCCGATGTATACGCTGCCTGCGAACGCTTTGCTAAATACGATGTGGAGTTTGTAAAACAGCCAGATGGCGGCTCAATGAAAGGCCTCGCCTTTATTAAAGACCCTGACGGTTACTGGATTGAAATACTCTCGCCAGAGGGCATTACTGACATTATTCAATCACAATAAAACAATTAAACATAAAAAAGCCTGCAAATGCAGGCTTTTTGTTTACAAGTACTGTGAAAAACTTGAATTTTTTTAACGACGTAGTGCGTCTATACGTGCATCAAGCGGTGGGTGAGATGAAAACAACTCAGCCATGCCTTTACCACTGGCAATACCAAAGGCCATCATTGAGCCTTCTAATTGCGATGGGTGGTTTTGCTTTAATCGTTCAAGGGCTGAACGCATTTTGTCTGCGCCTACTAACTGAGCTGCGCCGTTATCGGCTGCAAATTCACGCTTGCGGCTGTAATGGGCAACCACAACACTGGCTAATACACCAAATAATACTTGGAATAACATATCGAATAAGAAGTAAGTCCAGCTACTGCCGCCTTCTTCTTCATCGCTATTTATAAAATTATCTACAATGCCCGCCAGCACTTTTGCGGCAAAAATAACAAAGGTATTAACCACGCCTTGAATAAGCGTTAGTGTTACCATGTCGCCATTAGCCACGTGCGATACTTCGTGCGCAAGCACTGCCTCGGCTTGATCTTGGGTCATGTTGTGTAATAAACCCGTACTTACCGCCACCAGCGAGTTATTTTTACTCGGGCCGGTTGCAAACGCGTTCATTTCTAGGCTGTCGTAAATAGCCACTTCAGGCATATTAATACCGGCTTTTTTAGCTTGCGTAGCAACGGTATTCATTAACCACTGCTCGGTTTCGTTACTTGGTTTAGTAATAACCTGTGCACCGGTTGATTTTTTCGCCATCCATTTCGACATATATAAAGAAATAAACGACCCACCAAAACCAAATACAGCAGCTATTAATAAAATACCACCCAGGCTACGATGGCTTAAGCCCAGCGCACTCATTATGATTGAAAGCACAACACCTAATACCAACATAACCGCGAGGTTAGTTAATAAAAACAAAAATACACGTTTCATACATGGTCTCCAAAAATAACATTTATTGCTGAGCGACTTCTTTTTGTTGATCGGCCATAGCAATCACTGCGTTATGACACACTATGTCATAACATCAACGCTATTCTGTGACAAACTATGTCATAACGCAAGGGATATTTTTAAAGTTTTATATATATTTAATTAAGTTAAACTTTCTAGGTTTTTTTCTGTTCAACAGTAAAAATACACTTCTAAAAACAATATAATTCAATAAGTTATTTTGTTTTTATACTATACGCTTTTATATATACCGTGATTAACATTTGCCATATCTGTGGGGAAGCCTCGCTCTTTTGCAAGTACTTGTGCAATTTTACTTATATCTTCATTGCGACTGTTCTTAAGGTAGGCCCATTGGTGATGCTTACGGTGGTTATTACTGTCGTGTTCTGTGCAAATTAAACCAAGCTTTACAAATTCAGCTACTATTTCGTCAGCAGCGATCAAAGTTGATGACGCTTTTACATTTTCGGCTCGTGCGTAGCTAATATGCGAATATAAACTTACGTCGGCAACGCGCAAGGTGTCGTCTTCGCCTGGGATCTGTTGGCCGCCAAACAAGGCATTGTTTTGCGTATTAGCGTTTTTAAATGCTGGTACAAACTCAGCTACATAATCAATCGCTTTTTGACCACGTGCTTTTAGCACCTGCTGATCCCAACCATTATTTATATAATTTAAGTACTTAGCAGGCAGTTGTGGCTGTGCCGTTTGCTCGGCTGTATCTGCTAGGCCATCGTTAAACAAGGTAATTGAGTTAGTCATACCATGAATTTGATAAAAGCCATTAGGGTACGGCGTTAATTGTGCCATGCCCTCGGGTGTGCCTCGGTTACCATAAATAATAATTTCGGGTATTTTCCCGCCAGCGCCTTGCCAGTGTGCAATGTATGAGGCTTTAAATTCGACCATACGCTTGGGCTTTACGCCTACCATGTCATCAACAATACCGGTTTGAAAGCCACAGGCGTTTATAAGGTAATCTACTTCTGCTGTTTGGGTCTTGTTGCTTTGGTTGTTTTGATATTCAATTTTCCATTTTGGCATTTGATTTTTAGCACTACTTTGCTCAACTTTGCTGACTTGCTTTACCTCTGTGCTGGTAAGAACATTAGCGTGTTCGTACTGGGCAAGCGCAAGTTGCGCACTTGCTGATAATCTAAATATATTCCAACCGTATTCTTGAACAACAATAAGTGGGTATTTTACTTTGTTTAAGTTTAAATGCTTAGCAACGGGGATCATCCACTCGTCTAGCGTTTTAGGCTCAGTAACCTGCTCTTTTTTACTCAAGGTTATCATTTGCTCATGGCTATAAAGCTGATAGTAATTATCAGGCTCGCCAAGAACTTTATTATTATGATCTTGTTCAATTAAGTCTTTATATGCGTTAGTAAGCTTGTCTAACCTTGGCAGTAAATCATCCGGTGAATCATCATCACGCGTTGGCACAGCAAATACAGTTGGGCGTACATCTATGCTGTAAGGATATAGTCGTAAAATATCGATACACTGTTTTAGTAAATCTATACAGTCTTGATCTGGAATTTCACGGTATAAATTACCACCGGCGTGCAGATGGCACATAGGAGGGCCGTCAATAAGTGACGTTTTTTTCTCAAATATAGTCGTTTTTATGCCCAATGCCGCAAGGCGAATCGCAATTGTTGCCCCTGCAGTTCCCCCACCTAAAATACCTACACGGGTTTTAGGTAGAGCTCTTTTTGGTAGAGCTGATTCGGCCTTCAACTGCGTATTATAAGCGTAGTTATTAATAAATGGGTGGGTCATTGTATTTGTTATTTCCTTAGTAACAATAGCACTGAGTAATTAGCGTTATATATGCATACAAGGTGTGTATTTCAAGGCGCTAAACATATTTATTAAACCGGTGTATTTAATATATAAACTGCTTTGTATATTTATAAAATTACAAAGCAGTATAGTTTAGGCATTTATAGCAAGTGCAGTAAGAAGGGTTTTATAAATTTGTAATTTAGGGGTTTGCTCGGTATAGGGGCTTATAGCAAGCAACGGGAATGGTAAGCGTGCTTTAAGTGAATCTAGGTTTGCTTGGTATTCATCCATAGTGGCATCAACTTGGTTGGCAATCCAGCCAATGCAATTAACACCCATACTTTGCATATGTGCCGCAGTGAGTAATGCATGATTTATACAGCCTAGTTTCATCCCTACTACCAATATTACGGGTAATTGCTCTGCTTTTACCCAGTCATATAAATATTCGTTGTCGTTAATTGGCAATGCCCAGCCGCCCGCACCTTCTGTTAGCAGGTAGTCTGCACCTTGTTGCTTCACATTTTTATAAGCGGTAAGTAGCTTTTCAACGCTTAGGGTTACTCCCACTTGCTCTGCTGCAATGTGCGGAGCTATGGCGGGCTCAAAAGCAAACGGATTAATTATGTCGTATTTAGCACTCACAGTCGCGCTTTCCATTAGCATTAAGGCATCGGCATTCACGAGCTGATCAAACGCAAGTTCACACCCTGATGCAATCGGTTTAAAACCTATTGCACGCTGCTTATGTTGGGCGAGTAATTTTAATAGCAAACTAGTTACGTGGGTTTTACCCGCGTCGGTATCGGTACCGGTAATAAAAAATTGCTGCATTGCCTTACCTTTAAATTTTTGCTTTTTCTAATGATAACAATACCACATGGTAAGATACATGGGCTTGGTTGTTTATAAGCGGATACGCCGCACATACTTTTTGTAGCGCCGATTTAGTTAATAAACCAGGGCGTTGGCTTGCTTTATTTTGCGACGTTGCACCAATGGCTTTAATTGAACTAATCGCTTTAAGCGGGCTTGTAAACTCATCAGTATAAATAACCTCTGTCGCGTTATTAACAATAAACCCTGCCTTTTTGACCGATTGGTTTATATTATCGCTACTTAAAAAGTTATTAATGTGGCTATGCGAATCGAGCGCGGCAAACGCCGTTTTTATTTCATGTAGTGAGCCTTCTACCACCGTACTTATGTACGCCTGCCCACCGGGCTTTAAAGCTGAATATAATGAATGCATTAGCATTTCAAAATTAGCCGACCATTGCATTGCAAAATTACTAAATACCACATCAATACTATTTTGTTGAAAGGGTAAATTATCCATGTCGGCGCAAATACGCGGTGCGGTTACTGCACTATTTTTAAGCATGGTAAGGCTTAAATCCATGGCAATTACCTGTTTATATATTCCTTGTAACTCTTCGGTATTCACTAACGGCCCAGCGCCTAAATCAACACAATGTTTGTGCTTTGTGCTCGCATCAAGCTTAATGAGTTTAATTAAATCGATTGCGGCTTGTTTTTGTACATGCGCATGAGTTACATATTGGTTTGCCGCCGTTGAAAACCTGCGTTGCGTTACCTGCTTTAAACTATTAACAGCTAAACAAGCTAACGGTGACTTTATACGCGAGTTCGTATTTGCAGCTTGTGCGTTTATCATGCAATGGCCTTTTTTAAACAATTTACCAATGTTGTAATATCTTGCTCGGTATGGGCGGCGGTTAAGGTAACGCGAAGCCTTGAGGTATTATGCTGCACCGTGGGCGGGCGAATAGCGGTTAGCCAAATTCCCTGCTGTTTGAGCTGCTCACAGGCTTTTAAGGTCTGTTCGGCACACCCTAAAATTAGGGGTTGAATGGCAGTTGTTGAATCCATTAAGGCAATTTTGTGTTCATTGGCTAAACGTTTAAATAAAGCAATATTAGCGTTTAATTTGGCACGCTTGTGGCTAGCATCACGTATGGTTTTAATTCTTGATAATGTATGCAAAGCAATAAATGGCGACATTGCAGTCGAATAAGTGTAATCGCGGTTAAACTGCAGCATGTAATCAATAAATTCACTTGAACCTAATACACACGCCCCGCTACTTGCCACCGCTTTACCAAAGGTGATCACTAAAATATCTGGCAAATTATCTGCCGCTATAAGTGGCTCACAGCTTCCCAAACCCGATTTACCCAGTACGCCAAAGCCATGCGCATCGTCTATCATTAACCAGGCGTTATGTGCTTTAGCTAAACTCAGTAACTCAATTAAAGGTGCTTGGTCGCCATCCATCGAGAATACACCCTCACTCACGATCAATTTATACTTAGCATTGGACTTTTCGAGCCGTGAACGTAAATGATTCATGTCGTTATGGTTAAAGCGCACAAGTGCTGCGTTTGCATGCAATGCGCCGTCGATTAAGCTCGCATGATTAAGTTTATCCTGAAAAATCGCACTTTGTTGAGCAATGGCTTTATCTTGAAATAGCGCTTTTATAACACTGCTATTAGCACTAAAGCCCGAATTAAACAGCATGGCATTGTTATAGCCCAACTGAGCACATAAGTATTTTTCGAGCTGTTGCTGCGAACCTTGATAGCCAGTAACTAAAGCAGAACTATGACTTCCTAAGCTCTGCATGCCTTCAAACACAGTGGGCTCATCGGCAAAGCCTAGGTAGTCGTTACTAGCAAAATTAAGATAGTGTTTATTATCAACTATAATTTCACGCGCACTGGCTTGCTCAATAACATAACGTTTGCGGTTGAGCGCGCTTTGCTGGCGCGCTTGTAAATGGCTATTTATAAAATCAAATGACATAGCAATACACAATGTTAAGCAGGATAAAACAATTCTGAACTGGCTTTATCGGCCACTTTAGAAGATAACGACGCAGCAACGGCTTCATCTGAATAGTCTTCGGCCGTTTCAGGGTTCATACCCAGCTTTTTAATTAATTGCATATCGGCATCTGCTTCTGGGTTTTCAGTAGTAAGAAGTTTATCACCATAAAAAATGGAATTAGCACCGGCAAAAAAACACATCGATTGCATTTGCTCATTCATTGCGCTGCGCCCTGCCGATAAACGTACATAGCTGTGCGGCATCATAATACGCGCGGTGGCAATAGTACGAATAAACTCAAACTGATCTAAGTCGTCTACGTTTTCAAGCGGTGTTCCTTTTACTTTTACTAGCATATTAATAGGGACGCTTTCTGGTTGCTGCGGTAAATTAGCCAATTGCATTAATAACCCATAACGATCGCTGGGTTGCTCACCCATACCGACAATACCACCAGAACAAACTTTCATACCGGCATCACGCACATGATCAATAGTGTTTAGTCTGTCTGCAAAGGTACGGGTAGATATAATTTGTTCGTAGTATTCAGGTGAGGTATCTAAATTATGATTATAGTAGTCAAGCCCTGCATCACTCAATGCATGCGCTTTTTCATTGGTGAGCTTACCTAGAGTCATACAGGTTTCAAGGCCAAGCTCTTTTACTTCTTTAACCATTTTTGAAATGTACGGCATATCACGATCTTTAGGATCTGACCACGCAGCGCCCATACAAAAACGGGTGGCGCCTTTTTGTTTTGCAAGGCGTGCTTGCTCTACTACTTTTTCTACTTCTAGCAGGCGCTCTCGTTCTAGGTCGGTTTTATAATGACCCGACTGTGGGCAATATTTACAATCTTCAGGACAAGCACCTGTTTTTATTGATAGTAAAGTAGAAATTTGCACCTGATTAGGATTAAAATTAGCACGGTGTACGGTCGCGGCTTTAAAAAGCAGATCGTTAAACGGCATTTCAAATAAGGCTTTAACCTCGCTATGGGTCCAATCGTGGCGAACTGTTGCAAGCTCCATAATACTCTCTTTTATTTTTTGCTCTTGGTGTTATTGGCTTAGAATACGTATTGTCGTACCATTGTCAACGAAACCCATACAGCTAAAGTTTACATATGAACACAAAACACACAATAGACCTTGATTTTGACCGAAATCACATTTGGCACCCTTATACATCAATGACTCAACCAATTCCGGTTTATCCTGTTACACACGCCAATCACAACCTTATACACCTAGAAACAGGCGAGAAACTCATTGACGGTATGGCCTCTTGGTGGAGCGCAATACACGGCTACAATCATCCTGCTTTAAATCATGCGATGACAGAGCAAATCAATAAAATGAGCCATGTAATGTTTGGCGGCATTACCCATTACAGTGCTGTGGAGCTTTGTAAAAAGCTAGTAGCAATAACGCCCGAGCATTTAAATAAAGTATTTTTAGCTGACAGTGGCTCGGTAAGTGTTGAAGTAGCGATTAAAATGGCACTGCAGTATTGGTTAAGCCAAGGTATTAGTACTAAACAAAAGTTAATGACTCCGTTTAAGGGCTATCATGGCGATACCTTTGCGGCCATGAGTGTGTGCGATCCAGTTAATTCTATGCATAGCTTGTACTCTGGCTTTTTACCTGAGCATGTATTTGTACCTGCACCTATTAGCCAATTTCATGACGAGTTTAATCAAGCCGAGGCGGATGAACTAGAACACTATTTTTTAAATCACCACCAGCATGTTGCCGCCTTTATTATTGAACCCATAGTGCAAAACGCGGGAGGAATGAACTTTTATCATCCTGAATATTTAGCCTGTGTGCGCAAGTTATGTAGTCAATATGATGTATTGCTCATTTGTGATGAAATTGCCACAGGCTTTGGCCGTACAGGTAAAATGTTTGCTGTAGAGCACGCCAATGTACAGCCAGATATACTTTGTATTGGCAAGGCACTCACCGGCGGCACCATGACCTTATCAGCCACGTTAACGACCGATAAAATAGCGATAGGCATTAGCGAAGGTGAAGCCGGTGTTTTGATGCACGGACCTACATTTATGGGCAATCCACTCGCCTGCGCCGTGGCATGTGCCAGTATAGACTTATTGCTTGAACAAGATTGGCAAAAACGAATTTGTGAAGTAAACCAAGCACTTCAACAATTACATCAGTGTGGCTCACTTACTGATGTAGCTAATGTGCGCACTTTAGGTGCAATTGGCGTCGTAGAACTGACAGATGAGGCAGGAATAGTAGATGTAGCTAAAATACAGGCTTATTTTGTTAGCCAAGGAGTGTGGATACGCCCGTTTGGTAAGTTAATTTACTTAATGCCACCGTATATAAGTAACGATACCAGTATTAAAAAGCTTTGCGATGCAATATATAACGCCATAAAGGGTAAACATTACGTATAGATGGTTAATTATTTTAGCCACTAAAGTTAAAATTAAATTGATATTTCTATTTAGTTATTACTCCTCTGTAAAGTTTAGTAAATTTAATCCTTTGGCTCGATTTAGTGTGTTGATCTAAGGGATGTTTAGGGATATGATAATGACTATCATTTACAATAACATTTATGGACTCACTTGCTATGAAAATATTACTTAAGCCTGCCAAGACATTAAGTGCAACTTTTTTACTCGCTTCTGCGATTTTTGCACAACCGGCACTTGCTAACGGCCCAATTGGTGAGCATGTTAATCACCTTCAAGCTAATTTAAAAACCTACAGCGAAGACGTTGAGTGGATGGTTTCAAAGGTTGATACCCTAGTAAGCGATTACGAGAAAAAAGGCGCTAAAGCAGTTAATACTGATGACTTAATTGAGTACTGGGAATCGGTTAAATTTCACAGCGCCATAGAAACAAATTATGTCCCTGTGTATGCCTCTATTTGGCAAGGTTTGTATGGCATAAAAATGGCTATTGATAACAAAAAGCCAGCCTCAGAAGTACGTTTGCAGCAGCAAGCAATGAACAATGCTTTATGGCAAGGCCTAGGCGCAGTTAAGCTAGCGGCTCAGTTTCAACAAAAAGGGTTATTAAAAAGCGTTAAAGCCACAGCAACAAAAGAAATGACGCAAAGCGCGACCATTGATGAAATTAAACACAAATTAGACCGAGTGGTCGCTAAATACGCAGAGCGTTTAAGCGATGAAGCAACCAGCATAGTTCACGATACTTACCTGCATTTATTTGAAGGTGTAGAAGGCACACTCATTGAGCAAGACGCTAACTTAGTAGAAGTTCTTGAAAAAGACTTTAACGTAACCCTACCGCAGGCTATTTCAGGTAATAAAACAGTAAATCAAGTACGTGAAGTGGTTGTTGATATGCAAACTAAGTTAACTCGTGCACAAACGCTAATTGAAAAAGCAGAAAAGTCACGTAAGGATGTATTTTAAGTGGAACGCAGAACCTTTATTCAAGGCTTAGCTGCGTTAGGGGTAGCTGGCGCTTTGCCGCTATCTCTTTCACGCGCGTTTGCCGCTGATATTGCCAACCCCGTGTCGGTAGATACATTACCTAAACTAAAAGGCTCACTCACCCTTTATTTGGGACGTGGTGAAGGTGGCTTATACGAAAACGTTTTACAAGCCATTCAAAAAAAGAACCCGGATTTAGACCTTGCTATTCGACGCGGTCCAACTGCAGCTTTGGCTAATACGATTGTTGCCGAAGCTAAAGCGGGTGTTAAACGTGCAGACTTATTTTGGGCTGTCGATTCGGGCGCTATTGGTTTAGTAACCGATGCTGGGCTTGCTAAACCTATGCCTAGTGATTTATCTGCACAGCTACAGCCACAGTTTAGATACGATGAGTGGGCACCTGTAACTGGTCGTATACGTACTTTGCCTTTTAATACTGAGCGTTTAACCAAAGAGCAAATTCCAACAAGCATTATGGAAATAGCCGATAGTGATTTAAGTATTGGTTGGGCACCCGCTTATGCTTCTTTTCAATCGTTTGTTACCGCTATGCGAATTTTAGAAGGCGATGATAAAACTGCTAAATGGCTTAAAAAAGTGCAAAAACGCTCAAAAACATACGCTGGTGAACTCGGTGTGGTGATGGGCGTTGAACGTGGTGAAGTAGATATTGGTTTTGCAAATCACTACTACACGTTACGTTTGAAGTCTGGTAAACCCGACGCTAAACTTGATCTTGCATTTACAGAGCAAGATGCCGGTTGTTTAGTGAATGCCTCTGGTATTTTATCGCTATCTGACGACCCACTAGCAACTAACTTTATGCGCTATTTACTCAGCGTTGAAGTACAAAGTTATTTAGCGAGTGAAGCGTATGAAATTCCGCTAGTAAATGGCATAAAGCAACCTGATGGCTTGCCTAAATTAACCAGTATTTCGCCACCTAAAATAGACTTAACTCAGTTGGCTGACTTACGTCCAACTATTGACTTAATGCGCAGCAGCGGCGTTTTATAATGCGAATACCACCATCTTATCCTATGGCGCTGCTTGCAGCGCTTGTTACCCTTACTCCTATTTTTGTTTTAATAACGCTTGCCAGTGACGCAAGCTCTTTTTTTGATAGCCATAATTTAACCATTTTAGGTAATACCCTGTCGTTAATGGGATTAACCGTATTAGGCTCAATTTTAATTGGTGTGCCACTGGCTTTTATTAGCGCTTATGTACAGCTGCCATTTAAAAAATTTTGGTTAGTGGTATTTGCCGCCCCTCTTGCTATACCAAGTTATATTGGCGCATTTACGCTTTACGCTGCATTTGGCCCTGGTGGTGAAATACATAACTTACTTGGTTTTGAAACACCATCTATGTATGGCTTAACTGGCGCCGCTATTGTAATGACCTTGTATACCTTCCCGTTTGTAATGATGACTACCCGCTCCTCCCTACTTAGCCTTGATGCCAGTATGGTCAATGCTGCTCGTACATTGGGTATGTCGATGACACAAAGCGTATTTAAAGTTATTTTGCCCCGTGTTGTAAACGGGATAGCTGCGGGCTCGTTACTCGTTGCCTTATATACGCTATCAGACTTTGGTACACCGGCAATGATGCGTTTAGACACCTTCACTCGCGTTATTTATGTAGAATATAACGCCTTTGAACTGAGCCGTGCGGCTATGTTGTCTATGCAGCTAATGGTAATTGTTGGCTTTTTATTAATGATTGAATCGCAAATTAAAACTGCGTCTGAACGCCAAGGCCGGCCGCTTATTTTATTCCCAAAAAAATGGCAATTAGGCGCAATGTTTGCCACCTTTGCACCTATTTTATTACTTGCTATTGGCTTACCACTCGCCGTATTTACACTTTGGCTAGTGCGTGATGGTTTTAGTTCGTTTGATTTTAGTATTGCATGGCACTCTACTTACGCTTCAGCCATTGCAGCTATTGTTACAGTTATTGTGGCTATTCCTGTAGCGCATGCAGCATTAACCGGAAAAGCAGGTAAAGTAATGGAACGCGTTACTTACTTTGGCTTTGGTATTCCGGGTATAGTTATGGGCACAGCGCTTGTTTATGGCGGCTTACAACTACCCTTTTTATATCAAACACTGGGCTTGTTGATCATTGCTTATATGCTACGTTTTTTACCACTTGCGGTTGGCTCTGTGCGTACCAGCACCGAGCACCTCGATCCAAGCTTAGTAAAATCAGCCCGGGTATTAGGCGCAAGCCCACGTGAAGCTTTCACACGTATTACTTTACCACTGACTATGCGTGGTATTATTGCAGGAGCCGCTTTAGTCTTTTTAGAGTCAATGCGTGAATTAGAAGCCACACTATTATTGGGTCCAACTGGTTTTGAAACCTTATCTACTTATTTATGGCGTGTTTACGAAGCCGGTTATTTTGGCCGCGCAGCAATACCTGGGTTATTGTTGGTGGTGATTTCGGCGGCGGCTTTAGCTATTATGATGTCTGGCGAGAAACGCAACCAGTTTGAACATTAAGGATTTATATAAATGCTATCTGTAAGTCAGTTGTCTATAGATTATGGCAGTAATCGTGTTGTTAGTGACTTAAATTTCACTTTAGGTGAAAGCGAAATTTTAATGCTTGTTGGTCCAACAGGTTGTGGTAAAAGTACTATTTTACAGGCTCTAGCAGGGCTTTTACCAATTAGCGACGGTGAAATTAAAGTTGCTAAATGGACTGCTACACCAAAGCATACTGTAGCCCCTGAAAAACGCAGTGTGGGTATGGTGTTTCAAGACTTTGCGTTGTTTCCCCATTTAACGGTTGAGCAAAATGTGTGTTTTAAACTAAAAGACACAAGCCCTGCTGATCATTGGATAAAGCTACTCGGTTTAGATGCGTTTAGACATAAAAAACCAGCGACACTTTCTGGCGGACAAAAACAGCGTGTTGCATTAGCGCGCACCCTAGCCCACCAGCCAGACTTTGTATTACTTGATGAGCCACTATCAAACTTAGACGCGGCTTTAAAAGACATGCTACGTTGGGATATACGTAATGCGCTTAAAGAAGCCGGCGTACCCGCTATTTGGGTAACGCACGATCAAGAAGAAGCACTTTCCGTGGGCGATCGCGTGGGTGTACTAAAAGGCGGAAAAATACAGCAAATTGATAGCCCAGAGCAATGCTTTAGTGCACCCAACAATCGCTTTGTAGCACGCTTTTTAGGTGAAGCTAGTTTTATTAAAGGAACGCTGAATAACGGCCAAGCACTTACCGATATTGGTAATGTACCCGCTCATGGTGTTGACTGTGAAAGCGGTGAGGTAGAGGTGTTACTTCGTCCAGATGATGTATTATTAGTACAAAGCAGTGTAGGAAATAATGGCGAAGTAATTTGGGTACGCTTTGAAGGCGGCAGCAGATTATGCGCCATAAAACTAGCCTGTGGTACTGTGATTACAAGTCGCGTGAGTCATGAAGTAGTGGTAAATCCTGGTGATAACGTACATGTATCGCTTAGTACCTCTCATCCACTGGCGGCATTTAAAAGCTAGCGCTTTATATATTCTACTTTGGAGGAAACTATGAACGGACCAAATCCAAACAATCCATCACCTATGGAAGGGTTTCCTCAAGTAGGTTATTTAAAAAACTTTATCACCTCTGCGAATATAGACGTTGGTGATTACACCTATTACGACGACCCTGATGGCCCTGAAAACTTTGAAAAAAATGTACTTTACCATTTCGATTTTATCGGGGACCGTCTTATCATAGGTAAGTTTTGTGCGATAGCTAAAGACGTTACTTTTATAATGAATGGGGCTAATCATCAAACCTCCGGCTTTTCTACCTATCCATTTTTTATATTTGGTAATGGCTGGGAAAAATCTGCACCTCAACAAGGTGATTTACCTTTTAAGGGAGATACTGAAATAGGTAATGATGTGTGGATAGGTTACAACGCCACCATTATGCCAGGAGTAAAAGTCGGTGATGGTGCCATTATAGCAAGTAAATCTGTGGTAACGTCTGATGTGCCCGCCTATGGTACTGTAGGCGGTAACCCTGCAAAATTGATAAAAAAGCGTTTTGATGATGAGACTATTAATAAACTTTTAGCGATTGCATGGTGGGACTGGAGCAGTGAAAAAATCACCGCCCATTTAGATGCCATTACGCACTCTGATATAGACGTATTAGCTAAAATTTAATAATTACCACTCAAACATGTAAGCCATTTTACTAATCGTTTTTAACGGTATGTTATGGCTATTGCGCTTAGCATATAAGTGTTGCATCGATTTATCTTTCACTTCGCCAACAATCACTTCTTTGACCTGGTAGCCTAAAGCAATGGCTGCTTGTGAGTAAGCAATAAATTCCCACTTTTTAATATTGGTGTTATCCACTATTACCAGTTCAATACCTTGTGCTAGGGCATTAATAAAACGCGTCAAGTTTAAATTGTGATATTGCGATAATTTAAACTTATCAAAATGGTACTCACCTTGCTCGTTAACAAAGTAATCATCTGTTGAGCAAATAAAATATTGGCTTTCATCTGCACCGGAAAGTTCCTCGGCGAGATTTTGCGCATAATATGACTTACCACTGCCTGGTAGCCCTCGTAAAATAAAAACTTGTTTCATAGCATCCATTTTTTATTAATACGTCAATTCGGTTTATTTACTAATAATGCCACAAATTGATGAAATTTCAGAGCAACAAATGGTAATAGTAGTTATTTAACTGTAAAAATTGGTTAAAAAAACAACGTACCACTAAAAACTTTTAAAGAGTTGCCCACAACAGTTTTTTTATTTTACTTTACTAGGTATTATACAAGGTTCAAGTGCAGTGACCTCAAATGCTAAATAGCACGAGTAACGCACAGTTAATTTATATAGTTAGGCAACTTATATCATTGGAGTGAAGATGAGCCATTTAGCGATTTCAGAGCTATTAAAAGGCAATGTTGCGGTAGACAGCCAAGTAACCATTAAAGGCTGGATCCGTACACGCCGCGATTCAAAAGCAGGAATATCATTTTTAGCCGTTCATGACGGTTCGTGTTTTGATCCTATTCAAGCGGTAGTTCCTAATTCACTGAATAATTATGATGAAGTTACAAGCTTAACAGCAGGCTGTTCTGTGTCGGTTACCGGTGTATTAGTACAATCAGCAGGACAAGGTCAATCTTTCGAAATTCAAGCTAACTCAGTAACTGTGTTAGGTTGGGTTGAAAACCCAGACACCTACCCAATGTCGGCTAAACGCCACAGCATTGAGTATTTACGTGAACACGCTCACCTTCGCCCTCGCACTAATATGATTGGCGCAGTAACACGTGTCCGTAACTGTTTAGCACAAGCAATCCACCGCTTTTACCATGAGCAAGGGTTTTACTGGATCAGCACGCCAATTATTACTGCAAGTGACTGTGAAGGCGCAGGTGAGATGTTCCGTGTATCAACGCTTGATATGCAAAATCTGCCAATGACGGACAAAGGCGAGATTGATTACAGCGAAGACTTTTTTGGCAAAGAAGCCTTTCTAACGGTATCTGGCCAGCTAAACGGTGAAACATATGCATCAGCTATGTCAAAAATTTACACCTTTGGTCCTACGTTCCGTGCAGAAAATTCAAATACATCTCGCCACTTAGCTGAATTTTGGATGGTAGAGCCAGAAGTTGCGTTTGCTGATTTAGAAGATATCGCAAAACTGGCTGAAAACATGCTTAAGTATGTATTTAAAGCTGTATTAGAAGAACGCCGTGACGACATGGAATTTTTCGCATTACGTGTTGAAAAAACAGCCATTAGCCGTTTAGAAGAATTTGTTGAAAAAGACTTTGCCCAAGTTGACTACACCGATGCTGTAGAGATTTTAAAAGCGTGTGGCAAGAAATTTGAGTACGACGTTGAATGGGGTGTAGATTTACAGTCTGAGCACGAGCGCTACCTAGCTGAAGAACACTTTAAAGCACCGGTTGTTATTAAAAACTACCCGCGTGATATTAAAGCATTCTACATGCGCCAAAACGAAGACGGCAAAACTGTTGCTGCTATGGACGTAGTAGCACCAGGTATTGGTGAGATCATTGGTGGTTCACAACGTGAAGAGCGTCTTGATGTATTAGATGCACGCCTTGAAGAGATGGGCTTAAACAAAGAAGACTACAGCTGGTACCGCGATCTACGTAAATACGGTAGCGTGCCACACTCTGGGTTTGGTTTAGGGTTTGAGCGCTTAGTTGCTTATGTTACCGGTATGGGTAACGTACGTGATGTAATTGCGTTCCCACGTACTAAAGGCAGCGCAACTTACTAAGCTAAGCTTTGTAACGTTAAATAAAAAACCAACCCGCGGGTTGGTTTTTTATTGTTTGATATATTAATGTGCATAAATACTTGTACAATTTGCCTCCCGCTTAGGGAAGCAAATTGTTATAAATACTAAATTTTTATAAATATTTTTCGTTTATAAAGTATATTCGAAATTACCCAAAAGCCAATAACATGCAATAAAGCAAAGGTGAACGATGCCAATTTAGCGCTCATAACTAAGGCGAGTTGCTGATACATCCAATCCCCTAAGTTTAGCTCGCCAATATTAATCAGTGAATAGCTCAGTACCCACACAGCCGATAATACATATATAAACAGTGGGTTTGATCCATACACAATTAATGGATTAACAAGGCGCTCAGGTTTAACAATGTCGCAAAGCCAAACAAAAAATGCCAACACAATACAGGCAATCCCGGATGTGTAAATAACAAAGCTACTAGTCCAAAGTGATTTATTAATTGGCATAACCATTGAGCTCAATTGCCCAATAACAACTGCAACTACACCAATAACTAATAAACGCTTAATGCTTGTCCACTGGCTACTTGTGCTCGTTAACAGGCGGGTCACTTCAAAACCAAACAAGACACTCACCACTGCGGGTAACGTGCTGATCAGCCCTTCTGGATCAAATGCGAGCCCTTTACCTTGCCATAAATGCGACTCACCTAGTACGGCAATATCAACCGCTCTAACTAGGTTATGTTCGAGTGTATAAGCATTTTCAGCGCCAACGCTTAACAGTAATAACCAATAAGCAACTAAGGTAATAACCGATAGCGTTAACACCCCTCGCCTATTTAAAAACAACACACAGATAGACGCTAAAATATAGGCTATCCCTATACGTTGCAGTACACCTAATATTCTCAAGTTTTCAATATTGGTAGTAAAAGGATAAATATTTAAAGCTAGACCAATGGCAAATATAATTGCTCCACGTTTAACTAGTCTTAATACTTGGCTAGCACTGGCTGCACTGTTAGTTTTTTTGAACGAAAAAAACATCGCAGAGCCAATAATAAACATAAAAAACGGAAAAATTACATCCGTAGGGGTACAGCCATGCCAATCTGCATGAAGTAAAGGGGCATACACATGGGACCACGATCCCGGAGTATTTACCAGTATCATTAACGCTATGGTTAGCCCACGCATAGCATCAAGTGCTTTATACCTTGTCATTTTGGCTCCTATTTAATAATTTGTATTTCTACAAATGACAACGCTGTCACTTTGTAGTAAAAAAACTTAAATCGCAAGTAATTTAGATAAGTGGAGTTGTTGAATTAAAAAAGCCGCAGAATCAATAATGAAACGGCGGCTTTAAATCAGAATTTGTTTCTTTAGGAGCGGCTTATTGCTGTCCTTTATAATGCTTGCTCTAACTGTGGTAAAACATCAAATAAGTCAGCAACTAAACCGTAATCAGCTACTTGGAATATTGGCGCATCAGGGTCTTTATTAATGGCAACAATAACTTTTGAATCTTTCATACCCGCAAGATGCTGAATGGCACCACTAATACCCACGGCAATATATAAATTAGGCGCGACAATTTTACCTGTTTGCCCTACTTGCATATCGTTAGGCACAAAGCCCGCGTCAACCGCTGCACGTGATGCACCAATAGCGGCACCGAGTTTATCGGCAATGCCATTTAATAATGCAAAATTTTCACCATTTTGCATACCACGACCACCCGAAATAACCACATCTGCAGCCGTTAGCTCTGGACGCTCTGATTCAGTTTGTTCAACACTAACAAAACTGCTTAACTGTGAATCAGAGACTGCATCTACAGCGGTTACATTAGCTGGAGCTTGCTCGCCTTGTAAATCAAAGCTACTTGCACGTACTGTGATCACTTTTTTACTATCGAGCGATTTAACCGTTGCAATAGCATTACCCGCGTAAATTGGACGTTTAAATGTATCTGCGTCAATTACGTCAATAATTTCTGAAATTTGCGCTACATCTAATAATGCGGCAACACGCGGCATAAAGTTTTTACCTGTAGTAGTTGCACTTGCCACAATATGGCTGTAACTATCTGCAAGTGATAACACTAGATCTGTCATACTTTCAGCAAGTTGATGCTCATAAACTGCATTATCAGCAAGTAAAACATTCGCAACACCCTCAATGCTCGCGAGTGACTCACTCATGGCGACAAGGTTTATGCCTGCTAATAATACATCTACGTCGAAGCCTAATTTTTTAGCGGCATTAATCGTTTTTGAGGTTTCTGGTTTTAAGGCACCGTTATCGTGCTCTGCAATTACAAGAGTTTTCATTTAAATCACCTTTGCCTCTGTTTTAAGTTTTTCTACAAGCTGTGCAACATCTTCAACAATAATCCCGCCGCTACGTTTTGCAGGCTCTTCTACACTGACCAATTCAATACGCGGGGCTAAATCTACACCTAGCGAATCAGCCGCAATAACTTCTAACGGCTTACGTTTGGCTTTCATAATATTAGGTAGCGACGCATAACGTGGCTCATTCAAACGTAAATCGGTGGTGACTATTGCGGGTAAATTAAGTGCAACGGTTTGTAAACCACCATCTACTTCACGAGTGACATTTACTTTGTCATTTTCAATAACCACTTTAGAAGCAAACGTACCTTGACCACGGTTAGTCAGCGCCGCTAGCATTTGACCTGTTTGATTATTATCAGAATCGATTGACTGTTTTCCTAAAATAACCAGTTCAGGCGATTCTTGTTCAACTACTTTGGCAAGCAATTTTGCTATATGTAAAGACTCTAAATTTTCTTCTGTTTCAACATGAATCGCTTTATCTGCGCCCAAAGCCAGTGCTGTGCGTAATTGTTCTTGAGATGCTTTAGCGCCAATAGTAACAACAACTACTTCGGTTGCAGTACCCGCTTCTTTTAAACGAATCGCTTCTTCCACAGCAATTTCACAAAATGGGTTCATGGCCATTTTAACGTTAGTTAAATCAACACCGCTGTTGTCAGGTTTAACGCGAGCTTTTACGTTGTAGTCGATCACTCTTTTTATTGGTACGAGAACTTTCATAGGGACTCCATAATTATTTAAACCTATAAGCTAACGTCTACGTCAACCTATTTATTTTATGAAATCAGACTACTTCCTGTTGACGTAAACGTCAACCTAAAATAACCTTAAACTATTCACAACCTGTAACGATTAATTTGCATAACAAAGAAACAGGTTGCTTAGCTTACTTTTTGCCAAATAAAGCAAAGGTGAGTCCGGCATAGATAAAGAGGTTATTATGATTGAACGCGAAACCATGGAATTTGATGTTGTTGTTGTAGGGGCAGGTCCTGCGGGGCTTTCAACAGCAATTAAACTCGCGCAGCAAGCACAAGAAAAACAACAAGAGTGCATGATATGTGTAGTTGAAAAAGGCTCAGAAGTTGGCGCACATGTATTATCAGGTGCCGTTTTTGAAACCAAAGCACTTGACGAATTACTGCCAAATTGGCAGGAACTCGGCGCTCCTGTTTCGACTAAAGTGGTAAATGATGAGATTTACTGGTTTAACAACGAACATAAAGCAACCTCAATTCCTCACTTTGCTACACCAAATACATTTCATAACAAGGGTAACTACATTGTTTCTATGGGTAATGTATGTCGCTGGTTAGCAGAGCAAGCAGAAAACCTTGGAGTAGAAATATTTCCAGGCTTTAGTGCGCATTCAGTCATTATTGAAGATGATGTTGTAAAAGGCATCATTACTGGCGATATGGGTGTAGATAAAGATGGCAATGAAAAAGACGGTTACATGCCAGGTATGGAGCTACGCGCTAAGTACACAGTATTTGCTGAGGGCTGTCGCGGTCATTTAGGTAAGCAACTGATCAATCAGTTTGCTTTAGATGATGAAAGTTCACCACAGCATTATGGTTTAGGTTTTAAAGAAATTTGGCAAGTTAATGAATCTAAACATCAATTGGGTAAAGTTGTACACGGAACCGGTTGGCCATTAAGCGGTGACACTGGCGGTGGCGCCTTTATGTATCACAGCGAAAACAACCAAGTGGTTGTGGGGTTAATTGTTGATTTAAATTACTCTAACCCACACTTAAGCCCGTTTGATGAATTTCAACGATTAAAACATCACCCTATTTTCAAAAATACACTTGAAGGTGGAGAACGCATTGCCTATGGCGCACGTGCCATTGCAAAAGGCGGTTTACATTCATTACCAAAAATGCATTTCCCAGGTGGTTTATTAGTAGGTTGTGATGCTGGCACGCTTAATTTTGCAAAAATTAAAGGCAACCATACGGCTATGAAGTCAGGCATGATAGCCGCTGAAGTTATTTTTAATGCGCTACAAAACAATTTAGCCAATACTGATTTAACCCAGTATAGCGATGAGTTTAAAAAGTCATGGGCGTATAAAGAGCTGTATCAGTCTCGTAATTTTGGCCCTGCTATGCATACCTTAGGTAAATTTGCAGGCGGCGCATATAACACGCTTGATCAAAATATATTTAAGGGTGCCCTACCGTTTAGCTTTAAAGATAACGTACCTGACCATGCAACTTTAAAAGACGCTAACCAAGCTGAAAAAATTAACTACCCTAAGCCTGATGGCAAACTCAGTTTTGATAAGCTTTCTTCGGTATTTTTATCTAATACTAATCATGAAGAATCGCAGCCGTGTCACTTAAAACTAAAAGATGCATCAATTCCGATTAACGTTAACTTAGTTAAATTTGACGAGCCAGCACAGCGCTACTGCCCTGCCGGCGTTTACGAAGTACAAGAAGTAGAAGGCGAGCAATCCTTTGTGATCAACGCGCAAAACTGTGTGCATTGTAAAACCTGTGATATTAAAGATCCGAGCCAAAATATTACCTGGGTAACTCCCGAAGGTGCTGGTGGCCCTAACTATCCCAATATGTAACAACCTTTCTATAGAAATTATAAACTTATCCTAAATTGCAGGGGCTTCGGCCCCTTTTTTGCGCTATGCTGTTAAGTAATATGAATGAATGAGAGTGTGTTATGGCGTCGTCGAGTGTAATTTTTCGTTTTTTAGCAGAGCCAACCGATGTAAATTTTGGTGGTAAGGTGCATGGCGGTGTGGTCATGAAGTGGATTGACCAAGCGGGTTATGCCTGTGCTGCGGGCTGGAGCGGCCATTACTGTGTAACAGTATCGGTTGCGGGCGTTAAGTTTAGCCGTCCTATCTTAGTTGGCCAAATTGTTGAGGTTGAAGCAAAAATTGCACACACCGGCAAAACCAGCATGCAAATTTTTATTCAAGTTCGCTGTGGCGACCCTAAAACGCAAAACTTAGTTGAAACCAATCACTGTGTTATTAGCTTTGTTGCTATGGATGAAACGGGTTACCCTGTGGCGGTACCAGAATTTAAATCGGTTAGTGACGAAGACAAAAAGCTTGAGAACTACGCAATTAAAATGAAGCAAATAGCCATAGAAACAGAAAACTTATTAGATAAAGTTTAATTTAGTTGCTTTTATAGGTATGTAGAAACTACAACAACTTGTAAAAGCTACAATTTTTAATTTTTATGGATTAACTGCACGCTGAACACCTGATTGTTTTGCGTGCCAAAAAAAACAAAACAGCTCAACAAACACACATAAAGGCCAAATATTATGCGAAATAATACTTGGCACGCTCACTGCAATTAGTAAATCGACGTTTGATGAAATAATTCATCGATATTACTTTTTAAAGGAGCTATATAATGATTAAAACACTTTCTCTTTCTGCACTTGCTTTAGCAACACTGGGTTTTAATTCAGCGGCACAAGCTGATGTTACCGACATGGACTCTCCGCGTATTTACACTGGTATTGGTTATGGCCAATATTCATTTCAGTTTGAAGATAGCGAAAACGACACCGACTTTGATGACGACGCGCAAATGTTAAAAGGTTACATTGGTACCCAATTTAATGAACATTTAAGCCTCGAGCTTGCTTATCAAAATTTTGATGAAGTGAGTGATATAGACAGCAAAGCTGAAATTGATGGCGTATCGTTAGCAGCACGTTTTGCAGCGCCTATTACTGAAGATTTTTCTGTTTATGCAAAAGGTGGTTGGTTTGAATGGGATGCAGAAGTTACTCAAAAACTTCCAGTTGGCAGCGTAAGCGCATCTCAAGATGGCGGCGACGTATTTTACGGTGCAGGTATTGAATATGCATTTACAACCAATATGCAAGTGCGTTTAGAGTATGAGCGTTACGAATTAGAAGATGATATTGATCCAGAAATGGATGTTGCGTCAGTATCATTCCAATACATGTTTTAATAATAGCTTAATTGTTAAAATATTAGGTAAGGCTATTTTTAGCCTTACCTTTTTTATTTCACATTTAAACCTGTTAGTCTAAAAATAAAATATCCCCAAATTAAGCTAATGCCAGCAACGTCAATAAAAGGTAGAATAACGCTCTATTTTTTCTATAACCGAGCATTATGAGCGATTATCAAATTTCGGCTATTGGCCATATTCAATCTCCTTATAAACAAAAATTTGCCATTCCTAGGCAACCTAGATTAGTACCCGAGGCTAAAGCTAAACTGATTTTTGCCAAAGAATTTAATCGTGAAGAATTTGTTCGCGGATTAGATGAATTTAGCCATATTTGGCTGTTATTTCGTTTTCATGAAACTGCTGATAAAGGCTATTCAGCAATGGTTCGCCCGCCGCGCCTTGGCGGTAATGAGCGTAAAGGCGTGTTTGCTACTCGAGCAACTTTTCGTCCAAATGCCATTGGCATGAGTGCAGTAAAGTTAGAGGGAATTGAGTATACAAACGGCCAGTTGGCGTTATTGCTCGCCGGTATTGATTTACTTGACGGCACACCCATCGTAGATATAAAACCTTATTTACCCTATTCAGACTCATTACCCGATGCAAGCGCTGGATTTGCTGATACGCGTCCAGAAACACAAATGAGTGTTGAATTTAGCCAGCAAGCTTTAGAATTTATAAATAAACAAAGCCACTACCCTGAGCTACAAGCGTTTATTAGTAATGTGCTAAAACAAGATCCACGCCCTGCCTACAAAAAGCAAAAACAAGGCGTGCAAAGCTATGGTATGAATTTGTATGAATACAACATTACTTGGCAAGTGACTGATTATCATCATCTGGTTACTCATATAGAGCTCAGTTAAGCTAACTTTAAAGCCCTGCTATGGCTATAAAATACGATAAAAAATCACTTAGCGCTTTAGTGTCAATGCAACCGCTGGTAAACTGAGCGCCTTAATTAAAAGAACATATCACTCTATTTCGGAAAAAACATGCGTACTAGTCAATATATACTCGCTACACTTAAAGAAACGCCATCCGATGCGGAAATTGTCTCGCATCAATTAATGCTTAGAGCCGGAATGATCCGTCGCGTCGCTTCGGGTTTATACACTTGGCTTCCCTCTGGCTTACGTGTGCTAAGAAAAGTAGAAAACATAGTACGCGAAGAAATGGATAAAGCCGGCGCAATTGAAATGCTTATGCCTGTTATTCAGCCTGCTGATTTATGGGAAGAGTCTGGCCGCTGGAGTGAGTTTGGTCCTGAGTTAATGCGCTTTACCGACCGTCATAATCGTGAATTTGCCATGGGCCCTACCCATGAAGAAGTGATCACCGATTTTGTTCGTAAAGAAATTAACAGCTACAAACAACTGCCAATTACTTTGTACCAAGTACAAACTAAAGTACGTGACGAACGTCGCCCACGTTTTGGTGTTATGCGTGCCCGTGAATTTACTATGAAAGATGCCTACTCATTCCATTTAACCGATGAATGTTTAGATGCAACGTATCAAGTAATGCACAAAGCCTACTGTAACATTTTTGAACGTTTAGGCTTAGATTACCGCCCAGTAATTGCAGATACAGGCTCTATTGGCGGTAGTGTATCGCATGAGTTCCATGTACTTGCTGAATCTGGCGAAGACGCCATTGCTTTTAGTGATGCCAGCGACTACGCCGCTAATATTGAAAAAGCCGAAGCATTAGCGCCAACTGAAGCTCGCCCAGAAGCAAGCAAAGAGTTAAAAGCATTCCCAACGCCTGATGCAAAAACAATTAATGAGCTTAAAAAACACTATGGCGTAAAACCCCATCGCGGTATTAAAACATTAGTGGTTTATGGTACTCCTAATGAAGACGGCGTACGCGGCCTTGTTGCATTAGTACTGCGTGGCGATCATGAACTAAATGAACTCAAAGCTGAAAAGCACCTATTGGTTGATTCTCCACTTGAAATAGCAACCGAAGCAGATATTGTTGCTGCCATTGGCGCAAAACCAGGTTCTTTAGGGCCTGTTGGCTTAAACATGCCTATTATTGTTGATAGAACTGCGAATGTAATGGCTGATTTTGTAGCCGGTGCCAATAAAGATGATGAACACTTTAGCGGTATTAACTGGGATCGCGACGTAACAAACTACGAAGTTGCTGATATCCGTAATATTGTAGAAGGCGATCCTAGCCCGTGTGGTCAAGGCACGTTGCAAATTAAGCGCGGTATTGAAGTGGGTCATATTTTCCAACTAGGTACTAAGTACTCAGAAGCATTAAAAGCAGGTGTACTAAGCGAGTCAGGTAAAAACCAAATAATGACTATGGGTTGTTACGGAATTGGTGTATCGCGTATTGTTGCTGCAGCTATTGAGCAAAATAACGACCAATACGGTATTACATGGCCTAAAACCATAGCTCCTTTCGATTTAGCAATTGTGCCAATGAATATGCATAAATCGCATCGTATTCCTGATATTGCTAATAACCTATATCAAGGTTTAAAAGATGCAGGCCTAGATGTGCTATTTGATGACCGTAAAGAGCGCCCTGGTGTTATGTTTAACGACATGGAATTACTTGGTGTACCTTACACTCTTGTCATTGGTGAGCGAAACCTTGATGAGAATAAGGTAGAACTTAAAAACCGTCGCACCGGTGAAAAACTTATGATTGATATTGATAGCGCAATTGAAACTATTAAAGCGCAATTTAAATCATAAATAGTAATCTCATAAAAAAACCGCTGTATGATTTTTTCATACAGCGGTTTTTTTATGACAATGAATATGATCATTTAAGTTCAAAATGTTCGTCACTTAAACTACTATCAACAATAGATTAAAACTACATTTCGTCCTTCTCTATTATGCCTTTAGCAATAGCTATGTCTTTAAGCTCATTTAAAAGCTCCCATATTTCTAGCGTTACATCTTTACTAATTAGGTCTTCATCAACACGAAGTTCTTGCTCGTTAATTTTTGAATCATGAACACTTTCGAGTTGTAAAATGAAATCATCATATGTAATTTCAACAGGTAATGATTCTGATTGGTAATGAAACTTGCGAATATATTCTATTGGGGGTTCTTCAAGTAACTCAACATAAGCTTTACCAAAATGAGTATCTTGTTTAGCACGTGTAAGCAACCAGTCATATTGTTCTTTTGATAAAAATTTATTGGGAATGGGTAACACTTTAACATTTTGAACATATTCACCATCAGAAAAGCCTCTAAAAGTATTTTTTGCAGAGGCTTGATAGTCAATAAAATAATCGGGATCGTTTTCAGGGTTTATGCTCATCTCGTAAATTTGTTCTTCAGAGAGTCCAGGCATGTGTGCAGCCATTTTTTTTAATGCCGTATTGGCTTTATTTTTAAGCATATGATAATCAAGAAAGTAAGCGAGGTGTTTATTATGCATAAGCACATACTGGCCTTCATCAATAATAGTTAGCTCCGAGAACTTTACAGTATAAGAATTATTAGTAAGTAGGTTATAATCTGTTCGTAAATGTGTATCGCTTATTTTAACTTGCACATCTGCTATACGTCCTGAATTATGGTTCAATAAAGCATAATTTAGGGTTAAGTAATTCTTTGCCAAAGCATTACTGGTTAATAATGTTGCTAACATTAATGTTAATAACTTGAGATGTTTTTTCATTTTAAATCCTTTTAAACTTAAATAGCTTCAGGGAAGCTAAATATCAAAAACAAACAGCGAAAGGTTTAATAGCATTGTTTTCAATACTCATCATTATTTGATAAATGCGTTAATATATTAATTTAGATTAATCGTACTAAATTAGAAAAAAACATATAATTTTAGTTTTTTAATAACACGCTATATAGTCATGCTTTTAGCTTAATTAAACCCTAAATAAAAGCACCGCAAAGCTTTTTAATACGCTTTTTTACTAAGTCCTCTATAAAACATAGCGAGCAACCCGTACATACTTAAAAGTCCGCCAATATACATTAGCCCATAGGTCATTGTTTGTGAAAATTCAGGCTGAATTGCAAAGCGGTACAGTCCTAAACTTAACAGCGTAATTCCCAGTACGGCTATTAAAATAATACTTATAAATCCTTTAAACATAACGTTCCCTCTGTTTAAGTTAAGTATTGATAAACACTTTTTAAATAATCATTTAAGTTAAAAACCTCTACTAAGCTAAGTAGCTAAATTTATAGCTTTTGCAAAAAAACTTACTTAACGCTTTCTTACGATTAGCATACGCGTATGGCTGTTTTCCAACTAGCAAAAATGTTATCTATCTATATTTTCAGGATTGAAAAATTACCAACTTAGCTTTTTAGCATTAACTAAGTTGGTTATATTATATTTTTAAAATACATTAATTTGCATCAGACAGCCGCTGAACTAACTCAACACGACGGTTAAGCTCTCGCCCTAATTCATTTTTATTAGTCGCTGCCGGAGAATAAGGCCCAACACCTTGAGGGATTAACCTTGTCTTGGCAATGCCATAATCAGCTATTAACGCTTTAACTACCGCATTAGCCCTTCGTTTAGAAAGGTCTAGATTATATTCTGCAGAGCCTTTGTCGTCTGTATGCCCAACAACATACAAACTCAATTTTTTATTTTTTTCAAGAACTTGGGCATCACATCTAAAGATTGCTTGGATTCGGGTTTTATAACTGCTTTATCATAGTCAAACAGTACACCATAAATAGACGCTTTACCCTTTTGCTTGAGCTGCTCTAGTACTTTATCGCTATTTGTTTCAATTAACCCTGTTATTAGCGGCTCGGTTCTCATAACTAAAAGCTGAATACGAGAATCACCTTTATAGTTGCCTATGAAAAACGCTACGTAAGTAGTCTGCCCTTCAAATGTACTTTTCATAACTTGGTATCGAGGTTGACGCCAATAATTGTTAACACCTTTTAATGCAAGGATATCGCCTAATTTGCTTAAGTCCTCTCGAATTAATCTACTTCTGGTGTTATTACTGCAGGCACTTTTCTGGCAAGTGAAAACAGTTTCAAACCCTTCTTTTACCAGTGCACTCAGATAGTTGTGATAAATTTTAATAGTTGACACATTTTTCACAACATATGTAATTTGTGTTAAATCGCCTGTTATATCAACTGTTGGAAGCTTTCTGGTCTTTTTATCAACAATACCAATAGGAATGCTGAATTCTTCATAATCAACTTGTTTGTAATCTTCAATATAACTGCCTGGATAACGACTGATTAACGGGTGGTCAACCGACCCAGTTTTATCTTTACGAGGAGACTTTGTTACTTTTTTTGAGTTGTTTTGTTTTTTAAAAGCATCAAAATCAGCGGTGATGAGGCCTGTTTCAATCTCTTTTATGTCCACAGTTGTTAATAATATTCGTGTAAGATTGTCATTTTGCCCTACGAATAATGAGATTGCGGCGTCAAGTTGTTCACCTCCCTTTGTTGCGAAAATATAATGCGGTTTATAGAATTGGCTACTGGGATCAAAATAACTAGATTTTTCAGCTAATCGCTTTTTATCGCTTCGTCTATCACCTGAATAACACTCACTTAAAGAACATCTGTAAATCACGTCAAAGCCCGCATCTTTTAATGCGCTTTCATAATTTTTTGTTACCTTCAACGAAGCAACGTTTCTTATCGTATATTCATAATGAGCTGTATCACCAATAAATTTTGCAAACTCAAACTGTTTAGATTTTTCTGCTTTAGGATCAAACTTTGTCATTAACTGAGTTTCTTCACCCGCTAGAGTAACTGAATCGTCTAGTTTTGCTTTTGGATACGGTGACAATAATGTCTTTGCTTGTACACTTGATGCACCAATTAGATAAATTATAAATACTTGGAGTACTTTTATTATTTTATTGTTCATTAAAATTCCTTTTTATAGTTTCTGCTCTAAAAAATTAGTTTATTTAGAATACGTTAAATATTCTGATACTTAAATTCGTAAATTAAAACTTACTATAGTCGTACGCATGAGTATATTTTTTCATATTATTGATAGATATTTTAATTTCATGCCTTTCCTTAGTTTTTTAAATAAATTAAACAATAAAGCCCAATAAAAACCCGATTGGGAAAAGGGATAAATAGGTTAATGTCCACCATGAAAAACGGTGTTTAATTTTTACGTTATGCACTTTCGCTAAGTAATTAACAATGGCTCTGTAGTCACTTAAATTAAACGTATGTACTCCATAACGCTCTCCATTGACTGATTTAAACGCTAAATGCGTACTTATATAAGGACCAAACCACAACAGCGGCGTCAACGGGAAGTAATTAATATACATTGCCTCTATATCTTTAAAGGCGATAAATACTTCACGCTCGCCTTTAAAATCTGGCATGGTTAAACCTTTGCGCGTGATAAATACATCGGCGTTGTAAAATGTTTTTTGTAAAGAGGATTGCAATAGCACCAACCCAAAAAACAAAAACGGGGTAACCACAAACATAGTATTCAATGTTTGGTCAACGTTTGAGTAACTTGGTTGGCCATCAATAAAAAATGAGGCGACAAAAGCGCCTAGTAGCATACCTAAAAACGATTTTATTCGCGTATAAGGCACCCAGCGCTTGTGTTCAAAACATACTTGAAATGTATGTTTAAGTTTTTCAGATATTAAATTCATAATAGTCAAGCTAGTCTATGATATGAATAAGCGTCGAGCTCATCTGACAGACCATCGCTATCTTCATCTTTATTTTGCCACGTGCCTATATGTGGTAACGGCTGTATTGTATTTGCATGAGCGGGGCTTATAAAATTTAGCAAGCTAAAAGCGCTGCTTACGCCCAATAGTGAGAAGTAAATGAGGGATATTTTCAAGAGTCCATCCTTGTTTTGTAATCCGTTGCTTAGCTCATAAACTTAAACTATGAAATGACTTAATACAAATAGCTCCAGAAAGAAAGGCTTAAAAACAAAAAAGCACCACTCAAGTGATGCTTTTTTATTAGTTAAATATTATCTAAACAACACGTCTTCGCGGTTAAACCACTTAACACAAAATGCCAATAGTGCACCGGCTATCAGTGCTGTAGCTAAAAATATCAATCCCACCAGCGTGTAATCGACTGTTCCTTTAATAATTTCTTTGATCGCTAAGGCGACGTTAGTAACCGGAATAAAGGCTGTTTTAGCGGTCAGTTCCATATTAGGCATAATGGAGATAATAATTGGGAAAAATACCACCATACTTAATGGCGTCATGTAATTTTGCGCTTCTTTAAACGAACGTGCATAGATTGATATAGCCAATGCTAATGCAGAAAAAATAGCTGCAATTGGTAATAATAATACAAAAATCATCAGCAAGTCTGAAATGCCTAATGTACTAAACGCGGCTTTAATAAACTCTAGATCAGCAAATGCCAGTGCTAATGCTATCCAACACCCCATACTAATCACGGTGATAGTAGTTGATGCGATTGAAGTTGTGAGTAGAGTAATAAATTTACCCAATACTAGCTCTGTACGAGTAATGGGGGTAAGTAATAACGTTTCTAAAGTACCACGCTCTTTTTCGCCAGCGCCTAAATCAATTGCTGGGTAAGTTGCCCCCATTAGCACTAGCGGGATAAGTAAATAAGGTAAAAACCCACCTACTTTTTCACCTAAGTTTTCACGTTTGTCTGCAGTATCAACTTTAACCACATTAATTGGCTTTAAAATAGATTCTTGTGCGCTTTTATCGATACCAAAACTCAATAGTTTACTTTCTTGAAGTGTATCGCTGTACTCTTTAGCAAGTTCTTTTACACGCTCAAATAAGAAGTTAATTGATTTTGAATCATTAAATACAACTTGCCATTCACTTTGCTTTTTATCATCTAATGTTTTTACTGCATCGCTTGGTAAGTATATTCCCATGTCGATATCGCCAGCAGTTACCCCTGCTTTTAGCTCCTCAACACTATTAAAAGTTTTATCGCCTTTATATAACTCAAAGCTTTTATGATAAAACACTTTATCAGTAAATTCTGGGGCAAAGTCGCCATTGATAATCGCATAAGTATTCACTTTTTGCTCTGCATCAAGCGCGGCTTGCGAAGAAATAAACGCAACCACAGAAAATAACAACGGAAAAACCACAATCGGAAATACTACCACGAACAACAAGGTTTTTTTATCGCGTAGCAGCTCGGTTAATTCCTTTTTAAAAACTTCAAACATCTTGCTTCTCCGTTAATATGTTCATAAACGCTTGGTTTAATTCTTCGCTGTTACCTGCTTGTTTAAATTCAGCGAGGGTGCCATCAAAACAACTTACACCTTCATTAATAACCGCTACACGGTCACATAAAAGCGCAACTTCATCTAAATGGTGCGTAGAAAAAATAACAGGAGTGCCTTGTGCTTTTAAGCCTTTAATAAAGTTAATTACTGTTTGCGTGGTCATAATATCAAGCCCGGTAGTTGGCTCATCAAGAATAACAACGTCTGGGTGATGCACCACAGCACGCGCTATATTGGCTTTTTGCTTCATACCGGTTGATAAGTTTTCAGCACGCTTATCAATAAATTTATGCATATCGAGTAAGGTAAATAATTCTTCACAGCGTGCCTTGATTGCCTGCTTACTCATGCCATGTAGCTTTGCAAAATATTCGATATTTTCTTTTACCGTTAAACGGCCATATAAACCAGTAGAGCCAGACAAAAACCCGATAGATTTACGCCCAATCAGTGGCTTTTTAATTATATCGTTTCCGGCAATAGTAATACTGCCATCATCCGGTTTTAAAGCGGTTGAAATCATTCTTAAGGTGGTGGTTTTACCCGCACCATTAGGCCCTAACAGCCCTAATACTTCGCCTTTAGCACAGCTAAAGCTGACATTTTTTACTGAATGAAAAAAGTCTTTATCTTCGCGTGGGTCTACTTCATCTATTTTATTTTTTTTATGATCTTTGGTGAGCTTAAACTTCTTCTTAAGCGCGGTGACTTCTATCATTTTCGTGTCCTTCGTTTCGGTCTAAAATAGTCCGTGTTGTCGTAAAATGATGAATTGTTATTCTCCTCAAACCAACCAGGAACACCTAATAAGGGTAAGGGTGAAAGCTGCTTATTATCGGCTAAACAATCATCATTTTTAATCATCTCATAAAGTTGCTTATCTAGGTACTGATATTGCGTTACTAAATCTTTACAAAATATTTCATCAGGTACATTCACAAATAATGCTTTGCCTGTGAGCCCAATATAAGGTTTGGTCAACATTTCGTAATTAGCGTGGCCAAACATGAATGGCGCTATAGTTTTACCCCACTGCTCTCTATGCGTTATAAATGCTGTTTTCCATTGGTGGTCTCTTAAGCATGCTTTCCAATTAGAATCACTAATAGCTAAAACTACGCCACACTCGTCAAACAGGGTTAATGCGTTACGATGTTTACTGCGTTGTTTTAAACCATGGACTGCTATTTCATCTACATGACGCTGATTGATTAGGGCTTTTGTTTTTGGGAATAAACACCAAATAAAACCACCAAACAGATCATGCCAATTTTGCTGGCGAGTAGGTACTTCCCCAGTTTCAAAAATAACTTGTTCATAATAGCGCTCAGCAAAGTCAACCTTTGCATCATCGATAAAACGAATGGGGAGATTATTTGCGTTTATGGCATTTAAGTACGGGGCAAAATACGCAGGTTCTGGCCAGTCTGTTTGTTGATGAATTTTAAACAGCTGACGTAAGTGAGCAAATGCCCCTGTGTTTAGGCTCGTTGCTTGGAATTGTTCTGGGGGAGTAAAACGCTTCATTGTTACCTTTACTGTACATTTTTATCCGTGACAGTTTACCGCAAAAACTGGTTCTAATTAACAGAAGTTCATATACTAGGGTCACTTAGAACAAAAAAAGAGCCAATATGAAACGTTATTTTTCTTTGACCTTAATCACAACAGCGATTCTAGCGGGTTGTGCAACAACAAGTATCACTTCTGACGATGTCGCGAAAGGCTATAACAGCATTCAAGCCGATGAAATTGCTAAGCATGTAAAAGTGTTAGCCTCTGATGAGTTTGGTGGTCGTGCTCCTTCATCTGAAGGTGAAAAGCTTACGCTTGACTACTTAACAAAAGAATTTACTGCATTGGGCTTTGAACCGGGTAACGGTGATAGTTTTTTCCAAGAAGTCCCGCTTGTATCATTAGAAGCAGACTCTGACATGGTGCTTAATATTGGCGGTAAAGACTACCAATACAAAAAAGACATGGTAATGGGTAGTAGCCGTATAAGTGCGCAAGAAGGGATTGAAAATTCAGAGCTGGTATTTGTCGGCTACGGTGTTAACGCACCTGAATATAATTGGAATGATTACGAAGGCCTAGATGTTAAGGGTAAAACCGTCGTGATGCTGGTAAATGATCCTGGTTTTGCAACTAAAGATCCAAACTTATTTACCGGTGATGCCATGACCTATTACGGGCGCTGGACTTATAAATACGAAGAAGCAAGCCGTCAAGGTGCAGCGGGCGCTATTATCATTCATGAAACGGCTCCTGCTTCTTACCCTTGGTCAGTGGTTGAGAACTCGTGGAGTGGCGAGCAGTTTGGTTTTGTAAAAGATAATAACAACATGGATCGTGTTGCTGTTGAAGGTTGGGTTACTGTTGATGTAGCAAAAGAGCTATTTACTAAAGCAGGTCTTGATTTTGATACTGCTAAAGCAGAAGCAGCTAAAGGCGCTTACCATGTAGATATGGGCGATTTAGCTGCCACTGTGAATGTAAAAAATACCATCAAAAAATCGGTATCTTATAACTTTATTGCCACTCTTCCTGGTAGTAAAACGCCAGATGAGCATATTATTTACTCTGCGCATTGGGATCATTTAGGAACGGATAAAAATCGTAAAGGCGATCAAATTTATAATGGTGCCCACGATAATGCGACAGGTACAGCCGGTATGATCGAAGTGGCTGAAGCCTTTACTAAACTAGGTAAACGCCCTGACCGCTCAATGACCTTTTTAGCGGTAACCGCTGAAGAACAAGGCTTGCTTGGCTCAAAATATTACGCCGCTAACCCGGTTATTCCGGCAAATAAAACCGTTGCTAATATTAATATGGATAGCTTAAATCTATTAGGAAAAGTAAAAGATATTAGTGTGGTGGGTATTGGTAAATCGCAAATGGATGAACTATTAGCAACGGCTGCTAAAGAGCAAGGTAGAACAGTATCGGGCGACCCTAAACCATCTTCAGGTGGTTACTACCGCTCAGATCACTTTGCCTTTGCCAATATGGGTGTACCTGCTATGTATGCCGGTGGTGGTTCAGAAGCATTTGACGAAGAAACGGCTAATTATCGCAAGCGTATGAGTTTAGTATTGCGCGGTTGTTACCACCAGCCTTGTGATAGATATCGTGATGAGTGGGATTTATCAGGTGCGGTTCAAGATTTACAACTATTTTATAAAGTAGGTTTTGATATTTCACAGCAAACTCAATGGCCGACTTGGAATGAAAACTCAGAGTTTCAACGTAAATAAAGGTTCTCAAGTAACCACCTAAATGATATTGATTATCATTTAATAAAATAGTACAGTGCGATCTAGTTTATTAATTAGGTCGTACTGTATGTTTTTAACAGAACATTTGGGAGTTATTTCGCCAGCTGCAAAACGTGTTTTTCATCAAAATAAACGCCTAATTTTACCCCTGTTAATTTTAGTTTGTTTAGCCCTGCCCAGCTTACGCACTATAACAATCACTGCACTTAGTGATGCTTTTTTTCAAGTCAGTGTGTTTGTTGCTGCGACCCTATTTATTTACTACTACGCGATTGATCATTTACCCCAACTAGAGCTTCGTTATCTAAATGCCAAGTCTCCTGTATTAGAGGTCAGCTTTGCTGCTTTTTTAGGTATGCTGCCAGGCTGTGGTGGTGCAATCATTGTGGTTACCCAATTTACCAAGGGACAAGCAAGCTTTGGGGCTATTGTTGCGGTATTAACGGCTACAATGGGTGATGCCGCATTTTTATTGTTAGCTACCCGCCCTACTGACGGGTTATCGATAATGGCAATAGGCTTAGTCGTTGGAACGCTAACAGGCTTACTGGTTAATAAACTACATAAAACGGGTTATTTATGCCCTACCAATCAAAAGCAAACACAGCCAGTGACTGTATTGCCAACCAAAATAATAAAATTGAGCAAGCCTATTTGGTTAATTGCTATTATTCCTGGGTTACTGATTGCTTTTATACTGGCGTTTAATATTAATTTAAGCCAATTTGGCAATCATGTAGTAAATGCGGTCAGTTTTTTTGGCGCATTAATGGCATTGTTTGTGGTGTTTATGTGGGCGCTATCATCAAAAGGTGAAAGCTATAAGGAAGTGACCTCAGAAGACGATGTATGCAGCCCGCCTTCAAAAATAACAAAAGTACTGCAAGATACTCATTTTGTAACCGCGTGGGTGGTTGCCTCCTTTATATTATTTGAACTACTGGTGAGCGTGTTTGGTCTTGATTTAAAAACATGGTTTTTAAATTATGCCTATTTAGCACCTTTAATTGCGGTATTAATTGGCTTCTTACCCGGTTGTGGACCGCAAATCATTGTCACCACTTTATACATTCAAGGTGTGATACCGTTTAGTGCTTTAGCAGCGAACGCCATCTCCAACGATGGCGATGCGCTTTTCCCTGCCATTGCTATGGCACCCAGAGCGGCCATTATTGCCACACTATATACCGCAGTTCCGGCGTTATTAGTGGGTTATGGACTGTTTTTTTTCAGCTAAATGACCTACTTTTTATTGAATTAATTTACTTTTCAAGATAAAAAAACCAGCTAATTAGCTGGTTTTATTTATTCATATTAATAATTTAATGAAAAAGATTAGCGCATTGCCATCATCATTTTAGCTGGCTGTTCTAGGTATTCTTTCCATAAATTATTAAAGCGCGCTATCGTGCCGCCATCAATTACACGGTGATCACCTGACCAACTTACTTGCATAATTGCACGTGAAACTACCTGCCCTTGCTCGTCAAAACGTGGGAGGTGCTGTAATTTACCTAAGGCGACAATCGCCACTTCTGGCTTATTAATAATTGGCGTTGCAATAGTGCCGCCAATTGCACCAATGTTAGAAATGCTAATAGTGCCACCTTTTAAATCATCAGGTGCAACTCGCCCTTCGCGAGCAGAATCAGTAAGCTGAGTTAAACTGTTAGCAACCTCTACAATGCTTTTAGTTTGACAAGCTTTAATATTAGGCACTAATAAGCCCACTTTAGAATCTACCGCAACCCCAATATTATGATCGTCATAGTAAGTAATTTCGCTACAATCATCATTTACTTTTGAGTTAAGTACTGGAAATTGACTCATAGCCAACGATAACGCCTTAATAAAGAATGGCATCATAGTTAACTTAACGCCCTGAGCTTTATATTGCTCTTTCAGATCAGTTCGAAGTGCAATTAAATCAGTTAAGTCAATTTCATCACTGTAGGTAAAATGTGGAATAGTAGAAACCGACGCTACCATTTGTTTTGCCATGGCCGCTTTAATGCCTTTAATCGCTTCTGTTCGCGTTCCACCTGTGCTCGCTGTATGTTCAGTACTGCTGGTTTTTTTACTCTCAGAAGCTTGTGGTTTATTAAGCTCAGAAGTATCCATACCAGATGGCACTTCATTTTTTATAAACGCTTCAATGTCTTGTTTATAAATACGGCCATTTTTACCACTGCCTGGTACACAGGTTAAGTCAACATCAAGCTCACGCGCTTTGCGTCTAACCGCAGGCGATGCAACTGCTTTTTGGTTAATTACTGCAGTTTGTGGTTGCTTTTGTTTAGCGGGCGTATCGGAAGTTGCATTACTTTGTGCTTTAACAACCGCTTTATTAACATCAACATCTTCCTTTGCAGCTTGACCTGCTATGGTCATTTGAAATAACGGGCTGTGTACCTTGGCAATTTCACCTTTTTGATAATATAGCTTTTGTACGGTACCGGTATATTTAGCCGGTATTTGTACTAACGCTTTGTCGGTCATCACATCACAAACAGCTTGATCTTCTTCAATCTCATCGCCTTCTGCCACTAACCACTCAACAATTTCACACTCAACGATACCTTCACCAATATCGGGTAAGATAAAATCTTCTAAATGTTCACGAGTAGGTTTTGATGCCGATGGTGTTTCAGCCTCTTCACTGGGTGCTTCCCCGGCAACATCCATCGCAAATAACGGCGCATGCACTTTAGCAATATCGCCTTTTTTGCAATGCAGCTTAGTGATCACCCCATCGTGTACCGCAGGAATTTGCACTAAGGCTTTATCTGTCATCACATCGCAAATAGGCTGATCTTCTTTCACTGAATCGCCTTCTTGTACCAGCCATTCGACTACTTCGCATTCAACAATGCCTTCACCAATGTCGGGTAATATAAAATCTTTAGCCATGGAAACCCCTAAAAGTTCACTGATTGTTTAATTGCGGCCATTACTTTCAATGCATCTGGAACATATTCTTTCTCAAGCGCCAGCGGGTATGGTGTATCTAAACCACATACACGTAAAATAGGTGACTCTAAATGCAAGAAACACTCTTGAGCGATGGTTGCCGCAATTTCGGCGCCAAAACCATTAGTAATAGGTGCTTCATGACTAACAATAAGCCGACCCGTTTTTGTCACTGACTTAGCAATCGTTTCAACATCCCACGGTAGAATACTGCGAAGGTCTATTACCTCACAGCTTATACCTTGTTCGCTGGCTTGTTTAGCAGCTGCTTCTACAATTTCCATTTGTGCCCCCCACGCTAATAAAGTAACGTCAGTGCCCTCTTGAACTACTTCGGCTTTGCCTAGTTCAATGCTGTAATCTTCTTCTGGCACTTCACCCGTAGATGCACGATATAAGCGTTTTGGCTCAAAAAATAGCACAGGGTTATCGTCTTTAATACATGCGCGAAGTAAGCCTTTAGCTTGATAAGGGTTACGTGGCACAACAATTTTTAACCCTGGCGTATGAGCAAAATATGCTTCTGGCGATTGCGAGTGATACAAACCACCAGCAATACCGCCACCGTAAGGTGTTCGTATTGTTAGATTACCTACGTTAAATTCATTACCGCTACGGTAGCGAAACTTAGCAGATTCATTCACAATTTGATCAAACGCAGGAAAGATGTAATCAGCAAATTGAATCTCAGCAAGCGCTGGTGCACCAAATGCGGCCAATCCGTTAGCAAAACCTAAAATGCCTTGCTCTGTAAGCGGCGTGTTGAATACTCGGTGCTTACCGTATTTTTCTTGTAAGCCTGATGTTGCTCTAAAAACACCGCCAAAATAACCCACGTCTTCACCAAAAATACACGCTTGAGGGTGCTCATTCATAGTGATATCTAAAGCAGAATTAATTGCATGTAGCATGTTCATTTTAGCCATTACTTAATTCTCCCTGCTGTTGTTGGGTAGGCATCAGGATGGGCTTTTATATGTGTTTTAAGCTCATCATATTGGCGTTGTAAAGATGGAATTGGTGTATCGTACACATCAGAAATCAGCTCTTCTAAGGCTGGTTTATCAATTACTTCAGCGCGTTTAAGTGCCGCCAAAATATCATCACGAATTGTTTCTTTCGCTTTTATATCTTCTGCGTCATCTAACCAGTTTTGTTTTACTAGCCATTTTCTAAAGCGCTCTATTGGGCACGCTTTATAGTTTGCTTCTTCATCTTTTGAACGGTAGCCACTAGGATCATCTGACGTTGAGTGCGCGCCTAAACGATAAGCTATCGATTCAATAAGTACAGGTTCACCTTGGGTTGCTGCAATTTCTCGGGCTTTTTTAGTTGCTGCATAAACAGCGAGTGCATCGCTGCCATCAACACGTATGGTTTTAATACCATACCCTACGCCACGCGATGCAATACCATCACCTTTAAATTGTTCATCAGCTGGGGTAGAAATAGCATAACCATTGTTACGTGCAAAAAAGATAACCGGTGCCTTGTGCACTGCAGCCATGTTAAGACCTGCGTGAAAATCACCTTCTGAAGCGGCACCTTCACCAAAATAACAAATGGTGACGTTATCAATAGTGCTTGCTAGTTCACCTGTTTTAGCATCGATATGTTTTACTTTTTGACCGTATGCATAACCGGTGGCCTGTGGGATTTGAGTTCCTAATGGCGATGAAATTGTCATGTAGTTAAGTGCTTTAGAACCGTAATGGATCGGCATTTGACGGCCTTTACCAAGATCTAGTTCGTTAGAAAACATCTGATTCATAAATTGGTCAAGCGTAAAACCACGGTAGTGCAACGCCGCTTGCTCACGGTATTGCGCCATAATCATATCATCTTGATCAAGGGCTGCCGCAGAGGCTGTTACCGCCGCTTCTTCACCTAAACACTGCATGTAAAAGCTAACACGGCCTTGGCGTTGAGCACCCTGCATACGTTCATCCAATAAACGAATAAAACGCATGGTTTCGTATAATTTAATAGCGGTTTGTTTAGAAATGTCAGGTGCAGGAGCACTAGGATGAATGTCGCCGTCCTCAGTTAAAATACTAAGGGTTGGAATATTAAGCGCGTGACCGTCGATAAACTCAAGCTCATGGTTAATATTCAGCGATACGTTATTGGGATTACTCATAACCTACCTTCTCTTGTTGTCGGTATCACAGTGCCCCTTTAAATTATTATTATGGGTGATTGTTGCTGAATAAACTTTGCAACATCTGCACTGTATTTAATTAAAGCTGCCAACACTTTACGTTAACGTAAAGTGTTATTCAACAAAACTGTGACCAAACAAAAGTAAATATTGAGCAAAAAACTGGCAAGTTAACTATACATATAATTAACCACTTATTAATCAGTTGGTTAAACTTTCATAACAAGTGGTCTGATGTGTTGAATTAGCTAAAACGACTATCCACCTGCATAGGCACAACCGTTAATAGTGCACGTTGTCCAATAGCAACTTGTGCGTTAGGAAAAATAATCGCTTCCCCTTCTACGTCCGCATAAATTGCATTATCACCATCAGTTGCTAAAAGCTCACCCTTTGCAAAGCCTGTAAAGTTCTCGGCATCATCAGAAAACGGGAAGCTAAAGTTTTGCTCTGTGCGGTTAATTGTGCGATGAACAGAAAACAACTCAAAGTCACTTGCATTAAATTTAGGGTATTCCACTTCTTTTTGACTAATTAATGCAGTTAATGTTTGCTTAGTTTTTGCAAAGCGCGACATGTCGTTTTCACCAAAGGGTTTTACTTGCCCAAGCTCAACGGTAAACGAATCAGCCCCATGCACAAACGATGAATAGTAGCTAAACGTGGTAGCGGGTGATTTCATCATTAATACCGTATTAACTCCGCAACTCAATAAAAACTGCAGTTGCGACTTTTTCCAAGGCTTGCCATGTAAAAATGGGTAAACAGCAAACTTCTCATTTTTAGAACCACGAATAGCGGTATGTAAATCATAATGACAGCGATACGTGTCCTGCTCTGAGCGTGCATAAAAATCGCTAACGTACTGTTCAAGTTTTGCAGCACGAATACGTTCGTCGTTCATCGCGATGCCATCAACAGTGTGGTGCCCATTAAATAAGCGATTTAAGTTCTCTTCTACAAAGCGTTTACCAATATTAATTGACTGAGGGTTACCAAAAATAAATAAAACCCGTTGTTGTAATTCAAGTTTTCCACTAATAATGTGTTTAATCAGTTCATCGCAAATTTCTATAGGGGCTGTCTCATTGCCATGAATTGCACTTGAAAGCACCACATTCTTTGACGTTATACAATCAGGCTCAAATTCAATTACACCGGTATCATGCACGGTTACTTGCGTATTATTATTAAGAGTAAATTGGCCTGCATCCAAATGCCATTCATGGTTTCGAGAAAGCGTTAAAAAATCACCATCATGTTTTAATTGATTAATATATTCTGAAGTGGCTGACATCACTATAAAGCCCTTTTTGTTTTATAAATTGTAGATACAAAAACGGCTGAATAAATCAGCCGTTTTTAATTTTAATTGCAGATTAGCTAATTACTGAATCAACCAGTTTTTTAGCTTCTTTTTCTAATAAGGCTAAATGCTCTTCGCCTTTAAATGATTCTAGATATATTTTATATATATCTTCAGTACCTGACGGACGAGCAGCAAACCAGCCACTTTCAGTTACTACTTTTAATCCACCAATTGCTGCATTATTACCTGGCGCATGAGTAAGCTTTTGCATAATTGGCTCACCGGCTAAGGTATCGGCTTTAACATCGTCAGCACTGAGCGCTTTTAAACGTGATTTTTGCTCAGGCGTCGCTGGCGCATCTAAACGTTTATAAATTGGTGCACCAAATTCTTGCTCTAGTTCTTTATATAACGTAGACGGTGTTTTACCTGTAACTGCAAGAATTTCAGCAGCAAGTAGCCCCATGATAAAGCCATCTTTGTCTGTACACCATACGGTGCTATCAAAACGTAAGAAGGCTGCCCCAGCGCTTTCTTCACCACCAAAAGCCAACTTGCCTTTATTTAACCCCTCAACAAACCATTTAAAACCAACAGGTACTTCTTTTACTTTACGCTTATTACGCTCAGTGACTTTATCAATCATTGAGCTAGAAACGAGGGTTTTACCAATTTCAACGCTGGCATCCCAGTCACGATGCGTTAGTAAGTAATCAATGGCTACTGCTAAAAAGTGATTTGGATTCATTAATCCATCAGGTGTTACTATGCCATGACGGTCATAATCAGGGTCATTGCCTATCGATAGATCAAAATCATCTTTAAGGGCAATTAAATTCGCCATTGAATAAGGTGATGAGCAATCCATACGAATTTTGCCATCTTTATCAAGTGGCATAAATGCAAAACGCGGATCAACACTGTCATTTACAACGGTTAAATCTAGATTGTATTTTTTCGCAATCACTGGCCAAAAGTTGATGCCTGAACCACCTAATGGATCAATACCTACTTTAATACCAGCATCACTAATCGCTTTTAAGTTAACAATGTTTTCAAGATCATTAATGTACGGTGTCATTAAATCTTCATAGCGGATAAAACCAGAACGCGACGCTTTAGCAAATGGAAACAGTTCTACTTCAACTAAGTCTTCCATTAAAAGCTGATTGGCTCTATCTTCAATCCATTTTGTTACATCTGTATCTGCAGGGCCGCCATTAGGTGGGTTATATTTGAACCCGCCATCTTCAGGAGGATTATGAGACGGAGTAACAACAATACCATCGGCTAATTCATTTGGGTGATTTTTATTATAACTAACAATAGCGTGGCTAATTACCGGCGTTGGTGTGAAGTCGCCATTTTCTTGGGTGATCACTTGCACTTCGTTAGCAACCAGCACTTCTATCGCTGAGTTAAAGGCGGCTTCGCTTAATGCGTGGGTGTCTTTACCCAAAAATAATGGGCCAAATATATCGTTTTGCTTTCTGTAATCACAAATAGCTTGGGTGATTGATAATATGTGGGATTCATTAAATTTCACATCATATGCACAACCACGATGCCCTGAGGTGCCAAAGGCAACACAATGCTCAGGGTTTTGCTCTAGATCAGGCTCATTTAAATAATACGCAGACACTAACTTTGGTACATTCACTAAAACCGATTGTGGTGCAGTTTTCCCTGCGCCGGAATGAATTGCCATGGTATTTCCTTAAAGATAATCACGAATTTTTTCAGCTTGCTCATTGCTATAGCCCAAGCTAAGTGCAACTTCATGCAGCATCATTTTTTTACGTGTAGTATTTGAATTAGTCATCACCCAATATTCACTATCGGTGATGTTTTTAGGGTTCATACTACTACCGCTATTCACTAAGTCTTCTTTACTGGTCGCAAAATAAACACGATCGCGGCCTTTGATATCAAGCACTGCTGAAAAGTCAGTTTTGTGCGTTCGGTAAAATGCACTTAATATAAATAAGAAACGACCAACAACACCTTTTTGCATTGCCAGCTCTTCCTTATTTAAAATATTAAATACGTTCGCATTCTTTTTATTTACCGGCGGTTTCGCCACAGAGGCTGGCTGTTCAACGGCAGCAACTTGTTGTTCTTCAGATGGATTAGACACACTAACAGTTTCATTTTTATGATCAGTGTCTGATTTTGTAGTGTGAATTTTTTCGCCGCTGAGATTTAATAAACGACGTAAAATAGTCGATGCACTTTCACCAATACTCTGGGTATTGCTAGCAATGTACTGATATAACTCGTCGTCTATGTCGATTTGTTTCATGTTCTTCCTGTCATTACGGGTCACATTTTTCTTTCGATATGATTATACCCAATCCAGTTAGAAATGCGAGTTACAACCCACGCTACCCTAAACATATAATTAATAATGACCAAATAATCAGAGAGCTAGGTATTTTGCATCCAGCGTTTAAATAATATCTGTATTTTTTGCTTTTTTAGTTAATGCTCGGCAAACTATGCGCAAAATTATGGGAGACGTTTATGCAATTAAATTACAAACAAATTGGTCAAGGTCCTGATGTTGTTTTGATCCATGGACTGTTTGGCTCTTTAGAAAACCTTAATGTGATTGCAAAACCATTAAGTGAACACTTTTGCGTAACCAATGTCGATTTACGTAACCACGGCCTTTCCCCACACAGTGATGAAATGGATTACCTAGCCATGGCCAATGACATTGTGGAATTAATGGCGAAATTGAAAATACAAAAAGCCCACCTTGTAGGGCATTCCATGGGCGGTAAAGTGGCAATGCAAGTTGCATTAACCCATAGCGAATTGGTCAATAAATTAGTGGTACTTGATATCGCCCCAGTTAGCTACCCGGCTCGTCATACCCAAATCATTGAGGCATTAAATGCAGTAAAAAATGCCGATATTAGTGATAGAAAGCAAGCTGATTTAGTAATGCAACCGTATATAGAAGAGTTAGGAGTACGTCAGTTTTTATTGAAGAGTTTATATAAAAATGATGCAGGGAAATTTGTATGGCGATTCAATTTATCAGTGCTTGATAATAAATATTCAACAATTACCGACAACATTAATGCAAATAATTCTTGTTTATGCGAAACTCTGTTTATTAAAGGTAATGACTCTGACTACATATTAGCTGAGCACCGTGAAGCAATTAATTCGCTGTTTAAAAATGTAAGTGCAAAAATCATCCATGGTGCGGGTCATTGGTTGCATGCCCAAAAACCACAGGCTGTAAACAAAGCAATCAATGATTTTTTAACTGCAGTTTAATGTTATTTTTGTGGCGTGTTTTTGATTTATCACACTAAATAATTAAAGATTTATGTGCTATAGTACGCGCCGTTTAATTTAAAGGTTATACGTCGATGGTCAGTCAGTTTATTAACGAATTTGATACCTTAGGGTTGTATTTTGGCTTAGCAGGTATTTTTATTTTTATCGGCTTGGCAATTAAAGACGTACTGAAAAGCGGCAATGTGCCTAAATTTGGTCGTTATATTGTGTGGCTGGTACTTTTTTTAGGTTGTTCTGGCTTTATTGCCAAAGGACTTATTCAGGTATTTTGGCAAGGTGCGGGTGTAGGTTAAGCATGGCCAAGTCAGAAACAGATAGAACAACGCTTGATTTATTTGAATACGAGAAACGTCCAGGTAGGCCGAAAACCAATCCCCTTCCACGGGATATGCAGTTAAAGGTCAATAAACGTAATCAAATAAAAAGAGATAAAGCACGTGGCTTAAAGCGTGTTGAATTTAAAGTTTCGTCACAGCTGTATCAGGCTTTGAGTGATATGGCAGATGCACAAAATATTAGCCGTAGTGCGTTGATCGAAACAATTTTACAAGAAAGATTGGCTATTGATAGATAAAAGGTTTAAATCCATGGCAAGTGTAGGCATTTTTTTCGGAAGTGATACAGGTAACACAGAACACGTAGCTAAAATGATCCAAAAAGAATTGGGTAAAAAGCTCGTTGCTGTGCATGACATTGCAAAAAGCTCTAAAGAAGAGATAGCTGAATTTGATCTGATCTTATTCGGCATTCCAACTTGGTACTATGGCGAAGCGCAGTGTGATTGGGATGACTTTTTTCCTGAGCTTGAAGAAGTAAGCTTTGAAGGTAAGCTAGTGGCTATTTTTGGCTGTGGCGACCAAGAAGACTATGCAGAATACTTCTTAGATGCAATGGGTATGATCAACGATATTGTAACAGAGCGTGGTGCTATTGTTGTTGGTCATTGGCCAACTGACAGCTATGATTTTGAAGCATCAAAAGGTATGGCGGATGACAAGCATTTCGTTGGCTTAGGTATTGATGAAGACCGCCAGCCTGAATTGACTGAGCAACGCGTTAAACAATGGTGCGCTCAGGTATATGATGAAATGTGCTTAAGTGAGTTAGCAGATTAACCCTCCCTTTTTATGCTAACTGTTTAAAATATTATCAAACAGTTAGCATTTTCCGCGTTAATATTGATATAGATCAATTGTTCTTTGCACTTCCTGCAAAGGCACGTTATCCTAACTGTTATTGTGACGAGTACATCTTGCAAGATGTCTAGTATAACTAAATAAAATTGAGACAGATTTAATGACTGATCATAACTTGGAACTTAAAAAAGCCGGGCTAAAGGTAACTTTACCGCGTATTAAAATTTTAGAGATTCTTCAATCTCCAGATAACCAACACATAAGCGCTGAAGATGTTTACAAGGTTTTATTAGATCTAGGCGAAGAAATTGGTCTTGCGACTGTTTACCGTGTTTTAAATCAATTTGATGATGCGGGTATTGTTAGCCGTCATCATTTTGAAGGTGGCAAGTCTGTATTTGAACTTTCTGGCAGTACTCACCATGACCACTTAGTGTGTTTAAAGTGTGGCAAGGTTGTTGAGTTCGAAGATGACTTAATTGAACGTCGTCAACTCGAGATTGCTGAAGAAAACGGTATTAAGCTAACTAACCACTCTCTTTACCTATACGGTGAGTGTGAAGATAAAGACGCATGTAAGGCGTTTGCACAAAACAACAGTTAATTTTTATTAATTGCATAAAAAAACCTGCTAAAAGCAGGTTTTTTTTTGTCTAAAATAGAACAGAATTACTTCTGATCTATTTTAGCCCATGAGTCGCGCAGACCCACAGTTTGGTTAAATACCACGTTCTCAGATTTACTATCACGAGAGAAGTAACCAGTACGCTCAAACTGGAAACCTTGCGCAGGCTGTGAATTTGCCAGTGAAGGTTCTAGTTTTGCATTATTAATAACAACTAACGACTCTGGGTTTAATGTGCTTTCAAAATCTTCTGCTGCTGCAGGATTAGGAACACTGAATAAACGGTCATATAAACGTACTTCCGCCGTCACTGACTCAGGTGCTGACACCCAATGAATCACCCCTTTTACCTTACGCCCATCGCTTGGGTTTTTACCCAATGTTTCAGGATCGTAAGTACAGTAAATAGTGGTAATTTCACCGTTATCGTCTTTTTCAACACGCTCTGCTTTAATTACATAAGCGCCACGTAAGCGTACTTCTTTATCAAGTACTAAACGTTTGAACTTATTGTTTGCTTCTTCGCGGAAATCTTCACGTTCAATAAAAATTTCACGGGTAAAAGGCACATCACGACGACCCATTTCTTCTTTATTTGGGTGATTAGCAACTGACAATGTTTCAACAGTGTCGGCTTCATAATTCTCAATCACGATTTTAACCGGATCAAGTACAGCCATCGCACGCGGTGCATTTTCGTTTAAATCATCACGGATACACGCTTCAAGCATACCCATTTCAACCATATTTTCTTGTTTAGTAATACCAATACGTAAACAAAACTCACGAATTGAAGCCGGTGTATAACCTCGACGACGAAGACCCGCAATCGTTGGCATACGCGGGTCATCCCACCCTTCTACCTTGTTATTTACCACTAAGTCATTAAGCTTACGCTTTGACATAATTGTGTATTCAAGGTTTAACCGTGAAAATTCAATTTGCTGTGGGTGGCACTCAAGGCTGATATTATCAAGAACCCAGTCGTAAAGACGACGGTTATCTTGGAATTCTAAGGTACATAATGAATGTGTTATACCTTCTAGCGCATCAGAAATACAATGCGTGAAGTCGTACATTGGGTAAATGCACCACTTATCCGCAGTTTGGTGATGATTAGCAAAACGAACACGGTAAATAATTGGATCGCGTAGCACCATAAATGAGCTTGCCATATCAATTTTTGCGCGCAGTACACATTCGCCCTCTTTGAATTCACCATTGCGCATCTTTTCAAATAATGCGAGGTTTTCTTCAACCGAGGTATCGCGATAAGGGCTATTCTTACCTGGCTCTTTTAATGTGCCACGGTATTCACGCGCTTGATCGGCAGTTAAAAAACACACATACGCTAAACCTTTTTCAATTAACTCAACTGCATAGCCGTAAAGCACATCAAAATAGTTTGACGAATATTTAATCTCACCATCCCAATTAAACCCTAACCACTGTACGTCTTCTTTAATTGAATTAACGTAGTTAATATCTTCTTTTTCTGGGTTTGTATCGTCAAAACGAAGGTTACATAAACCGTTATAGTCTTTGGCGATACCAAAATTTAGGCAAATTGATTTTGCATGGCCAATATGTAAAAAGCCATTTGGTTCTGGTGGAAAACGGGTATGCGTTGTGGCATGTTTTCCACTTGCTAAATCTTCATCAATTCGGGTTCTAATAAAGTTACTTGGGCGATTCTCGATTTCCGCCATAGGAGTATAAACCTCTGTATATTGCGTGATAACAAAACTAATGCATTATTACAAAAACCAAGCGTAACATACAGTAATAGATACGGGTTTATGCTGGTAATTAACAAAGTTTGTTTAATAAGGGATAGTTTATGAACAAAATTTGTTTTAGCGCAATATTTAAGTCATCAAAGCATTCTATAGTATAAAAATAAACCCAACTTACAGGAACGAAAGATGGCTTCATTAAATCAACACCGTGTTTATATCCCAAGCAATGCTAGAGCAAACCATTATTTATTAGCTGAGATCACGCCAAACGATGAGTTTTATAAGAGCTTTAGTAATATTAATGCGTGTTATCAGCGTATTGCTCGCCAACTATTTGCCGCTTGTGATGAATATGAACTTCACAATGTGCATTTACTCGCCAATGATAAACTGCCGGTCGTGCGATTTCATGATGAGTCTTATCAACTTGAAACCGATAAGCAAATGTTGTTTTTCTATAACCCTCGTTATCATGAAGCACATAAACTTCATTACACCGAAGATCAGCAAAGCAAAAAGATTCGCTTACTGTTTTTAGCCACTGGGGATGATATTCGCGCTCACTCCGCCCAATTCCATAATAATGTACAAAAAGTTTTGGATCTTTTACAACAGCAATTATTTGTAGAGCAACCAAGCTTTAAATTACGTGATCATCAGCATTTGACCTATGATTTATTCGCTAAAGAAAAAGGCAATAAAGAAAGTTACGGTTATAAATTAAGAAGTTTATATCCTCGTTATCAATCAAGACAATGCGAGATACCAAGCACACACGCAGAAATGACCTATGTCACTTTTTCGATACCGATAACTCGTAATATTAAAACGCAGTTTCAAAGTGAGATTAACAGCCAAACTTATCAGCCGTTCTACACCCACTTTTCAAAACTATTTACCCAGTTATGTGAAGACAATAAACTCACCCACGCTGCAATGGTTGCTAATGGCGCAATGCCAATAATACGCAACAGCCAAGTCGATAGAAATGAAGGAAATGAAGAGCTACAAAAAATAAGTTTTGATATAGAAGACTCAACCCCGCAAATAAAAGTATTTTTTGAAGCCGATATATTAGTCGAAACACTGCATTTTGTCATTGTTGCAGCTGAGCATAATAAACATGAAATTGGCTATGGTCGTTTTATGAATCAAGTTGAAAAAGCCATATATGGCTTATGTGAGGAGTTAGCAATTAATAAGCAACGCCAAGATTTATCTGTGCGCTTTTTTCAGCATATAAGTTACCCATATTAATTAATCTGAACTCTAGATAACAAAAAGGCTCGCAATTGCGAGCCTTTTTTAAAGAATAAACGCTGATTACCAGCCTGTTTTTTCTTTTAGTGCTTTACCGATTTCAGCAAGTGAACGTACAGTTTTTACGCCCGCAGCTTCTAATGCAGCAAATTTTTCATCAGCAGTACCTTTACCACCAGCGATGATTGCGCCAGCGTGACCCATACGCTTACCTTCTGGTGCAGTAACACCAGCAATGTAAGAAACAACAGGTTTAGTAACGTTAGCTTTGATGTACTCTGCAGCTTCTTCTTCTGCAGTACCACCAATTTCACCAATCATTACGATTGCTTCAGTTTGCGGATCTTTTTCGAACAATTCTAGAACGTCGATAAAGTTAGTACCAGGAATTGGATCACCACCAATACCAACACAAGAAGACTGACCAAAACCAGCATCTGTAGTTTGCTTAACTGCTTCGTACGTTAAAGTACCAGAACGAGAAACAATACCTACTTTACCAGGCTTGTGGATGTGACCAGGCATGATACCAATCTTAGTCTCACCAGGAGTGATAACACCTGGACAGTTAGGACCAATCATACGAGTACCTGTTTGATCTAGTTTAACTTTAACGTCAACCATATCAAGTGTAGGAATACCTTCAGTGATACAAACAATCAGCTCGATACCTGCATCGATAGCTTCTAAGATTGCATCTTTACAGAAAGGTGCTGGTACGTAAATCACAGATGCAGTTGCACCTGTTGCTTCTACAGCGTCACGTACTGTGTTAAATACTGGAAGACCAAGGTGCGTTTGACCGCCTTTACCTGGGCTTACACCACCAACCATTTGTGTACCGTACTCAAGCGCTTGCTCTGAGTGGAAAGTACCTTGACCACCAGTGAAACCTTGACAGATAACTTTTGTATCTTTATTGATTAATACAGACATTATTTGCCCTCCGCAGCAGCAACAACTTTTTCAGCCGCGTCTGTTAATGATTCAGCAGCGATGATGTTAAGATCAGACTTAGCAAGTACTTCACGGCCTAATTCAGCATTAGTACCTTCTAAACGTACAACTACTGGAACTGTTACACCTACTTCTTTAACTGCGCCAATGATGCCTTCAGCAATCATGTCACAACGAACGATTCCGCCGAAGATGTTAACTAAAACAGCTTTAACGTTGTCATCTGAAAGGATGATTTTGAATGCTTCAGAAACACGTTCTTTAGTCGCGCCGCCACCAACATCTAGGAAGTTAGCTGGCTTGCCACCGTGTAGGTTTACGATGTCCATAGTACCCATTGCTAGGCCTGCACCGTTAACCATACAACCTACGTTACCATCTAGGGCTACGTAGTTAAGCTCGAAGCTTGCTGCGTGAGCTTCACGTGCATCTTCTTGAGATGGATCGTGCATTTCACGGATTTTAGGTTGACGGTAAAGTGCATTACCATCGATACCAATTTTACCATCTAGACAGTGAAGGTTACCTTCATCTGTGATTACTAGTGGGTTGATTTCAAGTAATGCGAAATCGAAATCGTTGAACATGTTGCCAAGACCCATAAAGATCTTAACGAACTGTTTCATTTGTGTTGGGTTAAGACCCAATTTAAAACCAAGCTCACGAGCTTGGTAAGCTTGAGGACCTACTAAAGGATCAATCTCAGCTTTGTGGATAAGTTCTGGTGTTTCTTCAGCAACAGTTTCAATTTCAACGCCGCCTTCAGTAGACGCCATGAACACAACTTTACGAGAAGCACGGTCAACAACAGCACCTAGGTACAGTTCGTTTGCGATATCTGTACAGCTTTCTACTAAAATTTTAGCAACTGGCTGGCCTTTCTCGTCTGTTTGGTAAGTAACTAGGTTTTTACCTAACCAGTTAGCTGCAAACGCTTTAACTTCGTCGATAGTTTTAACTAGCTTTACACCGCCAGCTTTACCACGTCCACCTGCGTGAACCTGAGTTTTAACAACCCACATATCGCCGCCAATTTTTTCAGCAGCTGCTGCAGCTTCTTCAGGTGTATCGCAAGCGAAACCTTGAGAAACTGGTAAACCATATTCGGCAAAAAGTTGTTTTGCCTGATACTCATGCAAATTCATGATGCTTTATCCAATTTTTTATATTAAAAGAGCTGAATATTTATGCAAATAAACAACTATCCCAAATTGCGTGCCTAGTATAGATCTCATGGCGCTACATGAAAACCCCAGTATGACCTTAGGCGCAAAAAAAAAGCTGTGATTTTAACTCACAGCTTATATTTCATACTACTTAATTAAACATCTAGCAGTAAACGTGTTGGATCTTCAAGTAACTCTTTAATTGTTACTAAGAAACCAACTGATTCTTTACCATCGATTTGGCGATGATCGTAAGATAACGCTAAATACATCATAGGTAAGATTTCAACTTTACCATTAACAGCCATTGGACGATCTTGGATTTTGTGCATACCTAAGATTGAAGACTGCGGTAAGTTAATGATTGGTGTTGATAGTAATGAGCCGAATACACCACCGTTAGTAATAGTGAAATTACCGCCAGTCATGTCGTCAAGTGTTAGCTTGCCATCACGACCTTTAAGAGCTAGTTCACGAATACCTTTTTCGATTTCTGCAACTGATAATTTGTCACAATCTTTAAGTACTGGCGTTACTAAGCCACGTGGCGTAGAAACAGCAATACTGATGTCGAAATAGTTGTGATAAACAATATCATCGCCATCAATTGATGCATTTACATCTGGGAAACGCTTTAACGCTTCAGTTACCGCTTTCACATAGAAAGACATGAAGCCTAAACGGATACCGTGACGCTTTTCAAATACTTCTTGGTACTGCTTACGAAGATCCATTATTGGCTTCATATTAACTTCGTTAAACGTGGTTAACATTGCAGTTGAGTTTTTCGCTTCAAGAAGACGATTAGCAATCGTTTTACGTAAACGTGTCATAGGCACACGTTTTTGAGTACGGTCACCCATTGGTGCTGCTGGTGCTGCTTCTGCTTTTGCTGCTGGAGCAGGTGCTTTTAAGAATTGATCAACATCTTCTTTAGTCACACGGCCATTTTTACCTGAACCTTTGATTTTTGAAGCATCAAGGCCTTTCTCAGCAATTAAACGACGAACTGATGGCGTTAGCACATCTGAACTATCGCTTGAGCTTTCTTCTTTGGCTGCTGGTGCATCCGCTTTAGCTTCAGATTTAGCTGGTGCAGCGCCTGCTTTTACCTTACCAATTACTTGCTCACCAAGAACGGTATCGCCTTCGTCATGGATTATTTCACCCATAACGCCGTCTTCTTGGGCAACAACTTCAAGTACAACTTTATCTGTTTCAATATCTACCAAGTTTTGGTCGCGTGTTACCGCGTCACCTGGTTGAACATGCCAAGTAGCAATTGTTGCATCTGCAACTGATTCTGGAAGTACAGGTACTTTAATATCCACTTCTTTACCTTCTGATGCTGGTGCTGATTGCGCCGCAGGCGCGTCTTCTGATTTATCTGATGCTGAGTCATCTTCTTTTGACTCTTTAGTTGCCGGTGCTTCATCTGCATCGCCAATTAAACCGATCACTTGGTCGCCAAGTACCGTAGCACCCTCTTCTTGTGAAATTTCAGTGATTACACCATCGTTTTGTGCAACCACTTCTAAAACCACTTTGTCTGTTTCAATATCTACTAAGTTTTGGTCACGGCTTACTTTGTCGCCAACACTTACATGCCATGTAGCAACGGAAGCATCTGCAACCGACTCAGGAAGAACAGGAACTTTAATCTCTGTGCTCATTGCTTATCCTTTCTTTTCTATAGTAAGCGCGTCGGCAACGAGCGCTTGTTGTTCTTTAGTATGTACTGACATATAACCACATGCAGGTGATGCTGAAGCTTTACGACCAGCATATTTTAATTTTGCATCTTGTGGAATTGCATCAATAAAGTGATGTTGAGAACAATACCAAGCACCTTGGTTTTGCGGCTCTTCCTGACACCATACAAAATCAGTAACATGCTGATAACGCTCAATAATCGTCTTCATTTCGTCATGTGGGAACGGGTATAACTGTTCAACACGAACAATAGCAATGTTGTCTTGCTCAAGTTTACGACGCTCTTGTAATAATTCGTAGTAAACTTTACCACTACAAAATACAACACGTTCTACTTTCTTAGCATCAATATCATCAATTTCATCGATCACATTGTGGAATACGCCCTCTGATAGTTCTTCAAGCGATGATGTAGCTAATGGGTGACGAAGCAATGATTTTGGCGTCATAACAATCAATGGGCGACGAAGAGGTCTAACCGATTGACGACGCAGCATTGCATAAACTTGTGCCGGTGTAGATGGTACACATACTTGCATATTATGATCAGCACACAGCTGCAAAAAGCGCTCAAGACGTGCAGAGCTATGCTCAGGACCTTGGCCTTCATAACCATGTGGTAGCAAACATGTCAGGCCACATAAACGACCCCACTTTTGCTCACCTGAACTTAAGAATTGGTCAAAAACAACTTGTGCACCATTGGCGAAATCACCAAATTGCGCTTCCCATAAAACAAGTGAGGTCGGCTCTGCTGTTGCATAACCATATTCAAACGCTAATACCGCTTCTTCAGATAGCACCGAATCAAATACTTCAAACGTACCTTGATCTTCACTAATGTTTTGCAGTGGTAAGTATGTTGCACCGTCTTGTTGACCGTGAACAACGGCATGACGATGGAAGAAGGTACCACGGCCAGAGTCTTGACCTGTTAGGCGAATATCAGTGCCTTCAGCTGCAATAGTTGCGTACGCTAAAGTCTCTGCCATACCCCAATCAAGTGCTTTTTCACCGGCTGCCATAGCTTTACGATCATCGTATATTTTCTTAACACGAGATTGCGCTTTGTGGTCTTCAGGGTAGCTTGCGACAATGTTACCGAGCTCTTTAAGTTTCTCTACAGAAACGCTAGCGTCGTAGTCAACATTCCAATCATGGCCAACGTATTTAGCCCAATCAGAAGAATGTGACGTTTCTGGTTGAATTTCTTCAACTACACAGTTGCCATCATCTAAGCCATTACGATAATCATCAGCAAGTGCTTTCACTTCGTTTTCTGTGAAAGAACCTTCCGAAATTAACTGATCTGCATAAATTAAGCGAGGAACTGGGTGTTTTTTGATCTTTTGATACATAACAGGCTGTGTAGCATTAGGCTCATCAGCTTCGTTATGACCATGGCGACGGTAACAAACAAGGTCAATCACAACGTCACGTTTAAACTGGTTTCTAAAATCAAGCGCTAACTGCGTAACAAACGCAACCGCTTCAGGATCATCAGAGTTTACGTGGAAGATTGGTGATTGAACCATTTTTGCAATATCAGTACAGTAATCAGTAGAGCGAACATCGTCTTGCTTGCTTGTTGTAAAACCAACTTGGTTATTAACAACAATACGAATGCTACCACCACAACTAAATGCATTAGTTTGTGATAAGTTAAACGTTTCTTGTACTACACCCTGACCTGCGATTGCAGAGTCGCCGTGAATAGTAATAGGAAGTGCTTTGCTGCCAGTTTTGTCGTTTAGACGATCAAGACGTGCGCGCACAGACCCCATAACCACAGGATTAACGATTTCTAAGTGCGATGGGTTAAACGCAAGTGCCATATGCACATTGCCACCTTTGGTCGCGAAATCTGAAGAGTAACCCATGTGATACTTAACATCACCAGAGCTTAAAGTATCTTTGTGTTTACCAGCAAATTCATCAAATAATTCTGATGGATTTTTACCAAGTACATTCACAAGTACGTTCAAGCGTCCGCGGTGAGCCATGCCGATTACGGCTTCTTTTTGGCCACTTTCACCCGCGCGGTGTATAAGCTCTTTAAGCATAGGAACTAACGCATCGCCACCTTCAAGTGAGAAACGCTTAGCACCCGGGAACTTAGCCCCTAAATATTTTTCAAGACCATCAGCCGCTGTCAATCCTTTAAGGATACGTAGCTTTTCATTTTTATCGAATTTTGGCCTAGACTGAACAGACTCTAAACGCTGTTGTAACCAACGTTTTTCTTCTGTTGATGTGATGTGCATATACTCTGCGCCAATAGAACCACAATAAGTAGTTTTTAGTGCTTGGTATAACTCACCTAAAGGCATAGTATCGCGGCCTACGGCAAACGATCCTACGTTAAATTCGCGGTCAAAGTCAGCATTTGATAAGTCGTGGTATTCTAGCTCTAAATCTCGTACACGTTCTCGTTGCCAAATACCTAGTGGATCTAGGTTTGCATTTTGGTGTCCACGAAAACGGAAAGCATTAATAAGTTGCAGAACTTTAACCTGTTTAAGGTCGCCGCCACTGCCCTCTGCTACCACTACTTCTCTATGCTTGTTTTTAGCAAGCGCCGCAAATTGTGAACGAACTTCTGAATGTTTTACTTCAACATCCACACCATCAACTTTTGGTAATTGTTCGAACACTTCTCGCCATTCTTCTGGCACCGAAGTCGCATCGTCTAAATACGCTTCATAAAGCTCTTCAACATAAGCAACGTTACCGCCGTTTAAATGTGAAGATTCTAGCCATGCCTTCATCACACCTTCGTGCATTTATAAGCCCTTTTTTTTAGCGCAGAAATTAATAGTTATATAACAAGATGGCTAATAAATATTAGCCATCTTTCGTCTACTAGAAATTAAACCGAGCGGTTTAATAACATAGATTTTATTTGCCCAATTGCTTTAGTCGGGTTAAGACCCTTAGGACAAACGCTAACACAGTTCATGATACTGTGGCAACGGAACACACTGAATGCATCGTCTAAGTCAGCTAAACGCTCTTCTGTTGCAGTATCTCGGCTATCAGCTAAGAAACGGTAAGCATGAAGAAGGCCTGCTGGACCTATAAACTTATCTGGATTCCACCAGAAAGAAGGACACGATGTAGAACAACATGCACATAAAATACACTCATAAAGCCCATCTAATTTATCACGCTCTTCAATAGATTGAAGACGTTCGCCTGCAGCAGGCTCGTCATTTATTAGATACGGTTTTACTTTTTCGTATTGAGTGTAGAACTGACTCATGTCAATAACAAGGTCACGAACAACAGGAAGTCCCGGTAATGGACGTACTACGATTTTACCTTTGCCATTTTTTTGTAGCGTAGATAAAGGAGTAATACATGCTAAGCCGTTCTTACCATTCATGTTTACACCGTCTGAACCACACACGCCTTCACGGCATGAACGACGGAATGATAATGTAGGATCTTGCTCTTTTAATAATAAAAGTGCATCCAATACCATCATGTCTTGGCCTTCCTCAGTTTGCAAAGTGTATTCTTGCATACGAGGTGCGTTGTCAACATCCGGATTGTAACGATAAACTGAAAATTGTACTTGTGCCATCGTCTCGCTCCTAGTAGGTACGTGCTTTAGGTGGGAATGCTTCACGTAGCTTAGGCTCGTAGTTTACTTTACGCTTGCTCATTTCATCCGTTACCGGATTAAATACTGAGTGACATAACCAGTTTTCGTCATCACGATCTGGGAAGTCAAAGCGAGAGTGTGCACCACGGCTTTCAGTACGGAAGTTTGCAGCTACTGCAGTTGAGTAAGCTGTTTCCATTAAGTTGTCTAATTCTAAACATTCAATACGCATGGTGTTGAAGTCTGATGATTTATCATCAAGACGTGCATGCTGTAAGCGTTCACGAATTTCTTTAAGCTCAGTAAGACCAGTTGCCATTGAGTCACCTTCACGGAATACCGAGAAGTTAAGCTGCATACACTGTTGTAGGTCTTTCTTGATTTGTACTGGGTCTTCGCCTTGACCAACTGTTGAGCTTTCCCAACGGTTAAAGCGAGCTAAAGACGCTTCTAAATCAGACTCAGAAGCCGCTTTAGAAATTTCAACGTCATTTAGGTATTTACCTAAGAAGTTACCAGCAGCACGGCCAAATACAACTAAATCAAGTAATGAGTTACCACCTAAGCGGTTAGCACCGTGAACAGATACACATGCAATCTCACCAACAGCAAATAAACCTTGTACTACTTTTTCGTTACCAGCGGCATCGATATTAAGTACTTGACCATTTACGTTAGTTGGCACACCACCCATCATGTAGTGACATGTTGGGATAACTGGAATTGGTTCTTTTGCAGGATCAACGTGAGCAAATGTTTTAGCAAGGTCGCATACACCTGGAAGACGTAAGTTAAGCGTTTCTTCGCCTAAGTGGTCAAGTTTCAACTTAAGGTGAGGACCCCAAGGACCATCACAACCACGACCTTCACGAATCTCTGTCATCATTGAACGGGCAACAACGTCACGAGATGCTAAATCTTTAGCGTTTGGTGCATAGCGTTCCATGAAACGTTCGCCATCTTTATTTAAAAGATAACCACCTTCACCACGACAACCTTCAGTTACTAGCGTACCAGCACCTGCAATACCTGTCGGATGGAATTGCCACATTTCCATGTCTTGCATAGAAATACCAGCACGAGTCGCCATACCAACACCGTCACCAGTGTTAATGTGAGCATTAGTTGTTGATGCGAAGATACGACCTGCACCACCAGTAGCTAACACAACTGCTTTTGATTTGAAGAAAGTGATTTCACCGGTTTCAATTTCAATCGCTGTACAACCTACTACATCGCCATTATCGTTTTTAACTAAATCAAGTGCATACCATTCAGAAAATACATTTGTTTTATTTTTAACGTTTTGTTGATAAAGAAGGTGTAATAATGCGTGACCAGTACGGTCAGCAGCTGCTGCGGTACGTGCAGCTTGTTCACCACCAAAGTTTTTCGATTGACCACCGAAAGGACGTTGGTAAACACGGCCATTTTCAAAACGAGAAAATGGTAAGCCCATGTTTTCTAATTCAGTAATAGCTTCTGGGCCTGTATTACACATGTATTCGATAGCGTCTTGGTCACCGATAAAATCGGAACCTTTAACGGTATCATACATATGCCATTCCCAGTTATCTTCATGCGAATTACCTAGCGCTACTGTAATACCACCTTGAGCAGATACAGTGTGTGAGCGTGTCGGAAAAACTTTAGAGATTAGTGCACATGTTTTGCCAGATTCAGTAATAGCAAGAGCAGCGCGCATACCTGCACCACCGGCACCAATTACTACGGCGTCAAATTCACGAACAGAATATTTCACTTAAACACCCCATAAAACGATTAAACCTACAGCTACGTAAGCGACAGCCATTAGGTTTAGTACAAAGCCTAAGAAAGCACGCAATTTAGCATTCTTTACATAGTCGGTTAGAACCTGCCAAAGGCCGATACGGGTATGAACCATAATGCAAACTAGGGTGATTAATGTCGCCCCTTTCATTGCTAGGTTAGAGAATAGGCCTGTCCAGGCGTCATATGTGACTTCTGGCATTGCTAAAAAATAGCCAATAATAAAAATTGCATATGCACTGATTATTAATGCCGTTGTGCGTAGAGATACAAAATCTTGTACGCCATCACGTTTAAGAGTTGCTTGATTTAAGACCATATCCACACCCCTGCCAATACAGCAAACACAACGCCAAGTGCCATCGCAATTTTAGCGCTAGTGTTGCCTGATTCAAGTTCTTCCCAATGCCCCATATCCATAATGATGTGACGGATACCACCGATAAGGTGATAACCCAATACAGAAAGGGTGCCCCAAGCTATAAATTTGGCAATGAATCCGTTAAACAGACCCTTGACGAATTCAAAACCTTCAGCTGAAGAAAGAGACTCTGACCAAGCCCAAATGACAAACGTTAAAGCAAAAAATAATGCAACACCGGTGACGCGGTGAAAAATTGAAGCTTTAGCCGTTGCCGGCATAGATATAGTTGTTAGATCTAGATTTACAGGTCTTTGCTTTTTCACAGTTACTTGCCCATCTTGCCCGCAGTGGGGCTCATCTACTTGTTTTTCTAAAACCCACCAAATGTTTCTGGTGGAACTATCAAAATAAACGTATTAATACTAATAAAGTTCACTTTTTATGAAAAATATTATGTAAAAAAAAGTTTACCCAAATACAAATCGGTTAAAAACCTCCGTTAGTATATATAGCCGGAGACTCTTTTACAATTCTTGTTTACTTTGAGTCGTTTGCGAATTAGCCAATGGTATAATATTCAATCTATACCGAATATTTATTATACATATGTGCATAATACTTATAAAAATTGACTTTATACCCCTCTTTCACGTTAAAATGTAAAGATGTGCTTAGAATAGATTTTAGAATATAAAAATCAGAATAGTTATCTTAATAGGAGATACATAGATGGCAGATAAGAAAGCCACAGTCCATATTGATGGGCTAGATCCAATCGAACTTCCAATTTATCAAGGTACTGCTGGCCAAGATGTAATTGATGTACGTACACTCGGCTCACATGGTCACTTTACTTATGACCCAGGTTTCATGTCGACTGGTTCTTGTGAATCTACCATCACTTACATCGATGGTGGTAAAGGTGTTTTATTACACCGCGGTTACCCGATCGAGCAGTTAGCAGAGAGCTCTAACTACGTTGAGTTATGTTACTTACTATTAAACGGTGAGTTACCAACTAAAGAGCAATACGATGATTTTGCTACAAAAATCACTCGTAGCACAATGCTAGATGAAAAAATCGCAAACTTCTTCCAAGGTTTCCGTTTTGATGCACACCCAATGGCAATGCTATGTGGTGTGGTTGGTGCATTATCTTCTTTTTACCATGAAGATCTTGATATCACTGATGCAGTTCAACGTAAGACAAGCGCTATTAAATTAGTTGCTAAATTACCAACAATTGCGGCAATGGCATACAAAACAAACATCGGTCAACCGTTTGTATATCCACGCAATGATTTAAGCTATGCAGAAAACTTCTTACACATGATGTTCTCTGTACCTGCTGAAGAATACAAAGTGAACCCAGTAACAGCTAAAGCAATGGATAAAATCTTTATGCTTCATGCTGACCACGAACAGAATGCTTCAACGTCAACTGTTCGTTTAGCTGGTTCTTCTGGTGCTAACCCTTATGCATGTATTGCTGCGGGTATTGCATCACTTTGGGGCCCTGCTCACGGCGGCGCTAACGAAGCATGTTTAAACATGTTAGAAGAAATTGGTTCAGTTGATCGCATCGACGAATATGTAGCAAAAGCAAAAGATAAAGCGGACCCTTTCCGTCTTATGGGCTTTGGTCACCGTGTTTACAAAAACTTCGACCCACGCGCAACAGTAATGCGTCAAACATGTCATGAAGTTTTAGCAGAGCTTAATATTCAAGATCCATTGCTTGATATTGCAATGAAACTTGAGCAAATTGCACTTGAAGACCCGTACTTTGTTGAGAAGAAACTTTACCCTAACGTAGATTTCTACTCAGGTATTATCTTAAAAGCGATTGGTATTCCGACAAGTATGTTCACTGTAATTTTTGCAATGGCACGTACTGTAGGTTGGATCTCACACTGGGACGAGATGCTTTCTCAGCCTGGTCACAAGATCAGCCGTCCACGTCAGCTTTACACAGGTGAAACAACACGTGATTATAAAGCTACAGACAAGCGCTAAGCTTTAAAGTTAGTTTTAAAAGGCCGCTTTTGCGGCCTTTTTTATTACATGCTACTTGAGAATTATCTTAAACAGATTACAATTCCTGCCCGAATTGATTAACTTTATGAGCCTATGTCTGTGTCCTCGTTTGATCCTAAAAAAATCCGTAATGATTTCCCTACTCTAAATCAGACAATCAATGGCAATCCTTTGGTTTATTTAGACTCAGCTGCAACAACACAAAAGCCACAATGTGTGATTGACGTCACCACACAGTTTTACACCTCACAGAATGCAAATGTTCACCGCGGTCGTCATACGCTGAGTGAGCAAGCTACAGCGGCTTATGAGCAAGTACGTCAACGCGTTGCTGATTACTTTCAGGTAAGCGGTAATGAAATTGTCTGGACTAAAGGCGCTACTGAGGCGATTAACTTAGTTGCACATGGCCTAAGAAATACATTAACAACAGACGACACCATTTTAATTAGCCCAATCGAGCATCACGCGAATATTGTGCCGTGGCAAGAACTCGCGGCATACACTGGTGCAACGTTAAAAGCGTTGCCACTTAATGACAATGCCACTTTTGATATCAAACAGTGCTGTGACGTGATTAAACACACCAAACCTGCACTTCTTGCAATCACTCACGCCTCTAATGCGCTGGGCAATATTACCGATTTAACTCCGCTGATAACCGCTGCGAAGGCAGTAGATGCGTTAACTTTAGTCGACGGCGCACAAGGCGCCCTTCATTTAAGACCTAATTTAATCAAGCTTAATTGTGATTTTTACGTGTTTTCAGCTCACAAAATGTTGGGGCCAACAGGATTAGGCGGTTTATATGGCCGCTACAGCGCACTTAATGCATTATTGCCTTATCAAACAGGTGGTGAAATGATTGAAAAAGTGACCCTAACGCAAAGCACTTATCGTGACGCTCCCGCTAAATTTGAAGCAGGAACCCCAAATATAGCCGGTGTTTTAGGCTTTGGTGCGGCACTTGAGTATTTAATGGTGCTCAATCAGCAAGAATTAAAAGAGTATGAACAGCAGGTGTTTATTTATGCAGCAAACGCACTGATGGAAATAGATGGTATTTGCATCTATAGCGACCTAAAATCGAACATTGGTACATTATGCTTTAATTATAAAAATGAACATCCGTATGATCTGGCAACTTTACTTGACGGTTATGGTATTGCAGTACGAAGTGGTCATCATTGTACGCAGCCATTAATGACTCATTTGCAACTAAATGGCTCACTAAGAGCAAGTTTTGCATTTTATAATACGACCAAAGATGTAGACCATTTTATTACTGCACTCAAAGAATGCATCGCTTTATTAGACTAAATTGGATAAATAATGACACTCACATACCAACTAGTAAGTAAAAAAATTGAACACAGTACAAGCTGGCAACAGAAGTATCGTGAAATTATGTTACTTGGCAAAACACTACCGCCGTTAGCCGATATACTAAAAACAGATGATGCGCTAGTCCAAGGCTGTGAAAGTAAAGTATGGATGTTTGTTGAGTTTGATTTGACAGAAAATGCATTGGTTGTGATTGGTGATTCTGATACGCGAATAGTAAAAGGATTATTAGCGTTAATTTTAGCGCTGTATAACGGTTTGACACCTGAAGAGGTGTTAAACATTAATGCCTATGAAGAATTTGAAAAGCTTGGCTTAATTAGCCACTTAAGCGCTTCTCGCGGCAATGGGATAAACGCCATGGTGGAAAAAATACAAACTTTAGCTAAACAAAAAGCGCGTTAAGCGCTTTTTTAACAATATGATGTGTAATCTGTAATTAAATGTTCAAGCGTGTACGCTTATCTAAATATTTTCTTACTGCTTTAGCGGCAACAAAAAAACCAAAACTACCGGTGATCATCGTCACCGAACCAAAGCCATTATTACAATCCATATTCATACTGCCATCTGCATTTTGTTTCGCATGGCACACACTGCCATCACTGCCAGGATAAACAAGCTGCTCTGTTGAATACACACAGTCAATATTAAATTTACGTTTTGGATTAGAGCTGAAATTATACTGCTTACGCAAAATATAGCGCACCTTTGCAAGCAATGGATCTTGAGTCGTTTTTGCCACATCTCCAAATGTAATTTGACTTGGATCAGTTTGCCCACCTGCACCGCCCGTGGTAATTATAGGCATTTTATTACGCTTACAGTGCGCGATTAACGCCGCTTTTTCTTTTACCGCATCAATGCAGTCAATAACATAATCAAAACCTTGAATATGCTGTTGAATATTTTCTAGTGTTATAAAATCGTCAATAACATTAACTATACACTCAGGGTTGATAAGCTCGCAGCGTGCCTTCATGGCATCCACTTTTGCTTCCCCAATAGTGCCTGTTAACGCATGAATTTGACGATTAACATTGGTTGCGCATATATCATCTAAATCTATTAGAGTAATTTTGCCCACGCCGGTGCGCGCTAATGCTTCTGCAGTCCAGCTGCCTACGCCACCTATACCAACAACACAGAAATGTGCCTGTTGTAACCATTCAAATTGCTGTTGACCATATAGTCGTTTAATACCACCAAAGCGGATATCAGTTACTTGTTCACTCATTTACCAATCCAATTTCCAAGGCGTTTGCCAAGAATCAAAATCTTGATGTTTTATTAATTGCGCATATTCCACTCCACACTCTGGCAACAGAGTGTGTTGTATTTGTTCCCCAGCCCACTCAAAGTCCAACGCAAATGCATGCAAATAGGTGCGATCAGCGGCACTCCCAGAATAACTAGCATCGCCTAATATAGCGGCACCTATACTCTTTAATGCCACCCTAAGCTGATGGGTTTTTCCCGAATAGGGTTTTAATAAGTAAGCTCTAAATCCGCTTTTAAAGCTAAACGAATAAAAACGCGTAATAGCGGGGTTACTCTGTGAGTTTAACAATTTATATGTGCCTCGACGAGATTTTGCCATGTCACCTTTAATCCAACCTTGCTTTTTTTTAGGCTTGGTATCACTGACCGCTAAATAAAACTTGTTAATAGCATGCTGGGTAAATAATTGCGTAAACTCAGCTGCAGCAGCCTTGTTCCGTGCGAGTATAATCAAGCCTGAAGTGACCTTATCTAAACGGTGTACCGCAAATAGTTTTTCATTTAACTGCTGTTCAGCACTTACCACAAAACCGGGGCCCTCTTCAGAATGAAAATTAAGACCATGCGGTTTATTTATGATGTAAAAATCATCATGCGTATATTGCACTTTTAATATAAGCGTTTGTGGTTTATTCACGCGCTTTTACTTTGAATATGGGCAACCACTTTAGCTAAATCCTCTGGTGTATCTACTCCTGCATGAGGGGTCACTAAAGCTTGTTCTATTTTAATTGCATAACCATGGTATAGCACACGTAACTGCTCTAACGACTCAAGAAGTTCTAATGGCGAAACACTTAATTCAATATATTGCTTTATAAACCCTGCGCGATACGCGTAAATACCCACATGGCGTTGAAAAGGCGCTAAATTAAGTGGTTGCTGCTCAGCCATCATGGCGCTTCTATCAAATGGGATACTCGCTCTTGAAAAGTACAAAGCATTTTTATTGATATCACTGACAACTTTAACCGCATTAGGATTAAACACTTCATCACGCTCTTCAATAGCAACGCTTAAGGTTGCCATTGGTGCCGTTGATTGCGCTAATAATGTTGCCACTTGTGATACGTTATCAGGCGACAGCAAAGGTTCATCACCTTGTACATTTACCACGATAGTATCATCGGCTAAATTAAGTAAATCCACTACTTCGGCTAAGCGCTCTGTGCCTGATTGGTGATCTTCACGTGTCATCAAAACATTACTAGTAAAACGTTTAGCAGCATCAAACACTCTTTGATGGTCGGTAGCAATAACCACCTTGCTGGCTCCTGACAAACAGGCTTTTTCATACACATGCTGTATCATTGGTTTGCCACAAATATCAGCAAGTGGTTTACCTGGTAAACGAGTAGAAGCGTAACGCGCAGGGATAACAACTACGAATTCCACTTTTCTACCTCTTCAAGGGTCAATTCACGGGCTTCATTTTCAAGTAGTACAGGAATATCATCACGTACCGGGTAAGCTAGTTTTGCTGCTGTGCTGATCAGCTCTTGGTTTTCTTTATCAAAGCGCAACTTACCTTTACACACAGGGCAAGCAATAATTTCGAGTAATTTTGTATCAAAGGCCATGGTGGATCCCTTTTTCTTTTAATAATAAATTTAATGTGTTTATTACTGCTGCAGTTGGTTGAGCGTCAACCGGCAAGTAATACCAATTTGGCTTGGCAAAGTCACGACACTTAACCGCATCTTTTTCTGTCATTAATACACAGTCCTCACCAAATTGAGCAAAGTCATTGGCGGTATAAGCATAATGGTCGCGAAAATGATGTGTTGATAACAACGCTATACCTTGTGCTTTTAATGATGCTTCAAAGCGCTGAGGGTTACCGATTGCACTTACAGCATGCGCTGTTTTTATAGTCGTTGTTATCTCAGTATTATCAGCAACACATTTAATAATTGATGGCTGCAAGCGATAGCTAAATTCATGTTCAGAACCATTTTCAATGACTAAATCAACACTGTTTAAACGAGAAACCGTTTCGCGAAGTGGCCCTGCTGGCATTAAAAAACCATTACCAAATTTTCTTTCGCTATCAACAATACAACATTCGATACTGCGTGCCATTTTGTAGTGTTGCATGCCATCATCAGAAATAATTACATCAAGCTGAAACTGATGATTGAGCATTTCTATATTTTGCTGTCTATTTGGCCCCACAACTAACGGACATTGTAAACGGTTAAATAAAAGTACCGGCTCATCCCCTGCTTCTAAAGTCGTCGTATTGGCAGTTACTAATAATGGGTAATGGGCTGCTTGCCCACCATAGCCGCGACTAATTAAACCAACAGATAAGCCTTGAGCGGTTAAGTAATCATGTAGCCACAATACAAATGGAGTCTTACCATTGCCGCCAACACTTATATTGCCAACAACAATTACTGGAGTATTACTAACAAATGGCTTAAAAACACCCACTTCGTAGCAGTATTTGCGCACTAGAGCAACACAGCCAAAAATAGCGGACAGTGGTAATAACAATAAGGTAATTAAGCTAAAAGGTTTGTACCAGCTTTGCTCTATTTTACTCACCCCTGCTCACCAAACTGCATTTTACAAAGAGCTGAGTAGGTACCATCGTTAGTCAGTAATTCAGTATGCGTACCACTTTCTATCACTTTACCGTTATCAATCACATAGATACGGTCACTATTTTCAATAGTCGATAGCCTATGAGCGATAACAATGGAGGTTTTATCTTTCATTAATATATCAAGAGCATGTTGGATAAGCTTTTCAGACTCAGTATCCAAGGCCGAGGTCGCTTCATCTAAAATTAAAATAGGCGCGTCTTTTAAAATAGCACGGGCAATCGCAATACGTTGACGTTGCCCGCCAGAAAGCATTACCCCATTCTCGCCAACCATAGTATTAAGTTGCTCAGGTAAGTCTTTTACAAACTCCCACACATGGGCTTGTTTTGCAACGTCATGAAGCTCTTCGATAGAGATTTCGCGTTGTAAACCATAACAAATATTATTGGCAATCGTGTCATTAAATAGCACCACTTGTTGCGACACTAACGCAAATTGACGGCGAAGATCAGTAAGCTTATATTCATTAAGAGCAATGCCATCGAGTAAAATTTCGCTTGGCGCTTCTAAGTCATAATATCGGGGTAACAAGTTAGAAATAGTCGATTTACCCGAGCCAGAGCGGCCAACAAGGGCAATACTCTCACCGGCTTTTATGTTCAGTGATAAATCGTTAAGCACGGCTTCATCCTTGGTTGGGTATTTAAAGGTCACATTTTTCACCTCAATATGCCCTTTTACCTTATCAACCGAAAAGGTGCCCGTGTCTTTTTCAATTTCTTCATCTAACACTAAAAAAACACTCTGAGCAGCTGAAATACCTCGCTGTAGATCACTGTTTACATTGGCAAGTTGCTTTAATGGGCGTAGTAACATCATCATCGAGGAGATGAGTACGACAAAATCCCCAGAGCTAATGCTGTCTATCATAGAGGGCATCGACACAACCCATAAAATAACAGCCATAGCACTAGCAGCCAAAATTTGAATAATAGAGACACTTAGCGCTTTAGTCGCATCCATCTTGATACGTTGTTGGCGGTTATGATTATTAATTTTAGAAAATTGATCAATTTCTTGTGTTTGCCCACCAAAGCCATGGATCACTTTGTGACCACTGAGCATTTGCTCTGAACTACGGGTAACTTGTCCCATCGCTGACTGAATATTTTTCGAGATATGACGAAAGCGTTTAGACACCACAGCTACTATGATAGCCACAAGCGGGATAATAACTAAAAAGATTAACGACAACTGCCAACTGGTATAAAACATCACAGCGAGTAAAAACACCACAAAAGCGCCTTCACGCACAACAATAAGCAGTGCTTTGGTGATTGCTTGTTGAACTTGCTCGGTGTCAAAGGTGATTTTAGAAATCAAATCGCCGGTTGAGTTTTTATCATGAAACGATACCGGTAAGTGTAAAATGTGTTCAAACAATTCTTGGCGCAGCGCCCTCACGACTTGTGAGCCTACATAGCTTAAACAGTAAGATGACATAAAGTTAAATACGCCACGCCCGATAACCAGCGCAATAACCACAAATGGCGCATAAGTAAGTACCTGGCTGTTACGCTCGTTTAAACCTTCATCGATAAACGGCTTCATCAGTTGAATGAATAATGCATCCATACCTGAATAACCTATCATTCCTATAATCGCGACGATGGCAATCGACTTATAAGCGCCAACGTAAGAAACAAGCCGTTTATATATTTGTGTAGTACTTTGTTCCATAACACTCTCTAAAACCAGTAACAGCCCCTATTGTATCCTTAGCAACAGCAAAACAAAACGTCAATCTTTGATAAACCAATAACTTTCCGCCCCTCTTGCGGTACTCAGCTCTAAGTGTTTAGCATAAAAATCAACCCGAATTTGTCCTACATTACCGGTGCTATATTGTTTAGCGTTTATTTTATTGTAGCGCTTAACTACCGCTTTACTTGGAAATTGCCACTGACCTTGATAAGCACTTGAATGAATCACAAGTGTTGGGTTTACGGCCTCGATAAACTCGACACTGGAGGAGCTATCACTGCCGTGATGAGGGCTTATCAAAACGGTACTTTGTAAATCATCTTCTTTATTAATTAATTGAAACTCCCTTGCCTTTGATATATCACCAGTAAGAAGCACACTATGATTTGCACTTGAGATTTTAACAACACAGGAATTATCATTACTGTTATTAAACTCATCTTTTGAAAAGGTTTGAATACTCAAGCCTTGAAAGTCTGTTTTTGTTGCTATGCAGTCTTCATATACACCACCTGGATGAAAATAATCAAAGCTCCATGCATAACCTGCTTTTTTAAAGTGCGCAACGCCTCCTGCATGGTCGTTATCTTGATGGCTTACAATCGAGTTAGTTACTGTTAGGTTATGAGCATTAATATAGGGTAGTAACACACTAGTGACACGACTAAAGCGATTAAAATAACTCGGGCCAAAATCATAAATAAACGCATGTTTATCTTTTTCTATCAGTACCATTAAGCCGTGGCCTACATCAAATACGTTTAACTGCCAAAGGCTGCTTTGCGTAAAGTAATAGTTAAAAAGCAAAGTCAAAATCGGAATGCAGGCTAGTAAGCGAAGCTCAATAAAATAAAGTAAGGGAACAACACTATAAAGCAGCACCACGGTGGTTATACTTACCTGTCCGACATTAAGCCAACGTATCTGCTGAGGTATTGCCTGCAACATTTGATACAAATTGGTCAGTGGAAAATCATATAACACAATAAATGCATGCCAATCGGTTAATAACCCCAGCAACACGCTTAAAAATAAAGCAGGCATTAATACAAAAGATAAAATGGGAATAGCGACAAGATTTAAAACTAAACCCACTAAACTCACGCCATTGAAAAAGTATAATGACAGGGGTAATAAGCCAATAAATAATCCCAGTTGAATAATAAATAATGTTCGCATATTGGCCAGTAGTGAGTGACCCCGAAGTGGAAACTGCTTTAAAACCATAAAAATAATACATACCGCTAAAAACGAAAAGTAAAGACCTGGATTTAGTACACTAAATGGATTAACCGCTAAAATAATAACCAACGCATATAAAATACTGCGCCATCTCAATGATTGCTTTGCCAAGTAATAAAGCAACAAATAACAACCCAGCATAATTAAAGCGCGAGTTGCAGAAATGATGAAATCACTCAAGTAAACATATATGAATGCGACTACAAAGCCGACAGCGCTATAAACAATAGAAACATTTATGGCTTGATTTAGTTCAGGTTTAACCAACTTAAGACAAAAACGTGTCACAAAATAACAAAAACCAAACACTAAAGAGATATGCAACCCAGAAATGGCTAATAAGTGACTTAACCCAAGACTCTGCATTAACCGCTTTTTCTCGAATGTCATCAATGACTTATCGCCGGTTAAAAGTGTATAATATAGCCATTTAAGCTCAGCATTATTTACCAGCTTTTTTACATAGGCTCTATAAGCTGACACGGTATTATTTTTTTGAGAGCTTTTAATATTAAGCTGTTTATTGAGCACTGTACCTTTAAAGGCTATCTTTTGTGTAAAAGCATAAAGCTGATTATCAAAAACAGTAAAATTTTTAATAGTTCTATAATTATTCAGTCTCACTTGGGCATTAAAAGTATCACCAGATTTAATTGGTTGTGCAAAATTGATACTTAATAAGGCATAAGGTGCCCTAAAGTAACTATATTCACTATCTTCTAAATGGGTTATTTTAGCTTTTATATATTGGGGAGGCGTAGCAGAGATAACCTCTTCGACCACCACACCGACAGAATAAGCATATTTTTTGTGCTGTTCAGGTAACTCAAATGAATAAAACAAGATAAAATGTGCGGCTACACAGCAAATACCGCAAATAAAGCCTAACAATACAGTTAAAAACGGCTTAAAATACGTGCTCACAATAAGGATTGAAATTGTGATAACTGTAAACTCAAGGGTTTGATAATAAAATACGGTAATAACGACACCGATAACAAACCCAAGACTCATCCACACAGACGTAAATGGTTGCTTTAAATGGCTAAAAAAACGATCCAACGGTTTTTACCTGATCCAAATAAAATTAGACATCACAAATCACTAAGGATATTTGGTCGTCTTTTACATGATGCTAACCTTTGGCATTTAAATCGACGCTCAGCACGCGGTGCCTTTGCCGTTGGACTTTTTTTTGCATTCATCCCTGTTCCTTTTCAAATGGTGCTAGCAGCTGCCGCAGCCATAATCTTAAGAGTTAATTTGCCTATTTCTGTTGCTTTGGTGTGGATCACCAACCCACTTACAATGCCACCTATTTTTTACGGCTCATACTTGGTTGGTACATTAGTACTAAATCAACCTGAGCAGCATTTTGCGTTTGAGGCCAGTTGGGCGTGGTTTATAGAAAGCCTTACTACCATTGGCCCTGCTTTTTTAGTGGGTTCGCTTGTGTGCGCATCTATTGCCAGTGTTATTGGCTATTTTGGTATTGATTTAATTTGGCGTCGCTCAGTAAGAAAAGCTTGGATATCTAGAAATAACTAGCGACTACTTCATCAAGTACTTCTGTTAATATTACTATAGACAAAAAAAAACCAACTTAACAAGTTGGTTTTTTTATAAACGAATAGCAGTACTTAGAAACGAAAAACGCGTCTTAATCCAACTAAAGGTAGCAGTAATAAACCAAACCATGAGAAGCTGGCTGAGCTACGTTCATAAAACTCTGCATCTGGGGCTTTACAATTTTCAACTTCACCATTAGCAATCGGTGAAAGTTTTACTGCAACAGCAACACTTTCATATTGAATGTTACCATTTATGTCGGTTATGACCTCACCTAGTGAGTCTAATTTTTCAACCGTTTTAGTTGCCACACCAAATACTTCATTATTTTCGTTGATTGATTTCGCCTCTACCATTTTATAACTAAAGCTAGTTTCACCATCACTGTCAAAACATGGTAGTAGATTATTTAGATTAGTGATTTTGTCATCACCAATTTTATAAATAAACGCTTCTGAACGCCTTGTACTCGCTGTATCACCAACATCACCTTCGCCTACAATATAACCTTGATTATTAATATCATTTGCATATGAGCTTGAACTAATAAAATAATCTTCAGGAAACACCGTCGTGTTTGTATTTATATCATGGTAGAAAAGTTTGTTTCTTTTAGAGCCTTCAATGCGTTTAGTAGCATAACCTGCAATAATGTCATTATCATTGATTGCAAATGCTTTACCTCCTTCCCAATCATCTTGCTGGTTTATAAAATCAACCACTTTACCGTCTTTAAAATAAGTTGGCATACTGTAGATTCTATTATCGTTGTCAATATCTCGGGTATCTGAAGACCCTACAGCAATACCATTACTATTCACAGCTAATGCAATACTATTAAATGGAGTTCTGTCTTCATCTTCTTCCGGAGTAAGCGCTAAACCTAGCAACTCTGTTGAAGTCACATTATAAGTGCTGTCTAGAGTCCATTTAACCGCTGTTTTATTGAATACACCACGCGTACTTCGACTGTTAAGTGATTCAATACAGGCCATTACTGGCTCATCAAGGCCATCACAATTATCAGTAATTGTGGTTTGTCTCTCAGCAGGAATACTGACCGATACATTACCAACAACAATGTAACCTGTGTCTGTGGCAACAATATCAGATGCTTTACTAGTCCCACCATGCTCATTAAATTCTGGTAAAAGCGGCACTTCAACACCACCAGCAGATATTAAAATCCCACGTTCTATGAAGTCACGGGTAAACCACGTTTCTTCATCAGTTTCGCCATCTGGTGTAAAGTTCACTTTATCAAAGGGTGCACTTCCCCAACCAACCGTAGTACCGTCTTGCGCTACACCTGTATAGAAATTACTGACTGATCGAGTTAGCCCATCATAATCAAGTGAAGATTCATCGAAAAGAGACTGCTCGGTTATTAAACCGTTGTTATAGCTTGTAGCAATAAGCGAACTGATTTTTTGATATTCAAAATCTTCAGACCGAGAAGATAGAAAGCCAACCATAAAAGTATGTGCGTCAGCATTAGTGTAAATAGCATCATTATTTTCTATATCATCGAGGGTAAAGGTTATTTCTTTATCAATGTTTTCAAACCTTTTAACTTCGGTGTCGTATGCGCTCTTTATTATATTATCTGTAAAGTCGATATAACTAATATCAATAGGTAGGTTAAACAATCCGTTAGCTTGACCTATAACATGGCCGTTTTCACTAACATCAGTAACATAAGTATGTTTTGCAGCTTCAAAGTCACCTAATTCGGTTAACTGGTACGTTGCACTCAATGCTGATGTACTCAGTGTGGCTAAAACACTGGCCGCGAGTAATTTATATTTCATTTTATTCCTTACTACTGATTCTTTAATTCTTCAAGTTCTTCCCAACGCTCAAAAGCGGCTTCAAGGTCAGACTCAAGTTGGGCTAAATGGTTCAATTCCTTGGCTGTTATATCACTGTCTTGCTTGAAAAAATCTTCATGACTTACTCGTTCTTGTTGTTTTTCAAGTTCAGCTTCAAGTTGCTCCATTTTATTAGGTAGTTGCTCTAGTTCAAGTTTTAATTTGTAAGAGAGTTTATTTGCTTTGTTATTGCTTTTAACTGGCGTTGGCTCTGTTTTTTCAACTTTTTTGACTGGCTGCTTTTGCAACTCTTTGTGCTGCTCCGCCAAATAGTTGGTATACGCTTCATAATCACTGTAGCCACCAACTATATCAGTGACTTTGCCGTTACCTTCAAATGCCCAAACACTCGAACAGGTATTATCAATAAACTCTCGGTCGTGGCTTACTATAAGCACAGTACCTTGATATTGGTTAATAATATCCTCAAGGAGCTCTAATGTTTCTATATCTAAGTCATTGGTAGGCTCATCGAGCACTAATATATTTGAAGGTTTCAAAAATAACTTGGCTAATAACAACCTGTTTTTCTCACCACCTGAAAGTGCTTTTACCGGTGTACGAGCACGTGCTGGCGGAAATAAAAAGTCTTGTAAATAGCCTAACACGTGACGTGAGCGTCCGCCCATCATCACTTCTTGCTTACCTTCAGCAACGTTATCTTGAACGGTCGCTTCTTCATCAAGCTTCTCACGGTACTGATCGAAATATGCAAACTCTAAGTTAACACCTTGCTTTATTTCACCACTGTCTGCTTTTAAATCACCAAACAATAATTTTAATAGCGTTGTTTTACCAATACCATTAGGCCCCACCAAACCAATACGATCGCCACGCATCACTAAGGTAGAGAAATCATCAACTATCACTTTGTCTTTAAATGCATGATTTAAGTGTTTAGCTTCAAATACTAGTTTACCTGAACGATCCGCTGTTTCGATATTGAAATCAGTTTTACCTACTTGTTCCACACGTTGTTTACGTTCATTACGTAATTGTTTCAGCTCACGAACACGGCCTTCATTACGGGTTCGACGGGCTTTAACACCTTGGCGGATCCATGCTTCTTCTTCCGCTAAGCGTTTATCAAACAATGCATTTTGTGTTTCTTCTACTTTTAAATCATGCGCTTTTTGTTCTAAGTAAGTTGCATAATCACCAGGATAAGAAATTAGTTTACCGCGATCTAAATCTAAAATACGTGTAGCAACAGCTCGAATAAATGCACGGTCATGCGATATAAATACAATACCGCCTTTAAATTCTTTTAGGAATTGCTCTAACCACATTACACTTGTCATATCCAAGTGGTTAGTAGGCTCATCGAGCAGTAATAAATCAGGCTCACTCACTAAAGCACGCGCTAATGCAACTTTACGTAACCAACCACCAGAAAGCGACTCAAGTTTCGCATCAGGAGTTAGCTCTAATTGAGTAAGTACAAGTTGAATTCGGCTATCAAAACGCCAGCCATCTGCCGCCTCTAATTTATTAGATAAACGCTCTAATTTATTTAATAGTTGATCAGTGCAATCTGTTTGCAATTGTGTGCTTACATGATGAAAGTCAATAAGTAAGTTAGCAATTTCGGGCATGCCTTGGGCAACATAATCAAATACAGTGCCACTTGCCCCTTTAGGTGGATCTTGCTCTAAACGCGATATTTTTAAACTACCAACTTGGTTTATTTCGCCATCATCAAGTATTACTTGACCGTCGAGTACTTTTAAAAGCGTTGATTTACCTGCACCATTGCGACCTACAATACACACACGTTCGCCACTTTCGATTACTGCATCTGCATTATCAAGTAATGGGTGTGTACCGTAAGCTAATTGTGCTTTTGAAATTCTAATTAAATCCATAGTTAATCTTTACTCTTATTCTGCTTGCGCTAAAAACTGCTGCGCCTGAGGTGCAGTAAAAGGCCAAAATAATTGTTGGCCTTGTTGATTTTTTAAAACCGGAATGCTTATTTGATACTCTAAAATTAATGCGTCATCGCTCATAATATCAATAAGTTGTAATTCATCGGTTGATGAAAGTAACGGTTTTAACAGCTGCTCTGCTTGCTCGCACAAGTGGCAGCCGTCGGTGTGATATAAAATCCACTTAGCCATGTTTAATTAACCAGCTATTATGAATTTTTTTATTTCGTTTAAAGTCAGGAGATAAGGTTTTTTCAGAAATATTTTCTGCTTTTAACCCTAACCCCATCAAGCCAACTTCATCCATTACAAAACCGCGTTTATTATTAGAGAATATTAGCGTACCCGATGGGCTCAATATTTTTTTAACCCAAGTTAACAGCTTAATGTGGTCGTTTTGCACATCAAACGCGTCTTTCATTCGTTTAGAATTTGAAAAAGTAGGCGGATCTAAAAAGATCAGGTCATACTGCCCTTGTGCATACTCTAGCCATTTTAAACAATCTGCTTGCTCAAAACGATAACGTGTATTGCTAATATCGTTAAGCGCAAAGTTATCTTGACCCCACTTTAAGTAGGTTTTAGATAAATCAACGGTAGTAATCGCTTTTGCGCCACCAATGGCTGCATGAACTGAGGCGGTTCCTGTGTATGCAAACAGGTTCAAAAAGCGCTTATCTTTTGCGTTTTCTTGAATGTAACGACGTGCAAGGCGATGATCTAAAAATAGCCCCGTGTCTAAGTAGTCAAATAAATTAACTTTAAACTTAGCACCAAACTCTTCTACTACCATGGTTCTATTTTGCTTAGCCATGGGTGTATATTGCTCTTCACCTTTTTGCTTTTTACGTACTTTTACAGCAATGTTTTCAGGTGCAATATCAAGTTGTTGTGCTGTCAAGCTAATAACATCTTGTAAACGCTTCTCAGAGGTTTTTTCATCAATCTCTTTCGGTGCTGCGTATTCAAAAATAACCGCTGAATCACCATAAATATCAACCGCAACGTTGTATTCAGGAATATCTGCATCGTAAACACGATACGCATGGACTTGATTTTGCTTAAGCCAATTTTTTAAACCTTGCTTGTTCTTTTTCAGGCGATTAGCAAATGCCATCGAGCCTTCGAAGTTTAAAGCGGGTTTGTCATCAGAGGTAAGGCTGACTTGCTTGTCATCAAGCTGATACAGGTTTAATTCAACATCAAGGGGGCCATTTTTAAATTTATAGCGTTTTTGCTTCACTAATTTAAGTAATTTAAACAGGCTTTCATCCATGCCCAGTAGAGCGAGTTTCCAATGATTAAAGTGCTTTTTAAAACCAACACCTAAGCTACGATGCAAGTTTACAAGTTCAGCCATAGAACCAATACGCTCACCATAAGGTAAGTTAGAAATAACAACACCCGGCAATTTTGCAACGCTCGTCAGTTTTGTCGCATCGCTTTGCTTAAATTTAATCACCGTATCAAGCTCAGCACGCTGCGCATTGGCAATCGCTTTATCAAGTACTTGCGCATCGTAATCATGGCCAATTAGCCATAATTTAGGGTCGGTGATATTCTCTGTAAGCTGCTCTTTAAGTTCTTTGAATTTTGCCACTCTAAAGCTGGGTAAACGCTCAAACGCGAATCCTTCACGGAATAATCCAGGCGCTTCATTACGTGCCATTCCAGCCGCTTCTATTAAAATAGTGCCGGCACCACAACATGGATCGAATAGTGGTTGATTGACATTTTCGAGCCAGCCACTACGTTTTATTATTGCCGCAGCTAAATGCTCTTTTATGGGTGCTTTGCCTTGACCTTGACGGTAACCACGCTCTGATAAACGCGGCCCTGAGTAATCAATATAAAGTGAAACGCCATGACGATTTAAACGTGCAACCACTCGCACATTGGCATCTTGCTTATCTACATTTGGTCGCTGTTCAAATAAATCGTTAAAGTAATCAACAATCGCATCTTTAATTACTAAACCAGAAAACTGGGTATTTTTAAGTGAATCGTTTGTGCCATTAAAATCAACAGCAAAAGTTTGTGTTGGGCCAAACCATTCTTGCCAAGGTTGTAAGCGTGCAAATTTGTACAAGCTGTCTTTGTCATTTACGCCTTCTTTTTCTTCAATAAGCATAAGTACACGCGTAGCAAAGCGTGTAGATAAACACACTTTTTGCGCTAGCAATGAGTCAGCCTCAAAGCGAACAGAACCCACAGTTTGCTTTGACACCGTAGCGCCAAGTTCTGTAAGTTCATCAACCAATAAATTTTCGATTCCGATAGAAGTAAGTGCGATAAATTGCAAAGTAAAAACCCTTAATAGCTAATTGCGCGGGATTATAACATAGGTTTGCGTACAAATACGCCTTAAACAAGTCTCAAAGACTAAATTAGGCTAAGCTGTTTGGCTATCGTACTGTGAGGTAATTAAGGGGTGAACTCGGTTGTTTAAAACGCGGATAACTTCAAACTGGGCAAGTGATAGATTGTCATCTAGTGCAAAGGTTTCACTTAAATTAATGCACACAGAAGCATCTGGACAATGCTCTATAATTAAAAACTCGCCAGTTTGTGATTCTGAGCTTAAATTAATAACCGCTTCAGTACTAGGTGTACTACCAGTATACGGTTTAAAAAACCAACTTTTTGCCAACACTGGTTTTAATTGAAATTTAACTGCCGTTGCATTGAGCGCTATTTGACATAACTGGGCAGGATTCCATAAATTAAACTGCGCAAGGTAATAATAAACTTGCTCATAAAAGGCTGCATCTTCAAGGCTGAAGTATGGGTTTTCAAAAGCACAATCGGTGAGCTGTCTAAGCTTATAAGGTGTACAAAGTTGCATATCGTCATTTAAATCAAGCAGTAAGCGGTTTTTTTCAGCACACGCTATCCACTGCCATTGCTTTGACGCTTGTAACATTTGCTCCTCCCTACTTAGTACTTAAAAAATAAAATAAGACAATAAGTTTAGAGTATAGCTGCTTTTGACCATTTTTAAAACGTCTTTTTAGAACATTTATCGAATGATCAAAAGCTTACATAACTGATCCTTATAAGTCGTTAATGATCGACTTGACCAATTGCGGTCCTTTGTATATAAAACCGGTATAAACTTGAACTAAATCTGCACCCGCATTAAATTTTTCTTTTGCTGATTTAGCATCATCAATACCACCCACACCAATAATAGGTAACTGATTGTTTGTTAAACGCTTGAGTTCAGAAACAACATGGGTGGAACGCTCCCTAACTGGCGCTCCTGATAAACCGCCTGCCTCATCAGCATACTGCTGACCTTGCACTAAGCTACGCTCTAAGGTGGTATTTGTGGCTATAACACCATCAATTTTATTATTTAACAGTGACTCGCTCACTTGTTCAATTTGAATTGGATCTAGGTCTGGCGCAATTTTCACCAACATAGGCACATGCTTATTATGCTTGGCAATTAAATCAAGCTGTTCGTTTTTCAAGCTTTGTAATAAGTCATCTAATGCTGCGCCATATTGCAGGTCTCGTAAGCCTGGGGTATTGGGTGATGAAATGTTTACAGTGATGTATGATGCATGCTCAAACACTTTACGCATACAGTGAATGTAATCATCTTTGCCCTGCTCATTTGGTGTATCTTTATTTTTACCAATATTGATACCTAAAATACCATCGTATTTAGCTGCTTTAACATTGTTAACTAAATTATCAACACCTTTGTTATTAAAGCCCATACGATTAATAATCGCATTTGACTGCGGCAACCTGAATATCCGCGGCTTATCGTTCCCCGCTTGAGGACGCGGTGTTACTGTACCCACTTCTACAAAGCCAAAACCCATTTGAGCGAATGCCTCAATACACTCCGCATTTTTATCAAGACCTGCAGCAAGCCCTACTGGGTTTTTAAATTCGAGGCCTAAAAAGTTCACTGGTTTATTTGCCACGCTTTGTGACCATGCAGCACTTAATGGCGTGTTAGCAAAGCGACGTAAGTTATTAAGAGCAAAATCATGGGCCCACTCCGCATCACGGGTAAACATAAAACGGCGAGCTAAATCGTAGAACATGAATATAATCCTCTTAAAATTGTAGACAAAAAAATACCTCAGACAAGGCTGAGGTATTATATAACAAAAACTGTTTAACGATTAGTTTTAATCATTAGCAGTTTGTTACTTTGCTGATGTATCACAGTTGTGACCAAGTAACATGAGCTCTCTTAATGCCACTGAGAACTTAGCAAAATCGTGACTTTGCGATGTTTTAAACTCTGTCAACATTTGCTTCCAACGTTGAAGTAACAGATCTTGACTATCCATCCATTGTTCAATTTGACCATCTACATCACTGCTTTCACCTTCAAAGCTGTTTAATACCACTTCTGACAAGGTGCGTTGCTGCCAATCTAACTCTTCACGATATGATGCACGCGCTAATGCCTGCCAATGGTTAGAAACCGGTTGATTAGTGATTTGATCTAAGAACCAATGTAGTCCCATTTGCGCACCTAATTTAAAGTAAGTGTGCGACACCATATCGATTTTACGATTAGAGTTTTGAGCAATTTGCGTTAAATCCATTACCGAGAACAAGCTTGATAACGACACAATGCGCTGTGCGATATCTGTAGGTACACCGCTTTGTGTTAGTTCTTCACGGGCACTTACAATACGATCGCTTTCTGTTTTAACGATGTATTTAGTTAAGTTTTCACTTAAATCGGCAAATGTTGGTGAGAAAATTTCAATCGCTTGCTCAATTGATTGTGCTTTCGTGCGATGACGAAGGAACCAACGTGTAGCGCGACGAACTGTACGACGTAACTGGTATAACATTTCTGTTTGTACGTTCGATGGTATTTTATTATCTAAATCACTAATAGATAACCATGTTTCACGCATTTGGAAAATTTCACTTGCGATTGAATAACACAATGCAATTTCAGCTTCGTTTGCACCGGTTTCTTCATTCATTCGCACCATAAAGTTTAAGCCCATATCATTAACAATATTATTTGCTAACTTAGTGGCAATAATCTCTTTGCGTAGTGGATGATTATCCATAGCATCATTAAACTTCTCACGTAATGGGCGCGGGAATGATTTAACTAATAACTGACGGTAATATGGATTCTCAGTAATTTCATCCGTTACCAAAGACTCTTTTAGCACCATTTTCGCGTAAGAAACTAATACAGATAGCTCAGGGCGTGTTAAATCCTTACCTGCAGCGGCGCGCTCTGCTAACTCTTCATCGGTAGGAATAAACTCAATTGCACGGTCTAGCTTACCGTCTTTTTCAAGTGCATGAATAAAGCGAATTTTTTCTTTAAGCGTTGAGGTCCCTTTAGATTGAGTGATCGACAAAGTGTGCGTTTGACGATAACAATCTTTAAGTACTAATTCAGACACTTCATCGGTCATTGAGTAAAGTAACTCATCACGTTGCTTACGCGTTAAGTCGCCTTCAGCAACTAAACCATTAAGTAAAATTTTAATATTTACTTCGTTATCTGAACACGCAACACCACCTACGTTATCGATGAAGTCAGTATTTACACGACCGCCTTGAGCTGCAAATTCAATACGACCTAATTGAGTTGCACCTAAGTTACCGCCCTCGCCAAATACTTTAGCCCCAAGGTCTTTACCATTAATGCGCAGCGCATCGTTAGCACGATCTCCAACATCTGCATCCGTTTCTTTAGAATGCTTAATGTAAGTCCCTATACCACCATTCCACAATAAATCATGGTCCATCATTAATGATGCTTTGATCAACTCATTTGGCGTCATGCTAGCTTTTTTAGTGCCTAACATCTTTTTCATTTCAGGGGTCAGCGTAATAGACTTAGCAGCACGCGAGAAAATACCACCACCGCTTGAAATTAGCTCTTTATTGTAATCTTCCCATGATGAACGTGGTAAATTAAATAAACGTTCGCGCTCTGGATAAGAAGCTGCTGCATCTGGGTTTGGATCAACAAAGATATGTAAGTGATTAAACGCCACTTGCAAGCGAATGTGCTTTGATAACAGCATACCGTTACCAAATACGTCACCGGCCATGTCCCCGATAGCTACTGCTGTAAAGTCTGTGGTTTGACAGTTAATATCCATTTCACGGAAATGACGTTTTACAGACTCCCATGCACCACGAGCCGTAATACCCATCTTCTTATGGTCATAACCTACTGAACCACCTGATGCAAACGCATCACCTAGCCAGAAGTTATATTCGTTTGCGATGCCATTGGCAATATCAGAGAATGTTGCTGTGCCTTTATCCGCTGCTACTACTAGGTACGCATCGTCTTCATCATGGCGTGTAACATCAACAGCAGGTACAATTTCACCACGGTCAATATTGTCTGTGATATCTAATAAACCACGAATGAAGATTTTATAACATTCTTGGCCTTCTTTAATAAACGCTTCACGTTCACTAGGTAGTTGTTTACATACAAATCCACCTTTTGAACCTACCGGTACAATCACGGTATTTTTAACTTGTTGCGCTTTTACTAAGCCAAGTACTTCTGTACGGAAATCTTCACGACGATCTGACCAACGCAATCCACCACGGGCAACTTTACCAAAACGTAAATGCACACCTTCAACACGTGGAGAATAAACAAATATCTCAAACGCTGGCACAGGTAGTGGGACTTCTGGAATTAAACTTGGCTGAATTTTAAGTGAGATGTACGACTTAAATTTGCCTTCAGCATCTTTTTGGAAGTAGTTCGTACGTAATGTAGCAACAATCATATCAACGTATAAACGGATAATACGATCATCATCAAGGTTCGCTACGTTTTCTAACTCTGCATAAATTTCTAAGCCTAGTTTTTCAAGTGTTTTAGCACTTGCAGGGCTTTTTACAGAGAACTTTTTAGAGAATAAGTTAACAATTTTAGCGGCAATATGCGGGTAATTTGCAAAGGTACTTTCAATATACGTTTGCGAGAAAGTAACCCCTATTTGGCGCATGTATTTTGCGTATGCACGTAAAATTGATGATTCACGACCCGTTAAACCACCCATTAACACTAGACGGTTAAAGCCATCGTTTTCTAAACGGTTTGCCCATACACTGGTTAATGCAGCACGAAAACGTGCAGAGATCTTATCAAAATCAGCCATCCCTTTGCTATCAATTAGCATAGAGAAGTCCATGACCCAATTTACGCCACCATCACTGGTTTTAACCGAGTATGGCGTTTCACCTACAACACGTAGACCAAAGTTTTCAAGCATTGGCATAACATCAGATAAATGAATTGGTTCATCTTTATGGAATAAGCTTAAACGTACAATATTGCTGCTTGCTTCTTCTTGTGGACGATAGAACAACATTTCTAACTTGTTATCATCGCTTAGCATTTCTAGCTTTTCAATATCGACCACTGCAGCGCTAGGTAATACTTCTTCTTTGTATGAGCGTGCAAAGGCATTGCAATATTTACGGTTTAATTCATTACCACGGGCCTCACCAGCAGATTCAAGTAAGGCTGATTGTAATTTGTCTTCCCAAGTACGAGCGGCTTCTATTAGGTTGTTTTCTATGTCTTTCACGTTATATTCAATATTGTTGTCGGTCACACGAACAGTGTAATGGGTACGCGCCAGTGTAGACTCAGAGAAATAGGTAGTAAATTCGACTTTAACGTCAGAATTAAATGCGTTAGCTAAAATAGCTTGCGTTTCGCGGCGAAGCGCTGTGTTATAACGCTCACGAGGTACATAAACCATGCATGATAAAAAACGGCCATATGCATCTTTACGAACAAATAAACGACACATATCGCGTTCTTGTATTTGCAATACGCCCATGGCAACTTCTAGTAACTCATTCTCACGAGCTTGTACCAGTTCGTCACGTGGGTAGGTTTCTAATATATTTAATACGGCTTTGTATGCATGTGTCCCTTTAGCGAAGTCACACATATCCATAATACGATTAATTTTACTTTTAAGAACCGGTACATCAGCAGCGCTATTGTTGTAAAAGTTTGATGAAAACAAACCGATAAAACGATCTTCACCAATAACATTGCCTTTGTCATCAAAACGTTTTACACCCACATAATCTATGTAAGCTGGGCGATGAACGCGAGACAATGAATTAGTTTTAGTTAAAATTAATAGGTTACTACTGCGTGCTTCTTGGCGAGCCACTTCAGGTAACTCAGAAAGCAAACGTGTATGCTCAGCATCAGAGTTTTTCATTAACCCTAAGCTGGTATCCATTTTACCTTTTAATTGATAGTCGCCCTGAACTGGTGAAAGTTCATATTGGCGATAACCCATTAATGTAAAGTTGTCTTTTACTAGCCAATCTAAAAACTCAACGGTTTCATTTATTTCATTGTCATTTTTATCTTTATGGCTTTTTGGCAAGCTTTTGCTTACCGCGATTAATTTTTCGCGAATAGGCTGCCAATCTTCAACCGCAACCGATACATCAACAAGTACTGATTCAAGCTCTTTTTTGAAAGACTCAATAACAGTTGCATCTGTTTGACGGTCAATTTCTATAAAGAATACAGTTTTTGTTGATGTTGATTCTTGCTCTGCTTTTAAGCTTGATAACCCAGATATTTTTTCGTTTTTATCACGTTGAATTTTCAGTGGACTATGAAGAAGTAAGTGAGAGGCGATGTTTTCTCGTGTCATGGCCATACGTACAGAGTCAACTAAAAACGGCATGTCTTTAGCAATGATCTCTACAATGGTATGTGATGACTGCCAGCCATCTTTTGCCACTTCAGGGTTGAAAACGCGAATAACTGCGTCATCTGATGTATTTTTTTCTAGCGAATTCCAAAGGCTGAGTGCAGCACCATATAAGTCACTGTCGTTGCGATTTGCCAAATCCTCTTTAGACATATTGCTGTACAAGGCTTTGGCGAATTTCTCAACGAGTAACACATTATCAGCGCGAACTTTTTTCTGGATAAGCTTACAGACGTTATCTAAAATAACCGAGGCTTGGCCTTCATTTCGTGTCATTGTATGTTCCTTAATCTATCACTGCTAGTTTAGCAGAATATTTGTACAGCCATTTATTAGCGTGGAGTCAGTTAAATTCTAACCCTTTTAAAACTAATAAACAGCCTTTTCGATGAAAACATTTTAAGCATTTCAGCTATTTGGTCATCTATTCACAAAATATAGATATAAATGGCCATTACTGGCCATTTTGGAGCAAATTTATTCACCTTATTTTTTCTGGTCAGTCCAGAGCAAGCTACCAATTGCAGGTAAAAGTAATACAGCACCCAACATATTTACTAAAAACATGAAGGTAAGCAGAATTCCCATATCAACTTGGAACTTCAAATCAGAAAAAATCCACGTACTAACACCAATTGCTAATGTAATACCAGTAAATAACACCGCACTACCACGTTCAACTAATGCATTTCGATAAGCAATACTCAATGGCACGTTTTGTTTTAACTGCCCCATCATCGATGACAAAATATAAATACCGTAATCAACACCAATACCTACGCCCAAAGCAATTACTGGTAACGTTGAAACAGTTAGACCAATCTCAAGTTGTACCATAAGTGCTTGCGCAAGGGTTGATACTATGTATAAAGGTAATACCACTGCAATAGTCGCTTTTACGCTCTTAAAACTAAGTAAGCATAAAATAATGACCGCACCATAAACATAGAGCATCATAGGGATTTGCGCAGCTGAAACCGACTCATTCGTTGCAGCCATCACACCAACAGGGCCTGATGCCAATTTGAAAGCAAGCTTGTCTGTGCCCTCTTCAACAGCAAATTGTTTTACCTTTGCAATCACGTTATCAATAGTTTGTGCTTTGTGATCATCTAAAAATATAATCACGGGCATTACTGAACAATCACCGTTTAATAACCCTGTGCTGGTTTCAACGCGAGATGTTGACTGCACCAAACTGGCAGAATTGCGCGGCAAACTTTGCCACTTTAAATTACCCTCGTTATAACCGGCATTAACTGATTGTGCCACTGAGCTTAGGCTGACCGCTGATTGTACACCGGCTAAATTTTCAACCTTATACTGAAAGCGCGATATACGCTCCATGACGTCATGCTCGGTACACGCAGCAGGATATGCTTCCACAATGACTTTTAAAATATCCGAAGAAATAGTGTATTTGTCCGATATTAAGAAAGTATCTTGGTTGTAACGTGCATCTTGGTGCAATGATGGTGCCCCAGCATGTAAATCACCAATACGCATTTTGTCTGCTTGCCAATAGCCCAGTGCAAATAAAACCAGAGTGAAACCAATAATGATTTTTGCTGTTTTTGGGTCGGTTGCTTTAACCAACAAATCGCGCATTGCATCGAGTATGTTCGGTTTATTAGCATCACCTGATTGAATATGGATGCTGTTTTCAAAGCGCATATACGACGCCCACACTGGCAACAAAATCAGATTAGTAAATATAATCACTGCCACACCTAAACTCGCAGTAATAGCAAGTTCACGAATAATACCGATATCAATGGTTAATAGGGTTAAAAAGCCAACCGTATCAGATAACAACGCAATCCCGCCAGGCACAAGTAAAGCCCTAAAGCTTGATTGGCAACATATTGCTGTAGACTTACCTTCAGCAACCTTTTTACCAATGGCATTAATCATCTGCACACCGTGGCTTACACCAATAGCGAAGACTAAAAATGGCACTAAGATAGACATAGGATCAAGACCGAAGCCTAAGCTAGAAAGCAATCCTAACTGCCAAATTACCGCAATAATTGAACACACAATCGGTAAGATAGTAAGTTTTAAGCTGCCACAAAATAGCCATACCATGACAAAAGTAAACGCAATTGCAATGGCAAAAAATAATACAACCCCTTTTGCGCCCTCGGCTATATCGCCGGCCATTTTTGCAAAACCAATAATATGAATACTGATCTTTTCGGTACTTAGAGGCTCACGAATTTCGCTTTCTAATTTTTTTGCAAAAGCGAGAGTGTCTAATTTTTCTTGTGTTTGCGGATCAGTCTCTAACAGTTGGGCGGTGACCATGGCACACGAATAATCGCTTGCTATCATACGACCCACTACTTTGGCCTTTTCAATGTTCTCTTTAACAATTCCTAAGCCTTGCTTATCGGCTTTAAAGTTGGCTGGTATAATAGGCCCGCCAGCAAAGCCATCTTCAACGACTTCAACAAAGCGAGCACTAGGTGAAAAAATTGAATTTACTAAGGGACGATTTACTCCTGGAATAAAGTAAAGTTGGTCATGCACAGCTTTTAATTGAGTAAAAAATTCAGGGTTAAAAATATCACCGCTGTCATCACATACTGAAATTAAAATACTATTAGCGCCACCAAACTGTTTTTCATGTTTGGTGTACACCTTCATATAATCATGGTTAAGCGGAATATTTTTATTAAATGACGCATCAAGCTGAATCTGCGTTGCTTTAAAAACCAATAAACAGGTGATCAACACAAAACTTATGAGCACCACTAAGCGGTGTCTAAAAATCGCTTTTTCTAAAAAATCTAAAATTGCTTGCATTAAGGGGTCAACTCCTTCACTTTAATGCCGTTTTCTGTTGCCATGATCAGTTTATCTTTAACAATCACGCCATCAAGAATCGCTTTACCATCAGCCAACTGCTCGTACGACAACACATCATCTTTAAGGTGAAAAATAACACCGCTATTAGCCAATAATAGCCATTGTTTATTATTATAATTAATGATGCTATTTACAGTAGCTGTTTTATCATTGTCTAAGTGCTGCCAGTGCTGACTGTCGGTTTTATTTAGGAAAATATTACCACGTAACCCCGCAACAATTTGTTGCGATGAATCTGAAGCAAATCCAAAAAATGAACCAGGGTAAATTTCATCTAAACGTTGCCATGTTTGGCCATCGTCATCACTTTTTGCCATTAAGCCCATCTCACCGACCAGCATTAAACCCGAACTAGTCGGTTCAATGCGATTAAAGTGAGGTAATATAGACGAGGTTTCTATTTCGTAACCCTCAGGATCGGTTTGTTTTAAATCATTTAAATAATCTCTATCTTCACTAAATAACAGCGAATCTAAAAAGCGTTTTTGCCAATGTTTTCCGCCATCACTTGTTTGATAAAACATACCGTAAGCGCCAACCGCATAGCCATTTAAGTCATCTTTAAAATAAATATCTAAACAGGGTTTATCTAAGCTTGGTTTTGCTTGTTGTAACTGCCAGTTTTCACCACCATCGGTGGTATTAATAATTGTGGCGTCATGTCCACATGCCCAGCCATTAGAATCATTAGTAAATTCAACCGCTGTTAGTAATACTTGTGTAGGTACCAATTTTGCTTGTTGCCAATCGCTACCATCAATACTTTTAATGACCGTCCCATGTTTACCTACAGCAATAAGCCCTGCTGAAGTTTGGGTAATATCGGTAAGGAGTGTTTTATCTGCATTAATTGCGCTAATCGCACTTTGAGGTGCGTCTTGTGCAAAACTCGCACCGCTTAGGATCAGGCTGGCATAGACCAAATACTTCATAAATTAAATTCGCCTTGAACTGAGGATTTGTTTGTCTGTTATAAAGAGGAAAACCTGTGCGTTAATAGACAAACGCGATGTGAAAGAAAAAAGGCACCTAGGAAACTAGGTGCCTGCTTTTATACTATCTGCCAGCGCGACGTAAAGCGCTCGATGTAAACTCATTGTCATTAAATGACTGAGAAAAGTCATACATCTTTTCTTGGTTATCTAGACCAATGGCTAAGTAGCGACGTGAATTAAGATCGTGGTATACCTCAAGCGTACTCCACTGTGTCGGTACTTCATAGTAGTTAAGACCATAAGCCATTGCTACACGATAAAGTTGGTCACGATTATCGTAAATATCGGTAACATGTACTTGCCAACTGTCTTCGTCAATGTAGAAAACACGTTTTTTGTAAATATGACGGGTGTCATCTTTTAAGTTTGCTTCAACAACCCATACACGGTGTTTTTCGTAACGTGTATGCTCAGGATTGATATGACCAGGCTTTAAAATATCATCATAAGTTAGCTTGTCGCTGTGAAGCTTGTAGCTATTGTATGGGATGTAAAGCTCTTGCTTACCTTTTAGCGTCCAGTTATAACGATTTGGCGAGCCGTTGAACATATCAAAATCATCAGTTGTACGTAAGCTATCTGCTGCTGTACCCGGTGCATCGTATGCTACATTAGGTGCACGACGCACACGGCGTTGACCTGAATTGTACGTCCACGCTTGGCGCGGCGTTAAAATTTGATCCATAGTTTCATGCACCAATAACGCGGTCCCTGCCAAACGGGCTGGCTCTGTCACTTGCTGTTTAAACTTAAACAAAATATTAGAATCTTGTAATTCAGCCGGAGTAGCACTTGGATCTGAATACTTAACTAATAACTGCTCATCAAAACCAACATAGTTATATGAACCCGATGCCGTCGGTGCTGCCTGACCACCAAAACGCTCAATAGACTGACCACGGTAACGAAGTAAATGGTTCCAAATTGCTTCTAAACCCGTTTTAGGGATTGGAAATGGAATACCAATAGCTGTACTTTTAATACCATTTCCGCCTTCAACTAATTCAGCAGACGTTGCAAACTTTTTGGTTGCATCGTACACAAATTGTGGAAAAGACGCAGAACGACGGGTTTCATACACTGGCATTTTAAACGTATCTGGGTACGCTTCAAATAACGCGATTTGTCCTGGGCTTAAGTTTTCTTTGTATTTATCAATATTACTTTTATCAATAGTGAATAATACTTTATCGGTTGCATAAGGGTCTAAGTGGTGCATACCCGGTTCATAACCTGCTGGAGCAGCAGTAATACCGCCATTCCATGCTGGGATTGAGCCATCAGCATTCGCTGCTTTTTCCGCACCAATTGGACTTAAGTCTTTACCAAGGCGCGCAGCTTCTTCTGGGCTAATTTTAGCCAGCGCTGCGTGGCTTGCAAACAAACTACAAAACGCTGTAGCAATGAGGGTAGGTTTTTTAATCATAATAATGTTACCCCTAGATAGAATATTTTAAGTTAAAAGAAACGTAATCTCGGTCAGAGAAAGTGTTGGTGTCGCCACCACCCCAAAATGAGTTGTAACTTACATCCAAAGACCATGCATTTTGGTAATTAAAGCTCATGGTAGCACCTAGCGACTTACGATCTTCAATGAATAAGAACATTGGATCCGGCGTATTACCATTTACATCATGCGAAAATACAAAACGTGGTGAAAAGTTAATACCGTTGTAAAGGTTAAAGTAGTCACCTTTAGCAATTAGGCGATAGCCCCACGATGAAGCCGTAGCAAACGATTTTTGCTCAGGGCCATTTGATAACGCCATGTGTAATGCAGAGTAATCTGAACTACCAGGGCCTTGCATAATACCGCTTCGACCAGTACCTGACACATTCAAGCGCATTTCATCGTATTCAGGCATATTGTTGATACGAACACCACCAATTTCACCGACAACTGCCCAGCTATCAGCACCTAATGAAGGGCCGAATAAATGCGTTGCAGTAAACTGTAATTGTGACGTATTACGCTCAATATAACCTTTAGCTAGCTCGCCAGGGCCAACCACACTTGCTGCATCACCTTTACTCATTTGCGAAATACCTGCAAACTCAGGGCGTAACCCTGCGATAGCTAATTGCTCAGGCATTGCAGCATAAAGTAATTCTACGTCATCAATTTGCAATGGTTCGTCTTCACGGAAAGTGAATTCACCTGCAAATGCGGTTTCGCCCAGCGAGGTGTTAAAGCTTAAACCGTAAAGTTTTATATCTTCAGGGTACTCGTTAGTTGCTTTAGCAAATGCTTTTAGATCTGATACATTATCAGAGGTAATTTCTGTGGTGGCAATCATCGCTAAATCTTGTTGTATTGATGCTTGCGTGAAGTTAGATACGCGACCCGAAATAAGTGGACGACGGCTATGGTAATTTACATGGTAAAGTGCCACTTCTGTATCGTTCCACTCGGGTAAGAACATCCCTAAACGTAAACCATATTGACCGCCATCATCTGGCTCTGTTTTGCCATCGTAGCCTTTGCCCTTTAGCGCGACCTTGGTCGGGTACGCTAAGTACATATTTGCCAGTAACTGCTGGCCAGCTGCGCTTGATGGATCAATACCTTGGCTCGCAGCCACTTGGCCATATGTTGCCATCAGGTTATTTAAGCTATTTGTTAAAAACGCTAAATCGATATCAGGGTTTGAGGTAAAGCCTAGCTGTACGTTTTGTTGGTAACCGTTTTCTGCAGCAAAATCATTGGTAGAAAAATAAGTCCCTGCTGCTGGTAGGCGGGTTTCATGCCATTGATACTGATAAAAACCTTCTAAGGTCATATTTTCAGTTAGCCCTAGCGATGCCCATAACATACCAACCGGAATAAACGCTTCTTTTAGTTCAGCACCCGGTGCTTTTAAACGGTCAATATCCACCGGATTTACGTTAATACCATGAGAAATTAACGTACTTTCACCCCAGTTTACTACTTGTTGTCCCAAGCGAATTGATAACGGATTATAACCATCGTTTAAATCAAAGTTGGCCCATACGTAGGCATCAAGTAAACGAAGGTCGGCACAGCTTTGCTCTTTTGTATCATCGTCGTCACAAGGGTCTACGCCTTGCCCTGATGTTGGATTAACATAAGCACGATCGCCGTCCATTAATTCAAAATCATAAAAATACATAAAACGGGTAAATAAACCGTAGTTATCTTTACTTATTGAAAGGTCATGGGTGCCCTTTAATAGTTTGGAGAAAGACTCGCCGCTATTAAAGTTTAAATCACCGGCATCACCATTGTTCGAGTAAGAGCCCGGTTGAGCCCAAACATCTTGGGATGAATAAATCGGATTGACACCTGGGTTATAGCCAGTCCAATCGAAAGATGGGTTATTACTTTTACCTATGATGTTAAAGTCGCGGTCTTCAACACGAATACTTTGGCCATAAGAAAAAGTAGAATCGAAGGCGATATCAAAACCACCTACCTCAAATGTTGCAGCCTGTGTCTGTGCTGCAGATAAACCGATAGCCGCAGCTGTTAAGCCGAGTACTATTTTATTTTTAACAAAAAGCGATCTTCTTATCATTTTGGTTCCCCCCTGTCGCGGGTATTTTTTGTGTGATCAAGTTATTGTTTTTAGTGTAATCGTAACGATAGAAGCGAATTAAACAAATTACAAATGGTCGCCTTCAATCAGTTATAAGTTTTTTATTTGTTTGACGTTTACGTATTGGTAAGACGTCATACCAGATAATTTATACACGTAAATTAACAATAGGACAAATCGAAATTAACAAAAAGGCAATATTTGTGTATATCTATATCATAAAAAACAATAGCTAGGCTACTCGTTCGAGACGGATGAACTTGTTTTCATTACTTAAAATAAGTCTAAATCGACCTCGGATCCCTAAACTCGAAATAAAAGGTCGAAGATAATGAGCGGAAAAACGAATTGTTTTACCGCTATCAGCTGTCACTTGGATAGAGCTATACCGTCCATGGTAATAATCCATGCACTTTGTATAGCTCAAATTCATACTAAAATAATGTTCTATCATGATTTACTGTAAGGCTTTTTCAACCTTTTCAAATAAGTCGTCACTTAAACCTTCTAAATTAGCTAATCGCTCTAATTGTGCTCTCATTGCAGTTGCACGCCTTTCGTCATAACGACGCCACGACATAAACGGCGTTAACATTCGAGATGCATTTTGCGGGTTAATCGCATTAAGCTTAATCAATAAATCGCCAAGTAATGTATAGCCCTTGCCATCTAAACGATGAAACTGTGCCGTATTAAAATGAGAAAAGCTGCCCACTAATGCACGTACTCGGTTTGGATTCGAAAAATCAAAGCAAGGATGCGAGTACAAGGCTTTTATTTTCTCGATAGCATCTTCAGCAGAGTTCATCGCTTGCAAAGCAAACCACTTATCCATTACTAATACATCATGGCGCCATTGAGCGTCAAAATGCTCGAGCAATTGATCTGACAATGGGTGAGCTGCTTTAACCACACTGCTTAATGCACCGAGTACATTGGTCATATTTGTTGAAGATGCAGCCTGCTCAATTAAACTTGCCGCATCAACACTGTCGGTTTTTGCCAAGTAATGAAGACAAAGCTGTTTCAACGCACGTATTGCCACCGCTTGGGCACTCACACTACCATCATCAATGATTGCCTGGTAACAACTTAAAAACTCACTGTGCAATTGTGTGGCTATTTGCTGTTCAAATAACTCAATGTTTGCCGTTATCTGATCTACCGGTATTATTTCAAATTCAGCAGCTAAGGTATCAAAACTTGGTAACTTCAACAGTTCAGCAATCAATGCTAAATCGCCCTCACGTTGAGATAGCAACGTGCGAAGTGCATCAATCACCTCCTCACTCAATGGAGTTTTACTTGCTGAAGTAACATTGGCTTTAAGTGCGTTAATAAATAACTGCTGTTGTGCATCCCAGCGTGAAAAATCGCTACGCGCAAAACGCATAATATGCAGTAAATCCGCTTCACTAATAGATTGATTTAAAATACATGGGGCTGAAAAATCTTCGAGCAATACAGCGGTTGGATTACTGTGAATATTATCAAAGTAAAATGTTTGCGAGCTATTAGTTACATCCAACACATTATCAAGCTGTTTCCCTTGGTATTGCAATGTAATACTTTGCCCCTGAGAGTCTAAAAGCTCAATAGCAAAAGGGATATGTAACATTGCATTATCAGGCTGGTTCGCTGGCGTAAGCTGCTCTACGGTAAGCGAGAATATTTGCGAAGCTTCATCATACTTTTTAGTTACGTTTAGGCGAGGCGTACCACAATGATTATACCAACGCTTAAATTGTGATAAATCAATGGATGATGCATCACTCATTGCTGCAACAAAATCATCACACGTCACCGCTTGCCCATCATGGCGTTCAAAGTACAAAGCCATGCCTTTTTGAAAGTTTTGCTCACCTAAAAGGGTATGCATCATGCGAATTACTTCTGCCCCTTTGTCATATACAGTCACAGTGTAAAAGTTATTCATTTCAATCACTTTTTCTGGACGTATCGGATGAGCCATAGGACCGGCATCTTCACTAAACTGATGAGTACGCATCACTTTTACAGCATCAATTCTATTAAGCGCACGAGAGCCTAAATCACTACTAAATTCTTGATCTCGAAATACCGTCAAGCCTTCTTTTAAAGACAATTGAAACCAGTCACGACAAGTTACACGATTTCCGGTCCAGTTATGAAAGTACTCATGGCCAACAATAGACTCAATGGTGTGGTAATCTTTATCGGTTGCCGTTTCTTGATTCGCCAACACGCATTTACTGTTAAAAATGTTTAAGCCTTTATTTTCCATTGCTCCCATATTGAAAAAATCAACGGCAACAATCATGTAAATATCAAGGTCGTACTCTAAATTAAAGCGAGTTTCATCCCAAGCCATCGCTTTTTTAAGCGACGTCATGGCATGCTCTGTTTTTGGTAAATTTCCTTTATCAACAAATAACGCTAAGGTGACGTCTTTACCACTACGTGTTGTGTATTTGTCGTGTAAAACATCAAAGTCCCCAGCTACTAAAGCAAACAAATAGCTTGGCTTTTTGAATGGGTCTTGCCATTTTACAAAATGGCGTCCATCTTGCGTTTCACCGCTATCAACTTGATTACCATTTGAAAGTAAATGTGGGAATATTGTATCTGCAATTATAGTGACATCAAAAGTAGAAAGGACATCAGGACGGTCCATATAGTAGGTTATTTTTCTAAACCCTTGCGCTTCACATTGGGTACAGTAAGCCCCGCCCGATAAGTACAACCCCTCAAGTGAAGTATTGGTTTGCGGTGATGTTTGCGTCACTATACTTAGCTGACACTCATCAGGTAGATTATTAATGATTAATTGCTGATTTATAATTTTATAATCTGTGAGCTCCTCACCCTCTACCGACAATGAGATCAAAGTTAAGTCAATGCCATCTAATACCAGTGGTGCATTTGAATCGCCAACGCGCTTAAGTGTTAATAAAGCATTTACCTGAGTTTGTAATGGCTGTAAATCAAACGTCAGCTCAGTGTGTTCGATTGAAAAATGGGGGGCTTGGTAGTCTTTTAGATATTCTGCTTGAGGTTTTTGTAGTTCAGTCATGTTCACTCCAAAAAAATAGCCCCTTTTAGTGATAAAAGGAGCTACTTAAATTAAGCCGTTTGTTTAGGTTTAATACGTAGTATCTTAATTCCTAAGTAAGCGTAAATCACGGCTAAGAAAGGATTTATAAGGTTAAAGAAAGCATAAAGCGCATAGTCAAACGGATTGATTAATAAAACACTTTGCATATACGCACCACACGTATTCCACGGTATCAGTGGGCTGGTAATTGTACCGCCATCTTCTAGAGTACGTGATAAGTTAACAGGCTTTAAGCCACGCTTTTTGTATTCTTCTTTAAACATCCGCCCAGGTACCACAATGGCAATATACTGATCGGCAGCAATAACATTGGTACCAATACACGTTGCAATGGTGGAGGCAATAAGAGAGCCAGTGCTTTTTGCTATTTTTAGAATACTTTTAACAAATATATCAAGTAGACCCGTTTTTTCCATAATTGCACCAAACATCAGTGCTGTCATGATCAACCATGTGGTTGTTAGCATGCCAGACATACCGCCGCCGCTCAGTAACGAGTCCATTTTTGCATCGCCCGTATTAATCGTGAAGCCATCAAAAAAGGTGGTCCAAACTAGTTTGAAATAACCGACAAACTCACCCTGAGTCATGTCTATTTGGCTAGCAATTAAGTCCGATTGAAATAACATTGCCCATACTGCGCCAATCACAGCACCAATAGAAATAGCCGGAAACGCTGGCATTTTTCGAATAGCAAGTACGAGTAATACAATTAACGGCACCAACATTTCTAAGCCAATGTTAAAGTTTTGCTGAAGAATTGCAGTTATTTGCTCTATTTGACCAGCCTCTCCCGCTGCTGTCGCGTTAAAACCCATGAAAACAAAGATGATTAATGCAATTACAAAGCTAGGTACTGTAGTCCAAAGCATATGATGAATATGTTCAAACAAATCTGCACCAGCAACCGCTGGAGCTAAATTGGTTGTTTCAGATAATGGACTAAGCTTATCGCCAAAATATGCGCCTGATATTACAGCACCCGCGGTAACTGTCGGCTCTAAACCCAGTCCTGAAGCGACACCGAGTAACGCAACACCTATAGTCGCTGCTGTAGTCCATGAACTACCAATACTCATTGCTACAATGCCACAAATTAAACAACTCGCGGCATAAAACCAACTAGGATTGATGATTTGTAGACCGTAATAAATTAATGTCGGAACGGTTCCTGATAATAGCCAAGTTCCGATTAATGCCCCTACCATGAGTAAGATTAAAATCGCACTAAGAGATAAGGTGATCCCCTCAATCATTGCATCTTCTAATTTCTTCCACGTGTAGCCATTTTTTAAACCAATTAACGCCGCAGCGAATGTTGCAAACAACAAGGCAATTTGATTGGGACCTGACGATGAGTCATCACCAAATAAGTACACAGCGGCACCTAATAAACAAATTAATACAGCAATTGGAATGAGTGCATCAAAAAACGAGGCACTTTTTAGTGGTTTTTCTTCAATTGGCTTCAAAATATAGACTCCTACACACATTCGATGCATGTTGATTATTTTTATTAGCACGTACGCGCATTTATTGAGCACTATTGATCTAGCTCAACTTTTGGTAATCCGCGATTATAACAATTTAGCAAATTATCGATAGTAAAAAAGGCGCCTAGGCGCCTTTTTTTTACAAAGTGAAGCTGAATTTAGCGCTTAGCTACGCGACCATATTTGATATAATCTTGCGTAATAAGAGCTGCTTCTTCAAGAAATGGGTCAAGCTCTTCAATTACCTCAGGCACATCATCCAAGTTTTCAACAGGTTGTTTGCCTAAACGCTTTAAACGCTCGTTAGTGCGTGCTAGTGCTCGCGCTTCATTTTCTTCTTTTTCTTTAATGCGCTTTTTCTCGACTAAAGAAATTGTTTTACGATCTTTTTCTTCGTTGTAACGAGCGATATCCTCAAACACATAATTAAATTCAGGTTCAGTTTTAATTCGCTCATTGTGCTGTTTTTCAAGCACATTTATAACAGGGTTTAAACGCCCTATTTGCTTATACGTTGCTTGTACTATGCTATCCCATGGTAGTGCATTATCTTGCTTACTTTCCCCCCACTCTGCAGGGTCAATAGCCGATGGGAACGTAATATCTGGGATCACCCCTTTATGCTGTGTACTACCACCATTAATGCGGTAAAACTTTGCAATTGTATATTGCACACTACCTAATGGATTATCGTATAAGTCATAAGCACGCGCTAAACCTTTATGCTGCTGCACGGTCCCTTTACCAAAGGTTTGCTCACCAATGATAACGGCGCGGCCATAATCTTGCATAGCTGCGGCAAAAATTTCAGACGCGGATGCGCTGTATCTATCAACAAGCACTGTGAGTGGGCCATCATAATAAGTAATGCCGTCACGATCTTTTTGCTCTTCAATACGGTTGTTTAAAGTATGAATTTGTACTACTGGACCTTGATCAAAAAACAAACCTGATAACTGCGTAGCTTCATATAATGAACCGCCGCCATTTTGACGTAAATCAATAATAATTCCGTCTACGTTTTGTTCTTTGAGTTTAGCCAACTCGACTTTTACATCTTTAGATAAGTTATTGTAAAAACCAGGGATTTCTATTACACCAATTTTGCTGGTTAAATCAGAATAACTGGCTTCAAACACTTCTGATTTGGCAGCTCTGTCTTCTAGACGAATTTTATCACGGGTAATTTCAACCACTTTAGGCGTACCGTGAGCATCTGCACCCTTAAGGTATTGCAAACGCACTTTAGTACCCTTGGGGCCTTTTATTAAATCAACCACATCATCTAAACGCCAGCCAATTACATCAACAAACTCTTCGCCATCTTGAGCCACACCTATAATGCGGTCATCGGCTTTAATTTGCTCAGATTTGTCTGCCGGGCCTCCAGGCACTAAACTACGAATTACCGTGTAGTCTTCATCAGGCGTTAATACCGCACCAATCCCTTCAAGCTCAAGATCCATATCCATTTTGAACTGCTCTGCACGACGTGGAGATAAGTATGAAGTATGTGCTTCAATACTACGTGCAAGTGAATTCATTACAATTTGAAATGCATCTTCAGATTTTGATTGTACAAGACGCTTCTCTGCATTTTTATAACGCTTGGTTAACACGTCTTTTATGCCAGGCCAATCTTTACCTGTCATTTTTAACCGTAATGCATCATATTTTACTCGCTCGCGCCAAATTTCATCTAATTCAGCTTGCGTGGTCGCCCATGGAGCATCTTCACGGTCATAAAAATATTCATCTTCAGTGTCGAACGTCATTTCATTTTCAAGTAGTGAAAGCGAAAATTCGTAACGTTCAAAACGACGTTTAAGGCTTAAGTTGAAAATATCAAATGTAAAGCCTAACTTGCCGCTAATAAGCGCGTTATCGAAACGCTCACGATATTGCTCAAAAGAGTCAATATCGCTTTTCAAAAACACGCTTTTATTAAAATCAAGGGATTCGATGTAACGATCAAACACTTTACTTGAAAGCTCATCGTTAAATCGAACAGGTGTGTAATGCGAACGAGTAAATAGATTAGCCACTCGTTTACTGGCTGTACCGTGCTGACTTTCTTGCTTGAGCAAAGGTAAGTCTTCTAATGTTACCGGCTCTACTGCAGCCAATAATGAACCTGAAAACAGCGCAGCAACTAACGGAATGAGCGTAAACTTTTTACTCATACACAACTCCTTAATTTTTTTCGCAACTTAAATGATGTATAAGCTGTCGGCTTTGGTTTTTACTTGCATACCGGTCACTAATTCAACGTGAACATCGTCTTTGTTTACTTCAGTGATTACTGCATTAACAAGTGCTTGGCCAAGTTTAACTTTAACCTTGTTATTAACCTTGACCTCGCCTGCTGGTAAAGGTTCAACTTTTCCTGAACGCTTAGGCGCAGCGGCTTTTGCAGGCTTTGCTGCAGCCGATGAATTTTTAGCCGCGTTAGCTGGTTTCTTTTTGAAAGATTTTGCTTCTGAATCTTGACGAGGGCGTTGCTGCTTTTTACGCTTTGCCATTTTAGCACGGCTTTCTTCCAACGCTTTTTGTGCGTGGTCAATATGCTCTTGCTCAACTTTTTCGCCTTGATTTCCGTCAAGATCGATTCTAAATTCAGATTTAGTAACCGCTTCAAGGTAGCGCCAGTTAGATGTGTATTTTCTAAGTGCTTGACGAACTTGTGTCTTACTAACTTTTTCAGAGCCTTCAATACGCTCAGCGATATCTTTAAAAATACCTACTTTAAGCGGCTGAATGCCCTCTTTTTGTTTAAAACATTGTGGAAATTCTTGATATAAGAACTCCAATACTTCATTAATATCTTTTAGCTTGTTTGTGGTTTCCATTTTAGAACCTATTTAATCACATCTTTTCATCAAGGGCAGAATCAACATAGTGGATACACCAATCGGCTAACTCTTCAAAGTCAGCTTCAATCACAGCCATATCACCACGTAAATGTTCCCAAATACCATTTATAATTTCATCAATTGAATCACAGTCTAAATCATCAGGTAGACGATCCCATGCCATGTGAATCAAATCATTGAGCGTTTCCGCTACATGTTCTTCATCCCCTTCCCAATCACCAACATCTTGAACGGCAAAAAGGTAGTCTTGAACATTTAGCAAGTCTTTCATTACAGGCTAGCCTCTAAGCATTTTACAAGTGCTTCAAGCCCTGCTTGGTCATCAGTATCAAATCGGCCAATACTTGGGCTATCTATGTCTAGTACCGCAAATACAGATCCATTTTTCATGATAGGTACAACTATCTCAGAATTTGATGCTGCATCACAGGCTATATGACCGTCAAAAGCATGCACATCTGAAATTAATTGGGTTTGCTCGGTCGCCGCAGCAGTGCCACATACCCCTTTTCCTACTGGAATACGAATACAAGCTGGATTGCCTTGAAATGGACCAAGTACCAATTCTGATGGTGAATCCATAAAATAAAAGCCCGCCCAATTCACATCTTCTAAAGAGGTAAATAACAGCGCGCTTATATTTGCCATATTGGCAATTATGTTTGATTCACCGCCTATCAGCGATTCAGTTTGCTTAACTAATGACTGGTAAAAATCGTGCTTTTGCATACCAAACTACTTCTTATTAAACATACAGTAGCTAAAGGTACTCTTTGTCACTAAAAATTGAAACCTTTTGCGGGTAAAAAAAAGGAAATTACATGGTTTTACGACACACTTGATTAAATATTCCGCAATTAACTTTGTACCGATTTACGCAGGCCGAATAAAAACAGTCCAGCGGCAAGCCCTGACATCACACTATTGATTAAAAAGATCTCGCCTGTAGTGGCGCTCAAAAGGTAACTAAAAATAGCGCCACCCAGCAAGCCCAGTGTTAATACTCCAGAATAATTTACCTTAGAATACTTAAACATAAGTAAATAACCCGGCACTACAAACGCGGCCATAGTTAAACCCACTATGTGCGCGTTAGCAATAGCGGTCATTAATAGTCCTAAAAAAATAGAAACAGCGTCACCACGCATAGTCAATGCGTAGTAAATCCCCAACATACTGCCAATAATAACGGGAGATAATAATGAAAGTGCGACACTTTTTGCGAGTTGATGTTTCATTGTAAGATCCTTAACAAAAACATAAATCTTTAATTTCTAAGCATGCACTAAGAGCCAAAGCTTATAAATAGAGACTATGGTCGTATTTTTTAACTGAATATGCTTGGTTTTGAAAAAGGTATAGCGAATATGAGGCACAAAAAAGCCCGCAAATCGCGGGCTTATCTGATAATGGTGGAGAGATAGGGATTTGAACCCTAGAGGGGCTATAAACCCCTGCCGGTTTTCAAGACCGGTGCATTCGACCACTCTGCCATCTCTCCGAAAGTGCATAAACTACAAGTAAGAGTGTACTCATAATTATTTTAATAAGGTGGTGGAGAGATAGGGATTTGAACCCTAGAGGGGCTATAAACCCCTGCCGGTTTTCAAGACCGGTGCATTCGACCACTCTGCCATCTCTCCGCACGGCCTGAATAATAGGGAAACCCTTGGGCTTTGTGAAGCTTTTTTTTCATTTTTTTGTTCAAGTGATTAAAAAACAACTAATTTGTTTAAACATAAAGCAATGAGAGCAAATCCTAACCGGCAAATGAACTTTTATTTAAATTTAGTTGTCTATTGATCTACAAAGGTTTGCCCAAACATATAAGAGTTGGTAATCTAATTTTAGTTAAATTACAGGAACTACTTAGTTTCACTTACAGGAGCTCTACAATGGCGTTTAATCAATCGTACAATACTGCAAAGCCGGTAATGTCGACCATTGAAACAAACAAAGTGCTTAAAAACACTTATTTCTTACTTGCAATGACACTTGCATTTAGTGCGGTCACTGCCGGTATTTCAATGGCACTGCAATTACCTTACTTTATGGGACTTGTATTCACACTAGTTTCATTTGGTCTACTTTTTGTTGTTAATAAAAAAGCAGATACAGCATCTGGTGTATTTTGGGTGTTTGCGTTTACAGGATTAATGGGAGCCGGCTTAGGCCCTCTACTAAATCACTACGCACAATTACCTAATGGCCCTATGCTAATTATGCAAGCGCTAGGTTCTACGGCGTTAATCTTCTTTGGTTTATCTGCTTATGCACTTAACACTAAAAAAGACTTCTCATTCATGGGTGGCTTTTTAACTGTAGGCTTAATTGTGGTTATCGTGGCAAGTATTGTAAATATTTTCTTAGGTAGCTCGTTAATGTTTATGGTTCTAAACGCAGCAGTTGTATTAATCATGTCTGGCCTGATTTTGTTCGATACGAGCAGAATCATTAACGGCGGCGAAACAAATTATATCCGTGCAACTGTATCTTTATACCTTAGCGTATATAACCTATTTACTTCATTACTTGCCTTACTTGGCGCAAATAATGACTAATTAAATAGTTCTGTTAAAATAGCCCCTTTATTGGGGCTTTTTTATTGGAATAGTTTTGGCACGCTTTGTACTTTCTTTACATACTCCACCATCAGATCACGATACCACTCAACGTATTGTTAAGTTTGCTCATGCCTGCCTAGCGCAGGGACATAGCGTTGATGCGTTATTTTTATACCAAGATGGTATATATCATGCTTCAACTCATTTTGAGTTAGCCTCAGATGAGTTAAGTACTCCCTCGCTTTGGCAGCAACTGGCTGAAAAAAATATAAACCTAATGTTATGCGTTACTGCGGCTGAAAAGCGAGGCTTAGATATAAAGAATACCGGCGCATTTGCTGTTGCAGGCTTAGCTGAATTTGCCATGCTGGCCAGTGAAGCAGATAAATGGATACAATTTAAATGATTAATGTACTCGTAATTAGTCAGTCAAGCCCATTTGATGATATGCATACCCGCGATGCACTTGATATGACCCTTATTTTTGCTGCCGTAGATCAAAATATTAGCTGGTTGTTTAGCGGCCCAGCTGTGTTAGCGCTTAAAAAAAACCAAAAGCCAAATAATTTAGGTATCAAAGATTTTTTTAAAAACATTAAAATGTTGGAAATCTATGATGTTGAAAATATTTACGTTTGTGAAAAGTCACTGATTGATTATGGTTTAAGTAAAAGTGAACTACTCATTGAGGCAAACATAGTAAACTTTAATGCCCAAAAACAGTTAATTCACAATCAGCAGCATGTGGTGACCCTATGAGTACTTTACATATTTTTTCAAAACCACTGAATTACTACAGTACACACAGCTTAGACAATCTAATTATGCTCACAGACAGTGTTTTACTCGTGGGTGACGCTTGCTTTGCAAAAGGGCAATATAGACAATTTGCTGACTCACTTTATATTTTAAAAGATGATGCAGAAGCTCGAGATATATCATTAAATATGAACGACAAAGCAATTAGCTATGATGAGTTCGTTACCCTCAGTTTAACTGCAAAACAATCAATTACTTGGTGAACCATGTTGGAATTTAATAATCAAACAATAGACACTGATAAACAAGGTTATTTGCTAGATCATACTGTTTGGTCAAAAGAGTTAGCCAATGTTATTGCAGAGCAAGAAAACATCACATTAACTGAGCAGCATTGGGAAGTTGTTAACTTTGTGCGAGAGTTTTATCTTGAATATAACACTAGTCCAGCCATTAGAATGTTAGTTAAAGCCATGGCTAAAGCACTCGGTGAGGATAAAGGGAACAGCATGTACTTATACAAACTTTTTCCTAAAGGGCCAGCCAAACAAGCAACTAAAATTGCGGGTTTACCTAAACCTGCACGGTGTATTTAATGAAGCATAAAACTGAACATTCGCCCTCTTCAAAGGGTAAGCGCAATACAGGCCGTACTTACTCTCGAAGTGGTATCAATAAAAGGACAGTAAAAAGGCCAATAAAGCCGGCAATAGCGCAGAGCGATAAAAAAGTCATTTTATTTAATAAACCTTATGATGTCCTTTGCCAGTTCACTGACGATCAAAATAGGCAAACATTGGCTGATTTTATTCCTATAAAAGATGTTTACGCAGCAGGTCGTTTAGACAGGGACAGCGAAGGGTTGTTGTTATTAACAAACTGCGGCAAGTTACAAAATACGCTCACAGCGCCTGGTAAAAAAACCAACAAAACCTATTGGGTTCAGGTTGAAGGGACCCCATCACAAGCATCTATCGATGCTTTAAATAAAGGTGTCGAACTCAAAGATGGCATCACCTTGCCCGCTGAAGTAACTTTAATGGATGAACCAGCGCTTTGGCCAAGAACTCCTCCTGTGCGAGAGCGTAAATCTATACCTACATCATGGCTAAGTATTACAATTAACGAAGGCAGAAACCGTCAAGTTAGACGCATGACAGCTCATGTTGGCCACCCTACTTTGCGTTTAATTCGCTACAGTATCGGTAAATACACGCTAGAGGGAATAAATAGCGGAGAATTCAAAGATATTGATAATTAACCATCAAGTTGCGTTAGGGTCTGTTGACCTTTCAAGGTTAAATTTGCAGCAGTCTGTTTGGTATTTAGGCAAGGCAGAGCCTATGTGGTGTGGTTATTCCCCATAAATAGGCG
>Ga0209121_10000023_pt1 | contig 150470 bp, 149 predicted proteins | sample Cruoilmetagenom3_FD_187292 | JGI IMG/M metagenome (GOLD analysis project Ga0209121, IMG submission 187292) | Oil polluted marine microbial communities from Coal Oil Point, Santa Barbara, California, USA - Sample 3 (SPAdes) (version 2) | ecosystem: Environmental > Aquatic > Marine > Oil seeps ...
TGTGGCATATCCTTTTCTCAGACGAGAATTGCGGCGCGTGAACAACGCCATGATATGCCGCCCCTCAGGGGCCATCACCAACTTTCAGCTATATCTCACAGGATCCACGGATAGTGCAGCGGAAACGCGCCCCTATCGACGCGCGCCGATCCAATGTGCTGCCCTTGATGCGGTCTCGTAAAAGGCTGTCTTGGTGCGAGTCCATGCCTCTGTATAGGAATCGACCGGCACCAATGGCAGCGCGGTTTCATCGCCAGACAAAAGCGCAAGCGCTGCGGCTTCGCCCATTACCGTGCCAGGCGCTATGCCGCGCCCGGAATAGCCGAATACGGCAAACCCGTCAGGCAGCCGTTGAATGCGCGGCAGTTTATCGTGGGTCATCATGATCCGGCCAGACCAGAAATGATCAAAGCTTTGCCCCGCAAGGTGCGGAAAAAACTTGGTAAAATGCCTTTCCGCCCATGCGCGGTGCAGCCCCATGGTATCAAGTGCGCCCATGGCCCCGATGATCAATCGTCCCGCCGCATCCCGTCGGATCGAGGTCATCACATTTGCCGTATCCCAGCATCCTTCTTGCCCGTCCAGAATGCCCGCGCGAAGGTTGTCGCCCAACGGCGCGGTCGCCAGTTGAAAGAAGGTCACGGCGCTGGCCTGGGCGGCGTCGTGACCCTCGGTGGATTGGTGATAGGCATTCGTGGCCAGCAGAAGTTTACGCGCCCGCAGAGAGATCGCCGCCTTTCAGGATAACGCGCCAGTGGTCCCCCTCGTGGCGCAGGGCCAGAACGGGGCTGCGCTCGTGTAGCGAAGCCCCTGCCCCGATTGCCGCCGCCGCAAGCCCCTGAGCATAGGCCAATGGCTGCACCGTTCCGGCCCGTGCGTCATGTAAGGACGCTTTGTAAGCGCCTGTTCCCACGCGTTTTTTCGTCTCATCAGCATCAAGCAAAGTGACCGGCGCGCCAAGCGCTTGTTGCTGGCGCAAACGGTCCTTCAGATTGGCCAGGCCGGCGGCAGAATGGGCCAGGTGCAGGGTGCCATTCTGCCGCCGACAATGGCCAGATCAACCGTATGTTCTCCCTTATATTCAGTTGTTTGCAGCGCATTCTTACTGCTGGTTTGCCAAAGGTTTTTCTGCATCCATCGCCCTGACGTAAAAAGGCCCGCGCCACCAAAAGGGACACGGGCCAAAGTGACCTGACAATTCAGATCAGATCAAAAGAAAGCCTGCAAGCCGGTCTGCGCACGGCCGAGGATAAGCGCGTGCACATCATGCGCGCCCTCGTAGGTGTTCACGGTTTCCAGGTTGACCATGTGGCGGATTACGCCGAATTCCAGGCTGATCCCGTTGCCACCATGCATGTCACGGGAAAGACGCGCAATATCAAGGGCTTTGCCGCAGTTGTTGCGCTTGACGATGGAAATCATTTCCGGCGCGGCCTCGGCCTTGTCCATCAGGCGACCCACCTGCAACGAGGCCTGAAGCCCAAGCGCGATTTCGGTCTGCATATCGGCCAGTTTCTTTTGGAACAGCTGGGTTTGCGCCAGCGGGCGTTTGAACTGGTGCCGGTCCAGCCCGTATTGCCGCGCCGCGTGCCAGCAGAATTCGGCCGCGCCAAGCACGCCCCAGGAAATGCCGTAACGCGCGCGGTTCAGGCAGCCGAACGGCCCTTTCAGACCCTCTACATGCGGCAGCAGCGCGCCCTCGCCCACCTCGACATTGTCCATGACGATCTCACCGGTGATCGAGGCGCGCAGCGACATCTTGTTTTCGATCTTGGGCGCAGACAGACCTTTCGTGCCTTTTTCCAGCACGAAACCGCGGATCTTGCCACCATGCGCTTCGGACTTGGCCCAGACCACGAAAACATCGGCGATCGGGCTGTTGGATATCCACATTTTCGACCCGTTCAGCACATAGCCGCCATCGGTCTTCTTGGCACGGGTTTTCATGCCGGCGGGGTCGGACCCGGCATCGGGTTCTGTCAGGCCGAAGCAGCCTATCCACTCGCCCGAGGAAAGTTTCGGCAGGTATTTCATGCGCTGTTCTTCGGAACCGTAGGCGTAGATCGGATACATCACGAGGCTGGATTGCACCGACATCATCGAGCGGTAACCGCTGTCCACGCGCTCCACCTCGCGGGCGACCAGCCCGTAAGACACATAGCCCGCGCCCAAGCCACCGTATTGTTCCGGCGTGGTGACACCAAGCAGGCCCATTTCGCCCATTTCGCGGAAGATTTCCGGGTCGGTCTGTTCCTTGGCAAATGCCTCTAGCACGCGCGGTTGCAGCTTTTCCTGACAATAGGCATGGGCGCTGTCGCGCATCATCCGCTCGTCATCTGTCAGCTGCTGGTCGAACCGGAACGCATCTTGCCAGTCGAAAGAGCCAAGATCGGGCGCATCCTTGGCGCGTAGGGCGGGTTTGTCGGACATGGGGGTCTCTCCTTCTTGGAATGTCGGGCTGGCGGGGTTATGAGTTTTCCGCCTATCTTGCGGGGGTATACAATGGAATTGACGCGGAACCTAACGAGTTTCCCGCATCTTTACATGAGGTTTAGGAATGAACGAGCGGCGAATCCTTCCCTCTCTCGGTGCGTTGCGCGCGCTGGAGGCATTGGAAAGGCTGGGCAGCGCCACCGCCGTGGCCGAGGAATTGTCCCTGACCCAATCCGCCGTCAGCCGTCAATTGCAAACGCTGGAGGAACAGTTGGGCGTTACGCTGATCCTGCGCGAAAAGCGGCGGATGCGCCTGACGCCCGCCGCGCAGACCTATGCCGAGGAGGTTCGCGAAGCCCTGAACCGGATCGCCCATGCATCGATCAAGCTGCGGGTAAATCCAGAGGGCGGGCAGATCAATCTGGCGATCCTGCCGACTTTTGGAATGCGCTGGCTGGTGCCGCGCCTACCGGAATTCGCGCTGCGTCACCCTGATATTACGGTGAACATGGCCACGCGGCTGCACCGCTTTAACTTTGCGACGCAAGGTTTTGATGCAGCGATACATTATGGTCAGCCGGATTGGCCCGGCACCGATCATCTGCGTCTGAAACCCGAGAATGTCGTGCCGGTTTGCGCGCCCGCCCTGTTGCAACGTCACACAATCGCCCGGCCCGAGGATATCCTGTCCCTGCCCCTGCTGCATATCCAGACGCGGCCAAAGGCATGGGCCGATTGGTTTGCCCATTGGGGGGTAAAGGCACCGATGCCGCAAGGCATGTTGCACGACCAGTTTTCCACCATCACGCAGGCCGCGCGGCATGGCCTTGGGGTGGCTTTGCTGCCCGATTATCTAGCGCAGCGGGATCTGGCTGCGGGGCGTTTGGTGCAAGCTTGGGGCGGTGCCACGCCGTCGCTTGGCAGCTATTACCTGATCTGGCCGAAAGAGAAACAGGCCGATCCCGCCTTGCAGAAATTCCGTGACTGGCTGGCAACCCAGGCCGAGGAGGAAGACGGTTTGCCGCGTTAAATACACACCATAACCCCCTGTAATTTCAGCCCAAAGCATAGCCCGCGCCGCGCACCGTGCGCAGCGGATTGTCGCCGCCCGCCTTGGTCAAGGCCTTGCGCAACCGGCCCACATGCACATCGACGGTGCGTGTGTCGACATAGATGTCGCGCCCCCAGACCCGGTCCAAAAGCTGTTCACGCGAGAACACGCGCCCCGGCTTTTCCATGAAAGTGGACAGCAGGCGAAATTCGGTCGGGCCAAGTTTCACCGGAACCTCGCTGCGGGTGACTCGGTGGGTTTCCGCGTCCAGCACGATATCCTGGTATTCCAGACGCTCGCCCATTGTGGCGGGACGGGTGCGGCGAAGCTGCGCGCGCACGCGGGCCAGCAATTCCACCACGGAATAGGGTTTGACCACGTAATCGTCGGCCCCGGTTTCCAGCCCGCGCACCTTGTCCACCTCTTCGGACCGCGCCGACAGCATGATCACCGGCACCCCGCGTGTTTCGCTGCGCATTTTCAACCGGCGGCACACCTCGATCCCGGAGACATTGGGCAGCATCCAGTCCAGCACGATGATATCGGGGGCGACTTCATCGACCAGTAACAAGGCCTCTTCGCCGTTTTCCGCCTGCGCCACGTCAAAGCCTTCGGCCTCCAGATTATAGGCTAGGACCTCACGTTGCGAGGGCTCGTCCTCGACGACCAGAACGGTTGGGCGGTCTGCGGACATGGGATTAGTCCTCATTCTCTTCAAACGGCTTTCCCTCGGCCAGATCGGCCTTGGGCCGTTTGTCCTCGGGCATTTCGCCGGTCACAAGATAGACCACCTGTTCCGCGATAGAGGTGACATGATCCCCCATCCGTTCGGTGTTCTTGGCGATGAAATGCAGGTGCATGCAGGCGGTGATGTTGCGCGGGTCTTCCATCATGAAGGTCAGGAATTCGCGAAACAGCGCATTGTACATCTGGTCCACGTCATGGTCGCGCTGGATCACGTCATGAGCTAGGGCGACATCGCGCTGGATATAGGCGTCCAGCGCGTCCTTCAGCATCAACTGCACCTCTCGCGCCATGCGGCGCAGGGCGGACTGCGCGCCGCTGATCGGCGACATCTGCACCAGCACGCCGGTGCGCTTGGCCATGTTTTTCGAATAATCGCCAATCCGTTCAAGGTTCGCGGCGATCTTCATCACGGTCAGCACGACGCGCAGGTCGATGGCGGTGGGCGCGCGCAGCGCGATCAACTGGGCGCATTGCTCGTTGATGGTTTCCTCAAGGTCGTCAATGGCGCGGTCGCCTTCACGCACGGCTTCGGCCAGTTCCACGTCGCGCTCTTCCAGCGATTTGGCTGCGTTCAGGATGGCCTCTTCGACCAGCCCGCCCATCCGCATGATAAGCCCTTGAATACCCTCAAGATCGCGGTCGAAGGCAGAGGCAATATGTTGGGTTGTCATCTCTGACCTCCTTAACCGATCCGACCGGTGATATAGCTTTCCGTGCGCGGATCCTTTGGTTTGGTGAATATCTGGTTGGTGTCGCCGTATTCCACCAGGTTGCCCAAGTGGAAAAACGCGGTTTTCTGGCTGACCCGTGCGGCCTGCTGCATCGAGTGGGTCACGATCACCACCGAATACTGGCTGCGCAATTCGTCGATCAACTCTTCGACCTGGGCGGTGGCGATCGGGTCCAGCGCGGAACATGGCTCGTCCATCAGCAGCACCTCGGGTTCGGTGGCCACGGCGCGGGCGATGCACAGGCGCTGTTGCTGGCCGCCGGAAAGGCCAGTGCCGAGCGATTGCAGGCGGTCTTTGACCTCGTCCCAAATCGCCCCGCGGCGCAGGGATTTCTCCACGATCTCGTCCAGTTCGGCCTTGTTGCGGGCCAGGCCGTGAATGCGCGGACCATAGGCCACGTTGTCATAGATCGACTTGGGAAACGGGTTGGGTTTCTGGAACACCATGCCGACCTTGGCGCGCAGCTGCACCGGATCCACCTTGCGGTCATAGATATTTTCGCCATCAAGGGTGATGTCCCCCTCGACCCGGCAAATGTCGATCGTGTCGTTCATCCGGTTCAGGCAGCGCAGGAAGGTGGATTTGCCACAGCCCGACGGGCCGATAAAGGCGGTCACGGTCTTGTCCTGAATATCCACGTTCACGTCCTTGATCGCGTGGGTTTCACCGTAATAGACCTGCACGTTGCGGGCCGCTATCTTGTTTTCCTTGGCTTGCACGTTCGTCTCCAGCTTGGGCGCGTCATACATGGGTCTGTCCTTTCCGTATTACCAGCGGCGTTCGAAACGGCGGCGCAGAATGACGACCAGCGCATTCATCGACACAAGAAAGACCAGCAGGATGATGATACCACCCCAGGCCCGTTCGTAAAAAGCGGGATCGGCGCGCTTGGCCCATTCATAGATTTGTGCAGGCATGGCCGAATTGGGCGACATAAGCCCCTCGGCGACCGAACCCGGTGCGTTCGACGCGATGAACCCGATCATCCCGATCAGCAGCAACGGTGCAGTTTCGCCAAGCGCCTGTGCCAGACCTATGATCGTGCCGGTCAGGATACCGGGCGTGGCCAAGGGCAGAACATGGTGGAAGACCGCCTGCATCTTCGAAGCCCCTACCCCAAGCGCCGCGTCGCGGATGCTGGGCGGCACCGATTTCAGCGATGCACGGGTCGAGATGATGATCGTCGGCAGGGTCATCAGCGTCAGCACCAGCCCGCCCACCAGCGGTGCCGATTGCGGCAGGTTCATATAGTTGATGAACACGGCCAGACCCAGAATACCGAACACGATGGACGGCACCGCGGCCAAGTTCGAGATGTTCACCTCGATCAGGTCGGTCCAGCGATTTTTCGGCGCGAATTCTTCCAGGTAGATTGACGCGGCAACCCCGATGGGCAGCGACAGGAAAAGCACCACCAGCATCATGAAGAACGAGCCGGCCATGGAAACACCCATCCCCGCCGCCTCGGGCCGTTGGTCCGACGCGTCCGATCCCAGGATAAAGGCAGGGTTGAAGGATTTGCGCAAAATGCCTGCGTCACGCAGGCTGTCCGCGAAATCCAGCTGTTCCGCCGAGATCGCCTTGTTGTCCGCCACGCTGATCCGGCTGACGCGGCCCTTCAGATAGCCATCGATCCAGGAATTGGCGAGGAACTTGAACTCGACCGTATGGCCGATCATGTCCGGGTTCGTCAGCACATAATTGCGCAGATCCGCCGCGACCGATTTGGACAGGATCGCCGCCTGTGTCTTGACCTTCAGATCGCTTTGCAGTCCCGCCTGTTCAAGCGTGGTTTCGAACCCCGCCTGGATGATCGGTGCATAGCCGAAGGTGCTGACCTTCTTGATCTTTTCCAGGTCACGTTCGCCGGTCTTGTCCAGCTTTGCCTCCAGCAGGGGTACGTTCAGCGTGATGAACGACTGCTGGAACGCGCCTGTGCCCTTGGACAGGATGGTGAACAGCAAGATCGCCAGCATCAGCAGGCCGGTCGCGATGGCCAGCATGCCGTAGAACTTGAACCGCCCCTCGGCCGCGTTGCGGCGTTTGACACGCGGGCTTTGGGTATAGATCGACCCTTTGGGGGTCGGGCCCGTGGGAAGCGAAGCATCGGTCATTCGTATTGCTCCCGATATTTGCGCACGATGTAGAGCGCGAAGATGTTCAGCCCCAGTGTCAGGACGAAAAGGGTCAGGCCAAGGGCGAAGGCGACCAGCGTTTCGGGCGAGGAAAAGTCGCCGTCACCCGTCAACTGGCTGACGATCCGCGTGGTGATGGTGGTCATGGATTCCAGCGGGTTAAGGGAAAACTTGGCAATGGCCCCCGCCCCCATGACGACGATCATTGTCTCACCAATCGCGCGGGACGCGGCCAGCAGTACCGCGCCGACGATGCCGGGCAGCGCGGCGGGCAGCACCACCTGCCGGATGGTTTCGGAATGGGTCGCGCCCAGCCCCAAAGAACCGTCGCGCATGGATTGCGGCACCGCGTTGATGATGTCATCGGAAAGCGAGCTGACAAAGGGGATCAGCATGATGCCCATCACCACGCCCGCCGTCAGGACCGAGGTCGCCCCCTTCATCCAGCTGACGCCCAAGGCACCGCCGTCGCCAAAAATGGCCAGCAACGTCGGGCCGACCGTCAGCAACGCGAACAACCCGTAAACGATGGTCGGGATACCGGCCAGAATTTCCAGCATGGGCTTGGCGAAGGCACGGGTTTTCGCACCGGCATATTCCGACAGGTAGATCGCCGCGAAAAGCCCGATCGGCACGGCCACAAGCAGCGCGATGACCGAGATATAGATCGTGCCCCACAGCAGCGGCAGGATGGACAATTCGCTGTCACCGCGAAAGTTCGGTGCCCATGTGCTGCCAAGGAAAAAGTCGGACCAGCTGTGCAGGCCAAAGAAGTTTCTGGTTTCGAACAACATCGACAGGACGATGCCGATGGTGGTCAGGATCGCCAGCGAGGCCGCGCCGATCAGCAACCCCATCACGGCCTTCTCCACCACGTTGCGGGCGCGGAAATCGGCCCGCGTGCGGGCGATGGAATAGCCAAGCCCGCCAAGGGCCAGCAGGATGACCAGGCCAGTCATCCAAAGGGCCGCGGTTTTGCTGAGTTCGCGATAGGTCTGTGCCGCGCGCAATATCTCGGGCTTCACGTCAGAGCCGAGCGCGACGCCCACTTCGCCCAGAAGCCCGCGAATATCGCTGTCATCGGCGCGCAGCGCGCGCGCCTCTTTCGCGCTCAGCGCGGATCGGGCCACGGCCAGGTCCAGCCCCTCGGCCACGCGGCGCACATCGGACATCACCAGGTCAATCGAGGAGCCTTTCGCCACGAATGTGTCCGGGATCGTGCCCTCGGTCGCGCGGTTGACCAGCATGGGCTGCGCGATCATCCAGACGGCGATCAGCAGCAACGCCGGAATGGTCGTGAACAGCGCCACGTTGACGCCGTAATAATTGAGTCGTGAATGGAGTTTGCGTGCATCCCCGCCAGCGGCGGCAAGGGCGCGCATGCGCCCAAACACATAGCCGGCCACGCCAAGGGCAAGGACGGCAAGGACAAGCCAGAAAACAGGCATGGCAGCTCCGCATTGGGAAGGGTCGGACAGGTGGGGGCAGGCGCGCACGCCTCCCCCACCTAAGGCGATTACATGTTCGAACCCATGGTGGCTTCGTCCGCCACGACTGCCTGGGTTTCGGCCAGTTCGGGGTCGGACACCAGGCCATATTCGGCAAGCGGGCCATCGGGGCCTGCGATCTCGTCCGCGACGAAGAATTCAGCAAATTCCTTCAGGCCGGGGATCACGCCGATATGCGCCTTCTTGATGTAGAAATACAGCGGGCGCGACACGGGGTATTCGCCGGTTGCGATCGCTTCAGTCGAGGGAACGATGCCCGACATGGTGGCCACTTGCAGCTTGTCGGTATTGTTCTCGTAGAAGGCCAGACCAAAGACGCCGATGCCGTCCTTGTTGGATTCGATGCGGGCCAGCGTTTCGGTGTAGTCGCCGTCGATGTCCACCGACACACCGTCGGTGCGCAGCGAAATGCAGGATTTCTCGGCGGCTTTCTTGTCGTCGCCATTGGCCGCTTTCAGAACCTCGAAGGCACCGGTAGCTTCGCAGCCCGCCAGGATCACCTTGTCCTCGAACACTTCACGGGTGCCGTGCTTGGTGCCGGGGATAAAGACCTGGATCGGCTGGTCGTGGAAGGCCGCATTCACGTCTTTCCACGAGGTATTGGGGTTGGCGACCATTTCGCCGTTTTTCATGATGGTGTCGGACAGGGCCAGATACCAATCGGTCGGGGTGAATTCGAACCCGTTGCCCGCCTTGTCGGATGCAAACACAATGCCGTCATAGCCGATGCGCACTTCGATGATGTCGGTCACGCCGGCACCCGCGCAGGCTTTGATTTCGCTGTCCTTGATCTGGCGTGAGGCATTGGCCACGTCGATCGTGTTCTCGCCCACGCCTTCGCAAAAGCGCTTCAGCCCGGCCGAGGAGCCGCCCGATTCAACAACCGGGGTCGGGAAGTCGAAGTTTTCGCCAAAGGCTTCGGCTACAATGGAGGCATAAGGCAGCACGGTCGAAGACCCGGCAACCTGCACCTGGTCACGGGCGGCAGCAGCGGTTGCGGAAACGGCAGTGATCGCCAGTGCAGAGACGGACAGTTTCACGAAGGACATATGGATAGCTCCTGTTTGTCGATGTCTTGATCGCCCGGGTTGCGCGGCGACCTTGCGGCGGGTGCTAATGGTCTTGCGCTATGCTTTTGTGACGGTTGTGTAACAGCCATATGACAATCGTCGATGCGCAAGTATGCGCGCGCGACCCCGCGATCAACTAAGTATCTGGCTTGGAACGGCTTTTCACGGCGCGCCGCGGTCTCGCGCTCTTTGACATTTTTTCGGACTTGGCGGAAACCGAAAATAAACATCACGCGGCGCGCGGCAGAATCACGGTGAAACAACTGCCCTGCCCTGGCGTGCTGTCGATTCTCAGCCGACCGCGGTGGCGGCTGACGATATGTTTGACAATGGCCAGCCCCAGCCCGGTTCCGCCCATCTCGCGCGCACGGTGGCTATCCACGCGGTAGAATCTTTCGGTCAGGCGCGGAACATGGATCGGATCGATCCCCGGCCCCGTGTCACAGACCGAGATTTTCAACGCCGGACCGCGAATGGCAGGATCCCGTTCAAGGCCTTCGACTGTGACAGTCACGGTCCCGTCCTTGCCGCCATATTTGATGGCGTTTTCGATCAGGTTCACGAACACCTGTCGCAGCTGGTCCTCGTCCGCAGTGACGGTCGGGTCATGTGCCTGAACGTCCAGACGCATCGTCGTCGCGTTCCTGTCCGCCTGCGGGGCAAGCGCCCTGATGGTCGAGGAAAGAAGCGTATCAAGATCGACCAGCGCATCGGGGCGGATGCGTTCCTGCCCCTCGACCTGGCTGAGCGACAGCAGATCCTTGATCAGCCGGTTCATGCGCCCTGCCTCAAGCTGCATGATGCTAAAGAACCGTTCCTGTGCCTTGGGATCGTTCCGCGCCGGACCTTGCAGGGTTTCGATGAACCCCATCAGCGCGGTCAACGGCGTCCGCAATTCATGGCTGACATTGGCGACGAAATCGCGGCGCATCTGTCCGGCCTGTTCCAGCTGTGTCAGATCTTCGAGGCACAGCAACACCCCGTCCACCCGGTTCAGCCGCAGTGGCGCGCAACTGACGGTAAAGGAATGGTCCTGCGTGCCTTGCTGGATCACGATCCGCGTTTCCTCGCGCTGGCCCGACTGTCGGCACCGTGCAATCGCCTTGTGCAAGGCCGGTTGACGCAAGACGGTGATCAATGGCTGGTTCATCACCTCGCGCCCCAGCACGGCGCGGGCCTCGGCATTGACGCCAATGATTCTGTCGCGGACGTCGATCAGCATCGCGGGCTGCGGAATCGCGGCGACCAGGGAGGGGGCGGAGGGGCTATTCATTAACAGACCAGTTAACAGATCAGAGGAGTTTTCCGAGGGTTATGACATTGTAAACGCTGCATTGTAACTTTTTTGTGGATAGGTGGCAAAATCGCGGAATTATCGTTTGGATTTGCGGAAACTTAATCCAAACTGGTCGCCAACCGCATGACATCCCTCGTGCGGGCTGCTGTTGCCAGAGGTCATTGATGCTCCAAAATTCCACGCTTTCCGCGTCCCGTCGTCTTGCCTTGCAGATCGTGCCGATAGCCGGTGCGAAATGCGATGCGACCGCGCGCGCCATTCCATTCACCGCGCTGTCCGCGACACTGTTGAACACGATGAAACCCGCGCTGGTCCTGTCTTGGCTGTATACCGAGGATCACGATGCGATGGACATCGCCACACGTCTGGGCGAGGTCGGGTTTCGCGGCTGTTTACGCGTCTTCACGCGCCCCCTGCTCCGTCCTGGCATGGTTCGGCGCGAACTGGCATCCTGTTGCCCGCAGATGACGCTGGAACTGGAGGAAATAGAGGTCACAGCCGCGCCACTGCACGCCTATGACGATTTCATCGCCAATCCCGAAACAAACGGGCAAGACATGACCTGCTTGCGCCTGCTGGCCTGATCCAGGGTCAGACCGGTTTTAGGCCGTCGCGAAAGCGGCGCATGTTTTCCTGATAATGCAGCGCCGAGGCGCGCAGCCCCGCGATCGCTGCGTCGTCCAACTGGCGCACAACTTTGCCCGGCGCGCCCATCACAAGGCTGCCATCGGGGATTTCCTTGCCTTCGGTGACCAGCGCCCCGGCCCCGATCAGGCAGTTCTTGCCGATCTTCGCGCCGTTCAGCACTGTCGCCCCCATGCCGATCAAAGAGTTTTCGCCAATCGTGCAACCATGCAGCATCGCCTTGTGCCCGATGGTGCAACCCGCGCCGATGGTCAGCGGATAGCCCATGTCGGTATGCATCACCGTGTTTTCCTGCACATTTGTGCCTTGCCCGATAAGGATCAGCTCGTTATCGCCGCGCAAGGTGCAGCCGAACCAGACCGAGGTTGCCTCCTCTAGCAGAACATTGCCGATTACATGGCTGCCGGGCGCGACCCAATAGTCGCCGTTTTCAGGGGTTTGCGGCGCGTGGCCGTCCAACGAATAAAGCGTCATGCGATTTCCTCGAATTCCTGTTGCAGGTTGCGGACGTGATCGACCAGCCCGGGCTGTTGCAAGCGGCGCAGGCGCGTGGCGGTCACGATGGTTTGCAAGTCAGCGAAGGTGCGTTCAAGATCGTCATTGACCAGCACGAAATCATATCCATCCCAATGGCTTATCTCGTCCCAGCTTTTCTGCATCCGCTTGGTGATCACCTCTTCGCTGTCCTGGCCACGGCTGACCAGCCGGCGGTGCAATTCCGCGATTGACGGCGGCAGGATAAAGATCGACAGCGTGTGCTGCCCAAGCGAGGAATTGCGGATTTGCTGCGCGCCCTGCCAGTCGATGTCGAACAACACATCGTGCCCCGCGTCGATCGCATTCTGCACCGGCCCCTTGGGCGAGCCGTAGAAATTGCCGAACACATGGGCGTGTTCCAGCATGCCCTGCTGGGCGACCTCGTGCTTGAAATCATCCTCGGTCAGGAAATGGTAATCGGTGCCGTCCTGTTCGCCGGGACGGGGCTGGCGGGTGGTGGCTGACACCGAAAACGACAAGGTCGGATCCCAGTCAAGCAACCGTTTCGACAGGGTGGACTTGCCGGCGCCCGAAGGCGACGAAAGGATGATAAGCAAGCCGCGGCGGTTGGGTTGGGTCATGTTGGCCTCATTCGACATTCTGGACCTGCTCGCGCATCTGGTCGATCACGGTTTTCATTTCCAGCCCGATCCGGGTCAGGACCGGTGATTGAGCTTTAGAGCATAACGTATTGGCTTCACGGTTGAATTCCTGCATCAGGAAGTCGAACTTTCGGCCAACCGGCCCCTTGGCGCCCAGCAATTCGCGCGCCGCCGAGACATGGGCGCGCAGGCGGTCCAGTTCCTCGGTCACGTCGGTTTTGACCGCGATCATCGCCAGTTCCTGCGCCACGCGCCCCTCGTCCACGTTATCGGTATTCTCGATCACGCGGGCCAGTGCGGCCCGAAGGTTGGCGGCTGCCTCTGCCCGGCGGGCGGTGGCGGCGTCCTCGGACGCGGTGACAAGCGCCGTGACCTCGTCAAGCTGACGGGTCAGGATCTCGGCCAATGCCGTACCTTCACGTCCGCGCATAACCTGGAAATCGGCGATCAGCGCCTCTGCCTCATTCAGCAAAATGGGCAGCAGCGACTTGGACTCGCCCTCGTTGCTGGCGGTTTCATAAACGCCGCGAAGGGTCAGGATATCCGAAGGGGTCGAAGGCGCCAGCGAAAGCCCCTGTTCCATCGCCTCGGCCTCGATCCGTTTCAGGGCGGTGATGGCCGATGAAAGCGCCGCCTCGTTCACCGCCAACTGGCTTGTGACCTCTTCGCGGCTCACGCGCAGCGAAAGGGTGACATTGCCACGCGCCAGGGCCTTGGACAGCTTTTCGCGCAGTTTCGGCTCCAGCCCCTCGATCCAGTCTGGAACGCGCAGGCGTAGGTCCAGCCCCTTGCCGTTGACGCTTCGCAAATCCCAGGCCCAGCTATATCCCGCCTCGGCACCCTTGCCTGCGGCGAAACCTGTCATGGATTGTATCACGCGGAACTCCCCTTTACGCACGAATGATCCCTACCCATTTCCTCATGCGGGGGCAAGGCGCGCGCTGCGGCATCGGTCGGGCATGGTCCTTGGAAGAGGTTAACCATTGGTATAGAAAATACACACGGTTTTCCTAAATCTGTGGCATGTTAACGGACAAGTAAGCAGTCCGAAGCCAAGGTTAATGGATCAGCCATTGCCCCTCTGGTCCGGATTGCCGGTTTTACCGTTTGCCAGAGGATTGCCCAGATGCGCCGTGAGAATGACACCGATCGGAACGTGATCTCGATGAACCGGTTTGTCGACAAGGAACGCTACCCCCTTTTGGCCGAGGTCGAGGCCTATTGGGACGGATTGCGCGGCGCGCGGCCCGTGCCGATGCGGTCAGAGGTGGACCCGCGCGGTATCGAACGGGCGTTGGAATATGCCTTTATCCTTGAACGCATCGCCCCCGGCGTCGCCCGCCTGCGCATTGCCGGATCGCACCTGACCGACCTGATGGGGATGGAAGTGCGCGGCATGCCGATCACCGCCTTTTTCACTCCCGACGCGCGCAAGACCGTCACCACCATGCTGGAGGACGTCTTTTCCGGCCCTACCATCGGCGAGGTGACGCTGAGCGCCGACAAGGGCATCGGCAAACCGGCGATGGACGCCAAGATGCTGCTGCTGCCCATGACCAGCGATATGGGTGATGTCAGCCGGATTCTTGGCTGTTTCGTCACCAACGGGCAAATCGGGCGCACCCCGCGCCGGTTCAACGTGACCGAAACCAAACTGCGCGAGATCACGAACCGCGAGGCACAGCCCTTTGCATCGGCCCCGACGCGGAAATCGCCGGTGAAGCCATTGAAAGTGTCCGGTTTCGCGGAAACGTCAAAGCCTTTTGCGCGGAATGAACCGCCCAAGACCCAACCGACAGAGCCCAAGCCGGTCAGCAAGCCGTCGCTGCCACCCTACCTGCGCCTGGTCGAATCCGAATAATCTGCCAGCTGGCAGGGAACTGGCCCGAGAAGAGGCCACAGAGGACAAAAGGCAGGCCATCACGGCCTGCCTTTTCATTTTATCGCAGTGACTTGCGGGGCGTTCTTCAGACAGCGTTCGCCTGGCGCACATCGCGCAGCGCCGACAGTTCCTCGGCCACGAGGAAGGCCAGTTCCAGCGATTGCGAGGCGTTCAGGCGCGGGTCGCAAGCGGTGTGGTAACGGTCGCTCAGATCCTCGTCGGTCACGGCGCGCACGCCGCCGGTGCATTCGGTCACGTCCTGGCCGGTCATCTCGAAATGCACACCGCCGGGGATCGTACCCTCGGCCTTGTGCACACCAAAGAATTCACGAACTTCACGCAGCACGGAATCGAAGGGCCGTGTTTTATACCCGGTCGAGGATTTGATCGTGTTGCCATGCATCGGATCGCAGGTCCAAAGCACGTTCGCGCCCTCTTCCTTGACGGTCTGGATCAGGCGCGGCAGGTTTTCCGCCACTTTGCCCGCACCGAACCGCGCGATCAGGGTCAGGCGCCCCTCTTCGTTCTGGGGGTTCAGCTTGGCCATCAGCGCCTTCAGATCATCCGAAGTCATGGACGGCCCGCATTTCAGCCCGATCGGGTTCAGCACACCGGAACAGAATTCCACATGCGCCCCGTCGGGTTGCCGCGTGCGATCACCGATCCAGAGCATGTGACCGGACCCGGCCAGCCATTTGCCCGACGTGGAATCAAGACGGCACAGCGCCTCTTCGTATTCCAGCAGCAGCGCCTCGTGGCTGGTGTAGAAATCAACGGTCTGCAGGCTGTGCGCCGTGGCGCTGTTGACACCCGCAGCGCGCATGAAATCCAGCGTGTCGCTGATCCGATTCGCAAGGTCACGGTATTGTTCAGCTTTCTCGGATTCGGTAAAGCCAAGGGTCCACTGATGGACCTGGTGGACATCCGCATAGCCGCCCGTGGAAAAGGCGCGCAGGAGGTTCAGCGTGGCGGCGGCCTGGGTGTAGGCTTGCAGCATCTTCGCCGGATCGGGAATCCGCGCTTCGGGGGTGAAGGCCAGCTCGTTGATGATGTCACCGCGATAGCTGGGCAGCTCGACGCCTTCCACGGTTTCCGTTGGGGCCGACCGCGGCTTGGCGAACTGGCCGGCCATGCGGCCAACCTTGATGACCGGCACTTTCGCGCCATAGGTCAGCACCATGGCCATTTGAAGCATCACTTTAAAAGTGTCGCGTATCGCATTGGCGCTGAACTGTTCAAAGCTTTCGGCGCAATCGCCGCCTTGCAGTAGGAATGCCTCGCCGCGCGATGCGGCGGCCAGTTGGGATTTCAGCTTGCGCGCCTCGCCCGCGAAAACGAGCGGCGGATATTTGGACAACTGGGACTCCACGGCCTCCAATGCTGTCTGGTCCGTATAATCGGGCATCTGAACCCTGGGCTTTGCGCGCCAATCGGATTTTTGCCACTCGCTCATCGTGTTTCTCCGCGTTCTCGGGTCATTTGGTCCGCACTCTATACATAAGCGGGCGGGCCTGCGCCATATGCGGATGCGGAATTTTCGATCCCTCGGCCTTCGGCCGTGTCCGGTGGGCCTTGATGCGAAAAGGCAAAACTGGTCAAGTGGCGGGCAGATTCTTTCAGGACAAACTCATGACAGCACAAAGCAGCCCACGCACCGCGCCGAAAGACCGTGCGGCCACACGGCGTTTCACCTTTGTTTTGCTGGATCGTTTCACGCTTCTCAGTTTTGCATCGGCAGTGGAATGCCTGCGATTGGCAAACCGGATGGCGGGATACGAGGCCTATAGCTGGCAGCTTGTCGGCGAAGGCGGCGGGACCGCGACCTGTTCCGCGGGAACCGAATTCAAACTGGACGACGATCTGGACGAGCTGTCGCGCAACGATGTGGCGCTGGTTTGCGGCGGGCTGGATGTACAGAAGGCCACCACCAAACGGCTGCTGTCATGGCTTCGGCGCGAGGCCCGCAAAGGCATCGTGATCGGCGGGCTATGCACGGCGGCCTATGTTCTGGCCAAGGCCGGGCTGCTGGACGGCAAGCGGACCACGGTGCATTGGGAAAACCAGGACAGTTTCGAGGAAGACTTCCCCGAGGTCGAACTGACCAAGCGCGTGTTCGTGATGGACGGCAACCGCTGGACCACGGCGGGCGGCACCTCGTCCATCGACCTGATGCTCAAGGTGATCGCATCCGATCTGGGGTCGGAAGTGGCCAATGCGGTGGCTGATCAGCAGATTTATTCGTCGATCCGCACCGATCAGGACAGCCAGCGTTTGTCGGTGCCGACCCGCATCGGGGTGCGCCATCCGAAACTGGGCATGGTCATCCAGAAGATGGAAACCAATATCGAAGAGCCAATCAGCCCGTCCATTCTGGCCGCCGATGTGGGCATGTCCACGCGCCAGCTGGAACGGCTGTTCCGGCGTTACCTGAACCGGTCGCCAAAACGCTATTATATGGAATTGCGCCTGTCCAAGGCGCGCAACCTGTTGATGCAGACGGATATGAGCGTGATCAACGTGGCGCTGGCTTGCGGATTTGCCTCGCCCTCGCATTTTTCCAAATGCTACCGCGCGCAATACGAAACCACCCCTTACCGCGAACGCGGCTCCAGCGGGAACCGCCTGTCGGAAGAACACGAAGAAGGCTGACGTATGGGAAGATTCGACCATGCGATCAAGGTGCTTTTCTTTTCCGGAAAGCCGCAATAGGCTCCGCGCCGGACCTTTCGTTCCAACTAGGGAGAATGACATGAAAAAGCTGCTGATGGCCACTGCCGCCTCCGCATTGCTGGCCGGGGCTGCCTCGGCCGAAGAAATCAAGCTGGGTGTGATCCTTGGCTTTACAGGCCCGATTGAATCGCTGACGCCGAACATGGCGGCCGGTGCCGAACTGGCCATGAAAGAAGTCAGCGACAGCGGCAAGCTGCTGGACGGATCGACCGTTGCATCCGTGCGCGCCGATTCCACCTGCGTTGACGCGGGCGCGGCCACGGCTGCCGCCGAACGCCTGATCACCTCTGAAGGGGTCAAGGGCATCATGGGCGCGGACTGCTCGGGCGTGACCGGCGCCGTGTTGGCCAACGCCGCCGTGCCGAACGGTATCGTGATGGTGTCGCCATCTGCCACCTCGCCCGCATTGTCGGATGCAGAGGACAACGGGCTGTTCTTCCGCACCGCACCGTCGGATGCGCGCCAAGGCAAAGTCATGACCCAGGTTCTGCTGGACCAGGGCGTGAAATCCGTTGCGCTGACCTACACCAACAACGACTATGGCAAGGGCCTGGCCGACAGCTTCCAGAAGGCGTTCGAAGCGGCTGGCGGCGAAGTCACCATTTCCGCCGCGCATGAAGACGGCAAAGCGGACTATTCTGCCGAGGTCGGCGCACTGGCCGCGGCTGGCGGTGACCGTCTGGTCGTCGCGGGTTATGTTGACCAGGGCGGCAACGGCATCGTGCGCGCGGCGCTGGATGCGGGTGCCTTCGATACGTTCCACTTCCCTGACGGGATGATCGGCGCGAAGCTGGAAGAAGACTTCGGCAGCGACATCGACGGCTCTACCGGCCAGGTGCCCGGCACCGACAGCCCGGGCGCGGCCAAGTTCGCCGAAGTGGTGGGCGATGCGATCGACGTGTCCTCGCCCTACGTGGGCGAAAGCTATGACGCGGCCGCGCTGATCATGCTGGCCATGCAGGCCGCCGGTTCTTCGGATCCGTCTGCCTACAAGGACAAAATGATGGAAGTGGCCAACGCCCCAGGCGAGCCGATCTATCCGGGCGAACTGGCCAAGGCGCTTGAGATCATCGCGGGCGGCGGCGACATCGACTATGTCGGCGCAACCGCCGTGGAACTGATCGGGCCCGGCGAAGCGGCTGGCGGCTACCGCGAGATCGTGTTCAAAGGCGGCAAGATGGAAACCGTCGGCTACCGTTGATCGGTCAGACATATGAAACCAAGGGCAGCCCGGAATTTTCCGGGCTGTTCCTATAGTTAGACGGCGAAATTGAACCGCCGCGGGGGATGTCAATGATCAGGGTTGAAAACCTGCACCGCCATTTCGGCGGGTTTCGCGCTGTTGACGGCGCTAGCCTTGAGATCGAACAAGGCACAATCACCGGGCTGATCGGGCCGAACGGTGCCGGAAAGACCACTCTTTTCAACGTGATCGCGGGCGTTCTTGAACCGACCTCAGGGCGTGTGACCATGGGCGGCGTGGATATAACCGGACTGCCGCCGCATGAATTGTTCCACAAGGGGCTTTTGCGCACGTTCCAGATCGCCCATGAATTCGGCTCAATGACCTGCCGCGAGAACCTGATGATGGTGCCCGGCGGGCAGTCGGGCGAGGTGCTGTGGAACACCTGGTTCGGCCGCAAACGCATCGCCGACGAGGAACGCGCCCTGCGCGCGAAAGCCGACGAAGTGCTTGAATTTTTGACAATTTCCCATCTGGCCGACCACAAGGCGGGTCAGGTTTCGGGTGGCCAGAAAAAGCTGCTGGAACTGGGGCGCACCATGATGGTGGACGCCAAGATCGTTTTTCTGGACGAGGTCGGCGCGGGCGTGAACCGCACCCTTTTGATGACCATTGCCGACACCATCCTGCGCCTGAACCGCGAACGCGGCTATACCTTTGTCGTGATCGAGCATGACATGAATTTCATCGGCAAGATCTGTGATCCGGTGATCTGCATGGCCGAGGGCAAAATGCTGGCCGAGGGTACGCTGGACCAGATCAAGGCCAACCCGCAAGTGATCGAGGCATATCTGGGCACCGGCCTGAAAAACAAGGAAATGCTAACATGAACGCCGCAAGCAAAGAGCCGTTCCTGATCGGCCGTGCCATGACCGGCGGCTATGGCAAATCCGGCCCGGACATCCTGCATAATTGCACCATTGCCGTTGATCCGGGCGAAATTGCCGTGATCGTCGGCCCTAATGGTGCGGGCAAATCCACGGCCATGAAGGCCCTGTTCGGCATGTTGGACCTGCGCCAGGGCGCGGTGCATCTGGACGGGGTGGATATCACCCACCTGTCGCCGCAAGAACGTGTGGTGCAGGGCATGGGGTTCGTGCCGCAAACGCATAACATCTTCACCTCGATGACGGTCGAGGAGAACCTTGAAATGGGCGCTTTCATCCGGCGCGACGATTTCTCGGACACCATGGCGCAGGTCTATGACCTGTTCCCGATCCTCAAGGACAAGCGCCACCAGGCGGCAGGGGAATTGTCGGGCGGCCAGCGCCAACAGGTCGCCGTGGGCCGCGCCCTGATGACCCAACCCAAGGTCTTGATGCTGGACGAGCCGACCGCTGGCGTGTCGCCCATCGTGATGGACGAATTGTTCGACCGCATCATCGAGGTCGCGCGCACCGGCCTGCCCGTGTTGATGGTGGAACAGAATGCGCGGCAGGCGCTTGCGATTGCCGACAAGGGCTATGTGCTGGTCATGGGGGCGAATGCCCATACCGGCACCGGCAAAGAGCTGCTGGCCGATCCCGAAGTCCGTCAAAGCTTTCTGGGGGGATGAAGAATGCCCTGTAATCCCTTCTTTTGTAAAGAAACATATCTGGAGAGATCACGCTGATGGATATTCTCAACGCCATCGTGGCCCTGTCCAATTTCGTGCTGATCCCGGCCATTGCCTATGGCAGCCAGCTTGCCATCGGCGCGCTTGGGGTGACGCTGATTTACGACATCCTGCGGTTTTCCAACTTTGCCCATGGCGACACCATGGCATTCGGCACCATGGTGACGATCCTGTTCACCTGGCTGTTCCAGTCGATGGGGATAACCCTTGGCCCGCTGCCCACCGCCCTGCTGGCCCTGCCGCTTGGCATCGCGGCAACCGGCCTGCTGGTCCTTGGCACCGACCGCATGGTCTACCGCTTTTACCGGCGACAAAAGGCTGCGCCGGTGGTGTTCGTCATCGTCTCGATCGGGGTGATGTTCATCATGAACGGGCTGGTGCGGTTCATCATCGGGCCGGGCGACCAACGCTTTGCCGATGGCGCGCGGTTCATCATCTCGGCGCGGGATTTCAAGGCGTGGTCAGGCCTGAACGAAGGTCTGGCCCTGAAAACCAGCCAAGCCATCACCGTTGTGGTCGCCGTAATGGTGGTTGCCGCGCTGTTCTGGTTCCTGAACCGTACGCGCACCGGCAAATCCATGCGCGCCTATTCCGATAACGAGGATCTGGCCCTGCTGTCAGGCATCAACCCCGAACGGGTCGTGCTGGTGACCTGGTTGATCGTCGCTGCGCTGGCGACCGTTGCGGGCGTGCTTTACGGGTTGGATAAGTCTTTCAAACCCTTCACCTATTTCCAGCTTTTGCTGCCGATCTTTGCCTCGGCCATCGTTGGCGGACTGGGCAGCCCCTTGGGGGCCATCGCCGGCGGATTCGTCATCGCTTTTTCCGAGGTGCTGGTGACCTATCCGCTAAAGAAAATTCTTGGCTACCTGCTACCGGAAAGCCTTGAGCCGAACGGCTTGGTCCAGCTTTTGTCCACCGACTATAAATTCGCGGTCAGTTTCGTGATCCTTGTGATCGTTCTGCTGTTCCGCCCGACCGGTCTGTTCAGGGGGAAATCGGTATGAGCCAGTTTCGCACATTGGGCCTGTTTGGCCTTGTCGCCGTTCTGATCATCGGCACCGGCATCTTGCAAAGCTGGAACACGGCCTTGCTGATCCTGAACATGGGGCTGGTGTCAGCCGTAATGGCGCTTGGCGTGAACCTGCAATGGGGGTTTGCCGGGCTGTTCAACGTGGGCGTCATGGGTTTTGTCGCGCTTGGCGGGCTTGGCGTGGTTTTGGCCGCCGAGCCGCCCGTGGGCGAGGCCTGGGCCGCCGGCGGTCTGCGCCTGATCCTTGGGCTGTTAATCGGCGCGGCGGTGATCATTGGCGCTGTCTATATCTGGAAAAGCGGCATGAAACGCCGTGTGCCGCTGCTGCTGGCCGAACTGGTGATCGGGTTCTTCCTGTTCCGCTATGTGTTCGATGGCGGGGTCGAGGCGGTCGAGGCAGTGAACCCCGCGCTGACCGGCAACCTTGGCGGGCTTGGCCTGCCGGTGCTGCTGGCATGGCCGATTGGCGGCTTGCTGGCGGCGGGGGCGGCATGGGCCATCGGCAAGACGGCGCTTGGTCTGCGGTCCGATTACCTGGCCATCGCCACGCTTGGCATTGCCGAAATCGTCATCGCTGTCATGAAAAACGAGGATTGGCTGGCGCGGGGCGTGAAAAACGTGATCGGCCTGCCGCGGCCCCTGCCCTACGAGATCGACCTGCAACAATCCGCAGGTTTCGTCGAACGGGCGCAGGCCTTGGGGCTGGATCCGGTCACCGCGTCAACGCTTTATGTCAAATTGGGATATGCGGTGCTGTTCGCCGCCGTGTTGATTGTGCTGCTGGTCATGGCGCAGATGGCGCTGAAATCGCCTTGGGGCCGGATGATGCGCGCGATCCGCGACAACGAGGTGGCCGCCCGCGCCATGGGCAAGAACGTCACCGCGCGGCATTTGCAGGTCTTCGTTCTGGGGTCCGCCATCTGCGGTATCGCGGGCGCGATGATGACCACGCTGGACGGTCAGTTGACCCCCGGCACCTACCAGCCGCTGCGCTTTACCTTTCTGATCTGGGTGATGGTGATCGTTGGCGGATCGGGCAATAACTTTGGCGCGGTTCTGGGCGGGATGCTGATCTGGTTCCTGTGGGTTCAGGTCGAACCCTTTGGCCGCTGGCTGATGGAGGTCGTGACCATGGGCATGGACGAGGGCAGCCCCATGCGCACCCACCTTCTGGAAAGCGCGGCACATATGCGGCTGCTGTCCATGGGGGTGATCCTGCTGCTGGTGCTGCGGTTCAGCCCCCGCGGGCTGATCCCGGAAAAGTAACGATTTCCGCCGAAGATATGATAACAAAAAAGGGGGCCTGAGCCCCCTTTTTCATGTGCTGCATGCAGATCCGTTAACGGCCCTTGAACAGGCTGCCCAAAATGCCGCGCACGATGCGGCGGCCCGTGGTGCCACCCAGTTCCTTGATCACGGTATTGGCCAGGGTTTCGGTAAAGGATGACTCTTTCTTGCGGCTGCTGCTGGCCCGGGTCGAACGCCCCGATTTGCCCGGGGAATAGCGCTGCGCGGAGTTGAACTCCCGCTCTTCCAGCTTGCGTCGCTTATCCTCGGCCTCGCGGGCGTCTTCTTCAGCTTCCAGGCGCGCAGCCTCGGCTTCCAGTGCGGCGGCTTCTTCGGCGGCCTTGGCGGCGCGTGCGGTCAGCATTTCCTGCGCGGATTGGCGGTCTACGGGTTCGTCATATTTGCCTGAAAGGTCCGACATGCCCAGAAAGGACGCGCGTTCCGCTACCGTGATCGGCCCCAGTTGCGACGAGGGTGGGCGGATCAAAGTGCGCTCAGCCATGCCCGGAACCCCCTTGCTTTCAAGGCAGGAGGTCACCGCCTCGCCAGTGCCGACCTGTTTGATCGCCTCTTCGATGTCGAAACGCGGGTTCGGGCGATAGGTTTCGGCAGCGCGGGAAAGCGCCTTTTGATCGCGTGCGGTAAAGGCGCGTAACGCGTGTTGCACGCGGTTGCCAAGCTGGCCCAGGATATCCTCGGGCACGTCATCGGGGTTTTGCGTCACGAAATAGACGCCCACGCCCTTGGACCGGATCAACCGCGCCACCTGTTCAACCTTATTGACCAAAGCCTTGGGCGCGTCGTCGAACAGCAAATGCGCCTCGTCAAAGAAGAACACCAGCTTGGGCTTGTCCGGGTTGCCGACCTCGGGCAGTTCTTCGAACAGTTCTGACAAAAGCCACAGCAGGAAGGTGGCATACAAGCGCGGCGCACTCATCAACTGGTCGGCGGCAAGGATGTTGATCCTGCCGCGCCCCTCCGCATCGCAGCGCATCAGGTCCGCCAGATCCAGCGCCGGTTCGCCAAAGAATTGCGCGCCGCCCTGGTTTTCAATCACCAGCAAGCGCCGCTGGATCGCCCCCACCGATGCGGTTGAAATATTGCCATAGCGCAGCGACAGATTCTGGGCATTCTCGCCCACCCAGACCAGCAGCGATTGCAGGTCTTTCAAGTCCAGCAGCGGCAGGCCTTCTTCGTCTGACATGCGGAAGGCGATGTTCAGAATCCCCTCTTGCGCCTCGGTCAGTTCCAGCAGGCGGGACAGCAGCAGCGGGCCCATTTCGGCCACCGTGGTGCGCACCGGATGGCCCTGCTTGCCGAACAGATCCCAGAAGGTCACGGGAAAATCGCTATAGGTATAATCGTCGAACCCGATCTTGGCCGCACGCTCCATGAAGGGTTCGTGCAGCTTGAAATCGGCAGAGCCGGATTTCGCCAGCCCCGACAAATCGCCCTTGATGTCCGACAGGAACACCGGAACGCCAGCGTTGGAAAAACCTTCGGCCAAAATCTGCAACGTGACCGTCTTGCCGGTGCCGGTCGCCCCCGCGATCAACCCGTGGCGGTTGGCGTATTTCAACAAGAGCCCCTGTTTGGTCGCGTAATCTTCGCCTCCGCCACCCAGAAAAATGGAATCCGTCACGCTTGTGCCCCTCTGAAAGTCACGTCCGGCACGACAATACAAACTTAGCTTCTTTCTGCCAGAGTGAAATCTGTTCGGAGCCTGATGTCCTCTTGGCTCTAAACTGACTTCCTCCCTGTCAGACTGGCCGCGCCTTCGGGTGCGGCCTTTTTTGCGCTGCCTCAGGCTATGGTTGTGCGCACCTCCAGTGCGGATTACCACAGCGGGCAAGGCCTGAGTTTGACTGTTGACGGTCGCCGTGAATCACCCTAGCGTTTGCTTCAATAAGTCGGCCAGTCCGACGGGGAGACAATAAATGGTAAGGGGGTCCGTTCGGGCCCCTTTTCCTATTTTATTCCCTTTGCACGGCTACGGCAGAAATCCGCTTCCTCCGCCTGCGAAATTTACATTAACGTCCTGACACTTGCCGCGCGCCGTGCTAGATCACGCGCGACCGGAAATAGTGAAAGACGGGGAAACAATGCCCAAATTCCTGACGACGATTTCGACGATTGCCCTTTTGGCCCTTTCTGGCGCGGCCTATGCGCAAGACACGGCCGCACCCGCGGACACCGCCGCCCCCGAGGAAGAACTTTCCCTTGGCGAGGAAGTGACCGAAGAAGGCGGCATCGGGTCGCCCTATGTGCGCGAGAACGAAGGCGACTGGAGCCTTGAATGCCTGCGCGTCGAGGAAGGTCAGGAAGAGCCTTGCCAGATGCTGCAACCACTGAACGATGCCGATGGCAACCAGGTGGCCAACGTGCGCATGTTCCGCCTGCCCGATGGTGGCCAGGCCGTGGCCGGCGCACTGGTCGCCGTGCCGCTGGAAACCCTGCTGACCGCGCAGCTGACTATCACCGTCGATGGCACGAAACCCAAGCGTTACCCTTTCTCGGTTTGTGACCGTTTGGGGTGCTATGCGCGGATTGGCCTGACCTCGGGCGACGTGTCGGCCTATAAAAAGGGTGCCAAGGCCACCGTGACGCTGGTGCCCTTCGTGGCCCCCGACCAAAAGGTCGAACTGCCCATGTCGCTGACCGGTTTTACCGCCGCTTATGACAAGACGACCACCGTCGCCGCGCCGCAGTAAGCCACTGTAATAACGATACGCAACTTACTGAAAACGCCGCCCTTTGATTGGGGCGGCGTTTTTGATTCCGGCGATTGGATCGGTGCTTGTACGTGATCAGATCTTGCGCAGCGCAATCACAGCGTTCAGCCCGCCAAAAGCAAAAGCGTTGGACAGGACCACATCGACCTTTGCCTCGCGCGCCTCGTTCGGGACCACGTCGATGGCGCATTCCGGGTCGAATTCTTTATATCCGATGGTGGGCGCGATCACGCCGTCGCGCAGCGCCATGATGCAAGCCAGCAATTCAACCGCGCCGGTGCCGCCGATCAGATGCCCGTGCATCGATTTGGTCGAGGACATCATCAGCTCGTCGGCATGGGGGCCGAACACATCGGCCACCGCGGCACATTCCGTCTTGTCATTGGCCGCCGTTCCGGTGCCATGGGCATTGATATAGCCTACGTCCTCGGGGTTGATGCCGCCATCGCGCAACGCGCCGGAAATGGCCCGCGCCGCTCCCTGTTTCGAGGGCATGACGATGTCCGACGCATCCGAGGACATGGCATAGCCGACCACCTCGGCAAGGATTTCGGCACCGCGTTTCTTGGCATGTTCATATTCTTCGAAAACGAAGATGCCCGCGCCCTCGCCCTGAACCATGCCGTTGCGGTTGGCGGAAAACGGGCGGCAGGCGTCCTTGGACATGACGCGCAACCCTTCCCATGCCTTGACCCCGCCAAAGCACAGCATGGATTCCGACCCGCCGGTGATCATCGCCGGGGCCATACCGGACCGCACCATCATGAAGGCCTGCGCCATGGCGTGATTGGACGACGCGCAGGCGGTCGAAACCGTGTAGGATGGCCCCTTGAGGTTATATTCCATGCTGACATGGGAACAGGCTGCGTTGTTCATCAGCTTGGGCACGACGAATGGGTGAACGCGGTTCTTCCCCTCTTCATAGACGGTGCGGTAATTGGCGTCCCATGTGGAAACGCCGCCGCCCGCAGTGCCAAGGATCACGCCGGATCGCGCGGCATCCTCGCCCATGAATTCCAGGCCGGACTGGGCGATCGCCTCTTTCGCGGCCATCAGGGTGAACTGGGTGAACCGGTCATAAAGCGTCATCTGCTGACGGTTGAAATGACCTTCGGCTTCGAACCCCTTGACCTGCCCGCCGATCTTGATCGCCAGCCGGTCCACATCCTGAAATTCCAGATCGGAAATGCCGCAACGCCCCTCGCGCATGGCGGCCAGCGTTTCGGGCACGTCGTGGCCAAGCGCGTTGATGCTGCCAGCGCCGGTGATAACAACCCGCTTCATGCGTGCTGCTCGGCCACCAGCTTTTCGATGCCCGCGATGATCGACGCAACCGAGGAGATGTCGAAATCGCTTTTTTCCGGCTCGTTCGCGTTGAAGGGCACGGAAATATCGAAGCTTTCCTCGATCGAGAAAATGGATTCGACAAGGCCAAGGCTGTCGATGCCGAGGCTTTCCAAAGTGCTGTCCATGGTCACGTCCGACGGCTCCAGCACGGCCTGCTCGGCGATGATTTCGATGACGCGGTCCTTGATGTCCATCTTTCTGGCCCTTTTCCCACTCATTGAGGGTGATTTAGTCGTTCGGGTCTGACTTGAAAACAGCTTTCTTGAGGTCTGCTACGTCACGAAACAGGCGCGGCAGGCGGCGGATGCCTTTTTGCGCCTCGATTTGGGTATCCATTTTCAACGCGGGATAGCCCAGCATGACACGGCCCGCAGGGATCCTGGTGACCACCTTGGTGCCGCCGCCACAGATCACGTTGTCACCGATGGTGATATTGTCATTGACCCCGACTTGGCCGGCCAGCACCACGTTGCGCCCGATCTTGGTGGACCCGGCAATGCCGACCTGCCCGCACAAAAGCGTGCCATCGCCCACCTCGACGTTGTGACCGATCTGCACAAGGTTGTCGATCTTGACGCCATTGCCGATTCGCGTGTCACGGATGGACCCGTTGTCGATACAGGTGCAGCCGCCGATTTCTACGTCATTCCCGATGGTTACAGCGCCAAGCGAATGTATCCGAACGTAGGATTGCTCGGTTATTTCGCCCTGATCGCCCAGCGATTTTCGCGCCTTTTCCACCGCGGAAACCTCGGGCGTGACGAAAGAGAACCCGTCGCTGCCGATCACTGCGCCGGGGTGGCAGATGAACCGCGCGCCGATGGTGATGCGCGCCCCGATGCGGACGCCCTCGCGCAGGTACGCACCCGCGCCGATCACCGTGTTCCAGCCGATGTGGCATTGCGGCCCAATGACCGACCCCGCGCCAATCCGCACGCCTGCGGCAATCACCGTGAACGGGCCGACAGAAACGCCCTGCCCCAGTTCCGCAGTCGGATGGACCACCGCCATGGGATGCACGCCTTCGCCATAGGCGTCGAACCCCTGGCCGGGGTCCAGTTCGGCCGACAGCGCGGACATGGCAAAACGAGGGCGCGGCGCGATGATCGCTGCCTCAAGCCCCATGGATTGCCAGTCGGCCCCGTCCCACAGCATTGCCGCGCGGGCCTGACCCTTGGACAGGTCATCGGCCCATTTTGGATTCATTGCGAGGGCAAGTTGATCGGGGCCAGCCGCGGCAGGTTCGGCCACGCCCGTGACCATAAGATCAGAGGCGCCCAGGACCTCGGCCCCGACCGCCTCTGCGATGTCTTTCAGTGAATGGCGCATGTTACCCCCGGATTGGCTTCGGGGACAGACTTAGCCGCGAACCGCGCGCAGTTCCACCCCTGCCTTGGCAAGCGCGTTCCAGATCGCACGGTCCCGCCCGTAGATGTCGGCACGGTAATTGGCGCGCCCCTTGTTGGGCACGAAGGCGGTGCGATAGATGATGTGGACAGGCACATGCTTTTCAAGCGCGACAGGTGTTTCCGCGCCGGTATTGAGCCGGGCATGGAAGAACCCCTTGGGGTCTTTTTCCTGCGCCGCCAGCAGCGCGTAGGCAAATTCGAACGGGTCCGCCAGACGGATACAGCCATGCGAAAAGGCCCGCACCTCGCGCGCGAACAGGTGTTTCGACGGGGTGTCGTGCAGGTAGATATTATAGCGGTTCGGGAACAGGAATTTCACCAGCCCAAGCGCGTTGCCATCCGATGGCGGCTGTTTCATCGAGAACGGGAAAGAGCTTGCCGTGTAGGCCGAGAAATTGATCGCGGAACGCGGCACGGTGCGGCCACGACGGTCCACGATGCGCAGGTGGCTGGCCGCATTGCTATTGCGTTTCAGCATCGGCAGGTATTCCTTGACCGTGATCGAGCGCGGCACGTTCCAGGTCGGGTTGATGACCAACGTTTCCATCTCGTCCGAAAATTCAGGCGAGCGGCGGTCGGAATCGGGGGCCCCCACGACAGAGCGTGTTTCAAACGTGACCTTGTCATTATCGACGATCTTGGCGGTGAAATCGGTCAGGTTCACAAGGATATGGCGCTTGCCCTTGTCCATGTTCATCCAGCGCTCCCGCTCCATCGCGACCAGAACGGATTTCAGGCGTTCCTCGGGGCCGATGTTGAGCTGTGCGATGGTGGACGGACCAGCCACGCCATCGGGGTTCAGCCCGTGGGCCAGCTGAAATTGCTGAACCGCCTTCTGGATGTTTCCGTCATAGGAAACTGCGTTGGACCGGTTCAGGTATTTCATCGAGATCAGGCGATTGCGTAGCGCGATGACGGCATTGCCCTGATCACCCGGTTTCAGCGACTTGGCGGATACCGTGGCACCCCAGCCGCCCTTGCCGATCTGGCGTTCCAGTTGCATCTTTTCCTTCATCAACCGGCCGTATTCCGGCGACTTGGGACGCAGCGCGCGGAAAAATCCGCCCGGATTGCTTTTCGCGAAATTGGTCAGATAGGACACGCGCTCGCGGTAGGGTACCGCACGCTTGATTTCCGACACCACCTTGGACGGAACAAGGATACCGGTCTGCATGGCGGTGGAATATTCAAGGAAAATGCGCGAAAGCTCGACCTCCATCCGGCCGCGATCACGCGGGGTGCGCGCGGCTTTCATCTGGGCCTTCAGCCCCTCCACGTCATAGGTCGGCAAACCGTGTTCCGGCGCTTCGGCCAGCGCGCGCAGCAGCGCGTTGCGACGGTTGGAATTCATCGTGGTCCAGACGGGCTTGTAATCCGCCGCTTGGTAAAACGCGGCAATATCCTTGTCCCGCGACGCGGCTTCGGCCACCGCTTGCTTGAACGCAGTCACCTGCGCCTTTGCCGGCTCGGCCGAGGATGAAACGAACAAAAAGAAGGCCATCAAGGCCATAACGCACCGGGCAAGGCCGGAACGGGTCAGCAATTGCAGCATCACGTCCCTCATCAGATAATTTCGCGCATGTCTATGCAACGCTCTCTAGGTCGCGGCGCGACGTTCTGTCCATTCACATCTGGCGGAATGACACATGATTGCCACAGATGGTTGCGGCAATGCACCGTTTCGGGGGCGACCGGCACAACATGACCGCCTTTTCAGCAAAAAACTGCCGAAAACCATTGCCATACAGGGGTGTCGGAAAACACGGGTTGGTAACTGATTCCGTGTATGTAATAAGAAACCTGCATCTGGGGATGAGATGGCAGGTTCGCGTAACATCGCGAACATAAACAGGAAAGCGACGGGACGGGCGCTAACGACATGACTGATAAAAGCTCGACGAGCATCACTCGGCGCGGCCTATTGGGCGCGTTTGCAGCAACAGCGGTGACTGCCGCTCCTACTTTTTCCAGCGCAGCGGGTATCCTGCGCGGTGCGGGCGACATTCGCCGCCTGCGCATGTATTCGGCCAGAACCGGCGAGCGGATCGACATGATCTATTGGGTCGAAGGCGATTACATCAAAGATGCCGCCAAGGAAATTCGCTATTTCATGCGTGACTGGCGCAACAATAAGCAGATCGGCATCGATCTGCGGACAATCGACATCATGGCAGCGTCGCACAACCTGATGGATGTGAACGAACCCTACATGCTGTTGTCGGGCTACCGCAGCCCCGAAACCAACGCGATGCTGCGCCGCCGTTCCAGCGGCGTTGCGAAAAACTCGCTCCACATGAAAGGTCAGGCCGCAGATCTTCGGCTTGCCTCCCGCTCGGTCAACCAGATGGCCCACGCGGCATCTGCCTGCCATGCTGGCGGGGTCGGTCGTTATTCAGGGTCGAACTTCGTCCATATGGATTGCGGTCCGGTGCGCAACTGGGGTCGTTAACAAGCGCCTCTCGTATCAAACGCGAAAAAAGCGCGAAGGTTCCAAGCCTTCGCGCTTTTTCTTTATGTGTCGGAAAATATGCCGGAAAAGCTGGGGGTCAGGGGCATGGCCCCTGCCCTTACATCAGCCGCTGCGGCTCGTTCGTTTCAAGATAGGCTTCCTGCTCGGGCGTCAGGTCAATCTCGTCATACCCGGTAATCATCGGTTTGACATGGCTACGGAACCCGTGACCCACGGTCAGCAGATAGACATGCACGATAATGAAGGCGGCAATCACATAGCCCGCCAGCAAGTGCAGATTGGCGACAACGGCGATGATCGCGGTCGATCCGGCCACCATGTCAGCCCAGGCATTATAGGTCAGGTACAGCAGGCCCGTGACCCAGACCGCCGGAAAGACGAACCACTTCAAGGCGAAATAAGTGGCCGCCTGCAAGGGGTTATGCTTGCGCCATAGCACCTTGTCATAGGGATGCTCCTCGCCCTTGAAAACGCCATAGGCATAGAAACGGGCCACTTGCAGCATACCGTCGATACGCGGGATGAATTGCCGCCATGTGCCCGTGGTGAACAGCCAGAAGGTGGCGAAAATCCACAACGCCAACAGGGCCAGCGCCGTGATCGTGTGCAGCATCACCGTCGGACCGAAGGGCAAGATCCCGTGCAGACCGTTCAGCCCGAAGCCGGTAAAAAGCAGGGCCGAGATCAGCAGCACCTGCGACCAATGCCAGAACCGTTCGAACCGCGGGTAGACCTTGACGCAACGCTTAGCCATGGTGATCTCCTTTCGATTTGCTGCCCCATAGGATGCGGATCGCAGCATGGCCCAAGACGCCCAGAAGCGTGGCCAGAACGATCAGACGCCCCAGGATTCCGGTCAGGTTCATACTGTCCGTGCCGGGCATGAAGACGCCGGTCAGCCCCTCCATTCGTCCGTCCTTGGCGTGACATTCGGCGCATTCCACCGCGCCCTCGGCCGGGGCCACCATGTGGGTTGTCGGCCAATACATATAGGTATCGACAAAGCCGAACTCGCCCGAATATTCCTGCCCCGCGGCCTTCATCCCGGCTTCGATCGCCTTGGCCCAGTCCAGATTGGTCCAAAGCGCGGTGTCGGTGGTCGGCCCCCAGACATGGGTATAGACCAGCTTGTTCAGCTTCGTGTCATAGGCTTGGCGCCCGTCCATCCGCTTGAACGGCCAGATGCGCGATTTGCCATCGTCGGGGTCGCCCTTGATGCGGTTCACCTCGACCCGTTTTGTCGGATCGATGGTCATGTCGCCGGTGGTGTATTCCACCTGCCCGTCGAACCAGGCGTAGATCGGTTTGGCGTTCTCTTCCCAGTCGAAATCACCCTTGATCGACATATAGGTGTGCAGGTGCTTGCCATCGGACTGGATGAAATTGCTTTCGTGATAGGATTTGCCATCGGCGTCACGCTTGCCGGCGGTGGACCAGTCCCATTTCGTCTTGGTCGCCACCCCGCCCCGTGCGAATTCGGGAATGTGACAGGTCTGGCATGCCAGCTTGTCGGTGTGGTCGTTCAGCTTCATGCCCTTGATATTGGTGGCGGCGTGCGGCTCTGTCCCGTGGCAGGACTGGCAGGTCGCCACATCGCGGCGTTGCCCGGGCAGGCCGGTGCCCTCGGGGTCGGAGGCATGGACCGCGTAACGCGACCCGGCCCAAGCGTGCTGATCGCTGACATGGCAGGTCGAGCAGGTGAAATCCTGACCGTCGGGCGACATATGCACATCGACGCTTTTGTCAGGCGCATACAGCGCCGAGCTGAGATCGCCGTGTTTCACGTTATCGCCGCCGCCGCCATAAAAATGGCAGTTGCCGCAATTGTCGCGCCCCGGCAGGCCCACCGATTGCGCCGCTTTCGACAGGTCCACGGGCCATGCCATCGCGCCGGTGATGGTCTTGGTGCCGGGCTTGACCGGATCCAGCGCCGGGTGGCCCGCGCCGGTGGCCGTCTTGGTGTACTGGCCCGACCGGTCGTGGCAGACCAGACAATCCACCGCCGTCGATTGCTGCGGCGGCGGGCTGGCCATGTCTTCCCAGCCATAGCCCGCATGACAGGATGTGCAACGCGGCTCGTTTCCTGCAACAGAGCCGCAGAAGCTGTTGATAACATTTGATTTCCCAAGCTTCTGCCCGGTTTCCGGATGGGTATAATCCCACTTGAAATGGATCGAGTGCATCACCTGGTCGTCGGCCTCGGTATGGCAGGCGATACAGGCTTCGGTCACCTCCGGGCCAGAATTGAACGCCTTCTTCAGGCTTTCGAACTTGGTGTGATCGGCCGTGGCGTGGCTGGGTTTCGTGGGTGATTTGTTGGCGGTTGGCGCGGTAATTTGCGCAGCCTGCTCCTCGGCCATGACGGGTGACGACATGAATGCCAGCGCGGTCAGCGCCGCGCCCCATGTCCTGCGTGATAGTGGCATTCAGTCCTCCTTTTGGGTCCGGCGGGTTGCAACTGGCGGGTTGCAACTCCGGCCATTCCATCCTGCATTTTGAATGTATTTTGCCCGATACAGCATTGATTCAGATCAATGCACCGCCCAGCTTGCTTGACCCTTGGCCATGATCGCCTATTCCATGCACCGTGAAGGAGCCGCCGATGAAGCCATTTCTGATCTTGCAACTGCGCCCCGAGGCCGAAGCCTCGGACGATGAATTCGCGGCTTTTCTTGCCAAGGGCGGGCTTGGCGCGGACCAAGTCACGCGGCTGAGACTAGAGATGCAAAGCATCCCGCAGGATATTGATCTTACGCAATATTCCGGTGTGATCGTTGGTGGCGGACCGGGCTGTGTTTCGGACGATCCGGCCAGCAAGGACCCGCTGGAGGCACGGATCGAGAGCGAGATCCTGACCTTGATGCCGCGTATCATCGCGGCGGATATGCCGTTTCTGGGCTGCTGCTATGGCATCGGTATATTAGGTGCGGCGCTTGGCGGAAAGGTCGGCAAGGGAAAATACGGCGAGCCGGTCGGTCCCGTCGAATGCCGGATCACCGATGCGGGCCGCGCCGACCCGTTGCTGGATGGGGTCGCGGACAGGTTCAACGCCTTCGTCGGGCACAAGGAAGCGATGGAGGACCTGCCGGAAGGCGCGGTCCACCTGCTAAGCTCGGGCCCCTGCCCGATCCAGATGTTGCGTTACAAATCAAACATCTACGCCACGCAATTCCACCCCGAAGCGGATGGCGCAGTGTTTGCCAACCGCATCCGGCTGTACAAGAACAAGGGATATTTCGCGCCACATGAAGCCGACGATCTGATCGCGACCTGCATAGCAGCCCATGTCGATCAGCCGGAACGCATCTTGCGAAATTTTGTCGCGTGTTTCGGGGCTTAGGCGACGGTCTTAAACTGCGACCTGGCTCATCAATTCGGCCTTGTCGGTGTTGGCCGCGTCAGAAGCCATAACAACCGATCCGCGTTTCATCGCCACGAACCGATCCCCAAGCTTGTAGGCGAATTCGAAATATTGCTCGACCAACACGATGGCCATGTCGCCCCGGTCGCGCAAAAGGCCGATCACCTCACCGATATGCTGGATGATGTTGGGCTGAATCCCCTCTGTCGGCTCGTCCAGAAGCAGCAGTTTCGGCTTGATGATCAACGCGCGGGCGATGGCCAGTTGCTGTTGCTGCCCGCCTGACAAATCCCCACCGCGCCGGTCGGTCATCTGTTTGAGAACAGGGAACAATTCATAGATTTCATCAGGAATGAAATGCTGGTCGCGCGGCAGGCAGGTGAATCCTGTCTCAAGGTTCTCGCGCACCGTCAGCAGCGGGAAAATCTCGCGCCCTTGCGGCACATAGGCGATGCCCTTGCGCGCCAGAACATGGCTGGGCGCATTGCCGGTTTCCGCGCCGTCCAGATACATTTCACCGCCCGACCGCGGATGCGCCCCGGCGATGGCCTTCATAAGGCTGGTCTTGCCCACGCCATTGGTGCCCATGACGCAGGTCACCTGCCCCTGCGCGGCCTCCATCGAGATACCGTTGAGGATTTGAGACTTGCCATAATGCAAAGTCAAGTTATTCAATTTCAGCATCTTAGCGCCCCAAGTAAACGTCGATGACGCGGCTGTTGGCGGTGACATGGTCCAGCGATCCTTCGGCCAGAACCGACCCTTCATGCAGCACCGTCACCTTGCAATCCAGCCGCCGGACGAACTCCATATCATGTTCGACCACCACGACGGCGCGGGTTTTCGCCGCCTCGACCAAGATCGCGGTGGTGTGTTCGCGCTCGGCCAGGGTCATGCCCGCGGCAGGTTCATCGACCAGCAAAAGCCGCGGCTCCTGCGCCAGCAACATCCCGATTTCCAGCCATTGTTTTTGCCCGTGTGACAGCTCGCCCGACAGACGGTCCAACTGATCGGACAGGCCGATTTCACCCGCCAGCTCATCGACCCGCGCCAAGTCCTTGTTCGACGGGCGATATAGCAAGGAGGCCAGAAACCCGCGATCATTCTTCAACGCTATCAACATGTTGGCATGCACAGTTTGATCTTCGAACACGGTCGGTTTCTGGAACTTGCGCCCCACACCGGCCTGCGCGATCTGCGCTTCGGACATTTTCAGCAAGGACACCGATTTTTCACCCCAGATCACGCGCCCGTCGTCGGGTCGCGTCTTGCCGGTGACGATATCCATGAAGGTCGTCTTGCCCGCCCCGTTCGGCCCGATGATGGCCCGCATTTCCGCCGGACCGATCTGAAAACTGAGGTTGTTGATCGCCTTGAACCCGTCAAAAGAGACAGAAACGCCAGACACTTCCAGCAATGTGGACATATGGCTCATTTCGCGCGCTCCTTCTTCAGCAGGTCGAACAGGCCACCGATGCCCTTGGGCGCGAAAAGCGTGACCGCGACAAAGCTGAGGCCAAGAAGGATCAGCCACCAATCCACCCATTTGATCGTGTAAAACCCAAGCGGAATATCGGGCGCCTGCCCGCCGGTGAACCATGTGGACACCAGGCTGACGAACCCTGCCCCGATGACCGCGCCGTAAAGCCGCCCACGCCCGCCGATGGCCACCCAGACCGCCAGGTAGATCGAGGCGATCGGCGCGACTTCGGCCGGGTTGATGATCCCGGCCTGCGGGTAATACAGCGCCCCCGCGATGCCCGCGATCATGGCCGTGATGGTGAAGACCGCCAGTTTGTAGACTTCGACGGAATAGCCAAGGAAGCGAACGCGGGATTCATTGTCGCGGATGCCGCGGATGATCGACCCGAACTTGCCCGAGGTGATCCACGCCGCCAGCAGATAACCCAGCCCAAGGGCCAGCGCCGAGGCCCAGAAGAACCAGAGAGACACCTGATCCTGCCCTGCAGAAACCCCCGGCAGGTTTTGCAGGCCCGACAGCCCGTTGTTGCCGCGCAAACCGCTGTCGTTCTGGAACAGGTAGAGCGCCAGCGCCAGCGTCATCGCCTGGGTGAGGATCGACAGGTAAACCCCTGTTACTCTTGACCGAAATGCCAACCAGCCAAAAATCAGTGCCAGCAATCCGGGCACCAGGACCACCAGCGCCAGTTGCAGTGGCAGTGAATGCGCAAAGCTCCAGATCAGGGGGGAATCAGAACTGCCGACCACGCCAAAGATCTGGCTGCCGATGCCGCTTACCACCTCTTCCGGGGTGGGTGGAATATCGGATTGGGCCAGCGCCTCGACCACGATCAGGCGGGTGCGTTCATACATCAGCCACATGCCGATCATGTAACCGCCAAGGCCGAAAAAGGCGAAATGGCCAAGGCTGAGGATGCCGGTGTAGCCCCAGATCAGGTCCATCGCCACGGCGACTAGGCACAGGCACAGTGTCTTGCCCAAGGTTTTCACAAATGAGGTCGAGATAAACCCCAGCCCGAACCCCTCGCTCGCGACCGTCACCAAAAGGGTGAACAGCGCAAGGCAGGCCAGGAAGATCAGGATAGACGGGTTTTTCTGGATGAAAGATTGTCTCATGTTCTCAATCCCCTGCGGCCCGACCTTTAAGCGCAATGATGCCGCGCGGCCGGAACTGGATGAAGATGATGATGAAGATGATCATGTAGGTTTGCGCCGCCAGCGTATTGGACGGTTTGAACCATTCGATCCCCTTCTGGAAAAAGCCGATCATCGTCGCGCCGGCCAGCGTGCCCCAGATATTGCCGACACCGCCCACGACCACGGTCATGAAGCTTTGCACGATGTAGTCACTGCCCAGTTCCGACGTGACCTTGGCGAACAGGCCAATGGCAACACCGGCAATCCCCGCGATGCCGGACCCCAGCCCGAAGGTCAGCATGTTCACCCGCCCCGGATTGATCCCCATCGAGGCCGCCATGCGCGGGTTTTGTGTCACGGCGCGGGTTTCCAGGCCAAGCCGGGTCTTTTTCATGATGAACAGGAAGACGCCCAGAAACAGAAGGCCAAGTACGAAAATCGCGATACGAATATAGCTGATCGACACAACGTCATTCATCACCCACGCCCCGTCCAGCCAGCCCGGCGCAGTCAGCGGGCGCGCCTGAGTGCCAAAGATGTTCTTGGCAAGCTGTTGCAAAGCAATGGAAATACCAAAGGTCGCCAGCAGGGTTTCTAGCGGACGATGATACAGCCAGCGGATCACCAGCCGTTCCATCGCCACGCCAGCCGCAAAGGTCACGGCAAAGGCCAGCGGGATCGCCACCAGGATCGAGGCGGTGTGATTGGGTATGAACTGCTGCACCACGTAACCGGTGTAAGCGCCCATCATGATGAATTCGCCATGGGCCATGTTGATGACCCCCATCACGCCAAAGGTGATGGCCAGCCCGATCGCGGCCAGGAAATAGATCGACGCGAGCGAGAGCGCATCCAGCGTCAGATCCAGCGCTTGCATCAGCCCGACACGGGTCTGGATCGCGCGTAGCGTTTTCACGGCGGCATCGGTGACGGCTTTGTCTTTTTCGGCATAGACCTCATAAAAAACATGGCCTTGAAGGGCGCTATTGATGTCATTATCGACCACAAAGGATGGGACGGTTCCGTCCTTGGCCAGCGCCGTATAGGCGCGGATGCGGCCGGTTTCGGTATCAAGTTGCGCCAGCGGCACCCCGCCCACGCGCCCGTCCATGATGTTGTTCGACAGCGTGTTGCGGATCGTGTCGCGGTCAACCCGTGGCGGCGCCTTGCCGGCGGCGGCCAGCATGTCATACGCCTCCAGCCGCGGCAGATCATCCGTTCCCGGCTTCAGAATTCGGGCAACATTGGTCTTGGCCGGGGGCGTATCCCCTTCGGCCATGTCCAGCCGCGTTGTCACCAGCGGGTTCAGCGTGGCGCGCACATCCACACCCAAATCGCCGCGCATGGCGTTGATCGCCATCACGCGCATGGAAATATCCTTGTCATAGGCGGCGGTCAGCAGCCGCTCCAACCGTCGTTTTTGCGCCTTCATGTTCGGGTCGGTTTCCCCCGCAATCGACGCACGGAGCGGTTCCAGATGCTGCGCGCCCGGATCACGTTGAAGCGAGGAAATCGCATCGGTCCGCCGCGCGGGATCGGGATCGTTCAACTGAAAAGCCACCAGCGCCGTGGCCATCAGGGCGCGAATACCGCTGTTCGGCTTCAACTGATCCAGATCGCCCTTGTCGAAACGGCCAATCGCGGCACCGCTATCGAAATCGGTCAGGCGGTATGCATCGCCATCCTTTTCGCCGCGGTAAAACAGGCCGGTATCCTTGACCTGCCACATGTCCTTGCCCTGCCATGCCTCTAGCACGGCTTGGGCCTGCGGCAATCCGCTGCTGGCCAACGCGTCGATTGCCGGCTGGATCGTCTTGCGTGAGCTTTTCTCGATAAGATGCCGGTTTTCTTGGAGGATCGACTGAACCGGCCCCGTCTCTTGCGCCCAAGCAGGCACCAGCGAGAGGAGAAGCATCAGCCCCGCTTGCATCAAAGTCTTCATGTTGGAATGCACCGCCCGTTGGCCTTTTCAGGCCGGTATTTCATGGTTTTGAAAAGGGGGGGCCGCAACCGCACGGCCCCCAAGGATCACAATGGATCAGTAGTTCGACAGTTGCTGCACGCAGGTCTTGGTTTCGGTGTTGTACATGCCGCAGTCCAGATCTTTCCAATCGGATTCCAGCACTGCCGATTCCGGCAAGAAGTCGGTCCAGGCATCGCCGGCCACTTCTTCGGTCTGGCTGATGATATCGAACTGACCGTCTTCCTGAATTTCACCGATCAGAACCGGCTTGGTCAGGTGGTGGTTCGGTAGCATCTTGGCGGTGCCACCCGTCAGGTTCGGAACCTCAAGGTCATACATCGCCTCGCGCACGGCATCCACATCGGTTGTGCCGGCTTTTTCAACGGCTTGCACCCACATATTGAAGCCGATCACATGGGCCTCCATCGGGTCGTTGGTCACGCGCTCTTCGCCCATTTTCGCTTTCCACTTGGCGATGAATTCGGCATTTTCGGGCGTGTCGGCGGATTGGAAATAGTTCCACGCGGCCAAGTGGCCGACCAGGTTCGAGGTATCAAGACCCGACAATTCTTCCTCGCCGACCGAGAAGGCCACGACGGGAATGTCATCGGCGGAAATGCCGGCTGCGGCCAGTTCCTTGTAGAAACCGATGTTGGCGTCACCGTTGATGGTCGAGATCACGCCGACCTTCTTGCCGTCTGCGCCAAGGGCAACCACATCGGCCACGATCTTGGACCAATCGGAATGGCCGAAGGGGGTGTAGTTGACGAAAATGTCCTCCTCCGCGATGCCTTTGCCCTTCAGGTAGGATTCAAGGATGTTGTTGGTGGTGCGGGGATAGACATAGTCAGTGCCCAGCAGCGCGAATTTCTCGACGCCCAGCTCATCAAGGAAGTAATCGGTCGCGGGGATTGCCTGCTGGTTCGGCGCAGCGCCGGTGTAGAACACGTTTTTCGACGATTCCTCGCCCTCGTATTGCACGGGATAGAACAGCAGGCCGTTCAGTTCCTCGATCACCGGCAGGACCGATTTGCGCGACACCGATGTCCAGCAGCCGAACATCACGTCCACGTCCTGCACGGTCATCAATTCACGCGCTTTTTCCGCGAACAGCGGCCAGTCAGAAGCGGGGTCCACCACGGCGGCCTCGATCTGCTTGCCCAGCAGCCCGCCCTTGGCGTTCTGCTCTTCGATCAGCATCAGCATCGTGTCTTTCAGCGTGGTTTCGGAAATCGCCATCGTACCGGAAAGCGAATGCAGCACGCCCACCTTGATCGTGTCATCGGACGCTTGCGCAGCGCCGAAAGAAAGGGACAGCGCCATTGCGCCGGCCGCTGTTTTCTTGAGAAGATTCATCATGTCCTCCAGGCGAGGTGTGCGTCGCAAATGTTTGGAATAATTCCAAAAACCTGATATGACGCCCCCGCAGCCAGTTATAGTTGCACCCCGTGTGGCGGCTGTTCGGGTCCAATCGTCGGTCGCCACACATCATGTGTTCCGGAAACTTGTGCCGGATGCCGCTATTCCTTACGATATGGTTTGAACTGGCAATCAAACCGCGCGTTTTATCGGCCGCCTTCGGGCGAGTGACCAAAATGCGGGCAGAATGACGGGGGGTTGACGCTTTATTAGGCGAATGTCCGGTCGCTTAATGCGGTCTGGCCGCTTGCGGGCCAGAATACAGCATGGCAAAAAAACAATCAGGAGATACATTTTGCATGAAGATGTAAAGGAAATGGCGGACCCTAGAGGATTCGAACCTCTGGCCTCTGCCTTCGGAGGGCAGCGCTCTATCCAGCTGAGCTAAGGGTCCGCGTGGCCCCTCGTTTACCCAAGCGCAGCAAGCTGTGCAATCGGTAACAGGCGGGGCCACGCGATTTTTCGCACCTTACCCGAACAGATCGTGGGCCAGTTCCAGCGCCTCGACCAGTTTATCGACCTCTGCGCGGGTATTATACATGCCGAAGGACGCACGGCAGGTCGCGCCGACGCCCAGATGTTCCATCAGCGGCATGGCGCAATGGGTGCCCGCGCGCACGGCGACGCCCTTTTTGTCAAGGATGGTCGAAATATCATGCGCATGCCCTGCCCCTTCCATCGTGAAAGAGAAAATCGCAGCCTTTTCCTGCGTGGTGCCCTGAAGCGCAAGCCAGTTCAACCCGGTCAGCCGTTCGGTAGCATAGGCGCACAGGTCGCGTTCATGCGCGGCGATATTCGTCATCCCGATGCCCATAAGGTATTCCAGCGCAACGCCAAGCCCGATGGTCTGCACGATACCGGGGGTTCCGGCCTCGAATTTCATGGGCGGATCGTTATAGCTGACCTCGGTCTTACTGACCTCGCGGATCATGTCGCCGCCCCCAAGGAAAGGACGCATTTCCGCCTGCCGCTGCTTGCTGACCCAGATCGCGCCGGACCCGCTTGGCCCGTACAGTTTATGCCCCGTAATCGGGTAGAAATCGCAGCCCAGATCCTGCACATCCACGGGCATATGAACCGCCCCCTGCGAACCATCAACTAGGACCGGAACGCCCTTTTCCCGCGCTTCGGCGCAAATGGTTTTCACATCAACAACGGTTCCCAAGACATTGGAAACCTGCGTAATTGCCACCAGTTTTGTTTTCGGTCCGATGGCGTCGATCACGGCCTGGGGGTCCAACGCGCCGGTCGTATCGCAATCCACCCATTTCAGCACCACGCCTTGCCGTTCGCGCAGAAAATGCCATGGCACGATGTTGGCGTGATGCTCCATCACGGACAGCACGATCTCGTCCCCCGCCTGAAGCCGCGGCGCGGCCCAGCCATAGGCGACCATGTTGATGCCCTCGGTGGTGCCGGAGTTGAGGATAATCTCGGCCTCGTCGGCGGCATTCAGAAAACGCGCGATGATGCCGCGCACGCCTTCGTACTTGTCAGTCGCAAGGTTGGAAAGATAGTGCAGCCCGCGGTGAACATTCGCATATTCATGGGAATAGGCCTGCGTGACCGCATCAATGACCACCTGCGGTTTCTGGGCCGAGGCACCGTTGTCCAGATAGACCAGCGACTTGCCGTACACCTCGCGGGAAAGGATCGGGAAATCCGCGCGGATTTTTGCGATATCGTACATGCTCTACCCCATTCCAAGGATCAGACCCGCCGCAAGCGCCAGCGCCATCGAGGTGCCAAAGCTGACTGCGAGGAAGGAAAAAACGATCAGGAACAATGCCTTTAGGCGCGAATTGAACCCTTGGGCAACGTCGATCATCGCTACGAAAATATAGATTCCCAAGATGCCGAACACCAGAGAGGCGACAGCGCCGAGCGTCGGCACCAGCAAGGACAGGCCGAGGCTGACAAGGATGCCGACCAGGCGCAGCACCTGCATCCACGTCATCACGGCAAGAACCGCCGTCAGATCGCCCGATCCGCCAATCATCGTGCCCGCCCATGTCAGAACGAACGCGATGATGACGATGCCACCCGCAACGACCATGGCCATCAGCAGCGGGTTGTCAGCGATCGGTTGCAGCGGTTCGGGCAGTACCAGCAACCCCGGCAGCAGCGAAAACAGCAAGGCTTGCAGCACCGACACCAAAAGCAGCGCCATCCAAAGCGTGTTCCGGGTCAGCCCTGCGCCGATCACCTGCCGCGCGGCCGCGCCCGGATCTGTTATGGACAGCCCGATCAGGGGGCCGAATTGCTGGGTGTTCATGCGGGTGCCGCCCCCTCTTGCATGACGGCGCGTTGGCCGCCGATCCAGAACCACGCGAACAGGGCAAGCCAGATCGCGCCGGTCAGGTTAAGCGCCGGACCTTCACCAATGAAACCGCCCACCAAGCCCCACAAAAGCAGCACGGGGCTGGCCGCCAGAACCGCCCAAAACAGCGCGAGCCTTGCACCGTAAGCCGTTCCATTTCCACCGAAAACCTTGGAAATCCCATGCGCCACAAGCGACAGGGAATACAGGATCAAGGGCAAGATCATCACCAGCGCCAGAAGCGAACTGCCCATAAGCATATGCAATTCTTCGCCCGTCATATGTGCCTGCCGCGCCAGCCGGGGCCATTGCGCGACAAAGGTCACGACACAGCCCGCCATCAGGATCGCCAGCGCGCGATCTTCGCGCTGCCCGGCCGCCAGCAGGCGCCGGACCACACGGCCCGGCCCCCGATAGGTGGCGACGATATCGCGCGTGACCGGCATCAGCGGCGATCCAACCAACCGGTCAGACGGCTGACGATATCCTCGCGCAGCACATCATCTTCGATCTCGTCCACGGCCTCTGCCATGAAGGACAGGACCAGCAGGTCGGTCGCCTCTTTCTTGGGCACCCCGCGCGAACGCAGGTAATACAGCGCGGTCTCGTCGATCGCGCCGGTGGTGGACCCGTGCGAGCAGACCACGTCATCGGCGTAGATTTCCAGCTCCGGCTTGGCAAGGAACTGGTTGTCCTCGTCCAGCAGCAACGACTGGCTGATCTGGTAGCCATCGGTCTTTTGCGCGCCTTCCTTGACAAGGATCTTGCCTTGGAAAATGCCCTCGGCACCGTTGCGCAGCACCTTTTTGTACACCTGTCGGCTTTCGCAGCGTTCGGCATCATGGGTGACAAAGACGGTGTCGTCATGGTGGAAGGCGCCATTGGCCCCATCCCCCATCGCCGCGCCCGCGATATGGGCAATGGAATCGTCGCCGGTCAACTCGATCACGGCCTCGTTGCGGGTCAGCACACCGTTCACGGTCAGGGTAAAGGATTTGAACGCGCTCTCACTGCCCAGCCGGGCAAAGATATGCGTCGCGGCACGGCGCGCGTGATCGCGGCCCTGCGCGCGAACGTGGTGGAAACTGGCCTTGTCCGCCACCTCCACTTCCAGCACCTTGTTGAACCGCGCGGCCGCGGGGCCGTTTTCCAGAAGGGTCAGTTCCGCCCCTTCGTCCAGCTTGACCACGTGGTGCAGGATCGCGTCAGAAGTGTCTGACACATGGCGATAAATCAGGCTGATGGGTTTGCCGGTCTTGCCGGTCACATGGATCAGCAGACCATCCGTTGCCATCGCCGTGTTCAGCGCCGCAAGCGGGCGTTTCACCGGGGTCTGGCCGCGTTCTTCCAACACGCCATAAAGGCCCTGCGCCCAATGGATATCGCTGTTCGCTTCGGCCAGACGTTCGATCATTACGCCTTCCAGCGCCAGATCGTCGCTTTCCTCGGCACTGAACACACCATCGACGAAAACGATTTTCAGCCGATCAACGCCGCCGAAGATCGGGGTTTCCTGCGCGTCGAAGGCTTCTGCCGGCGGCACATCGGCGGAAATCAGCGTGTCGGGGCGCGTCCATTTCCAATACTCGTCACGGCGCTGTGGCAGACCCATGGATTGCAAACGGGACAGCGCATCACCGCGCGGCGCGGCGGCCCAGCCGGTTGCCGTAACGGCCAGTCCGGTCAAGCGGTCGTCGGTTTTGGCTTGAGGCGCGCCCATCATGCACCCTCCAGAATGTCGGCATAGCCGTTCTTCTCGACTTCAAGCGCCAGCTCGGGGCCGCCAGTCTTGATGATGCGGCCATCGGCCATGATATGCACCACATCAGGTTTGATATGGTCCAGAAGCCGTTGATAATGCGTGATAACAAGGAAACCACGGCCCGCGTCGCGCAGGGCGTTCACCCCATCGGCAACCAGGCGCATCGCGTCCACATCTAGGCCAGAGTCCGTCTCGTCCAGGATGCACATCTTCGGTTCCAGCATGGCCATTTGCAGGATCTCGTTGCGCTTCTTCTCACCGCCCGAGAAACCCACATTAACGGGACGTTTCAACATGTCAGCGTCAATTTTCAGATTTTTGGCCTTTTCGCGCACCAGTTTCAGGAAATCAGCGGCGCTGATTTCTTCCTCGCCGCGCGCCTTGCGCTGCGCGTTCACGGCAGTGCGCAAAAAGGTCATGTTCCCCACACCCGGGATTTCCACGGGATATTGGAAGGCCAGAAACAGGCCGGCGGCGGCGCGTTCTTCGGGGTCCATGTCCAGCAGATCGGCGCCGTCCAGCTCGGCGGTGCCATCGGTCACTTCGTATCCTTGGCGGCCCGACAGAACATAAGACAGGGTCGATTTGCCCGACCCGTTCGGCCCCATGATCGCGTGGACTTTGCCATCCTCGACGGTCAGATCCACACCTTTGAGGATCTTCTTACCCTCTTCTTCAAGCTCAACATGCAGGTTCTTGATTTCCAGCATTTTTCTACCTTTCTGTTCGCGTCTTTCGCAGACTTACGGCCGCTGCATCAGGTTAACCACCTGAAGCAGACGCTCCGGTGGAATGGGCTGGGGCGTGACGCGGAAATGCGCCATGCGCCCGGTGATTTCGGGTTGGCCAAGGTATTCCTCGACCACGTGGTAATGTTTGCGCCGGGTGTAATCGTCGAAATACAGATCGACGGGTTTGGCCGACATGAACGATGCGGCCAAGGCACAGCCCTGGCGGAAACGCCCATCCACCAGCACCACATCGGGCTGGCGGAATTCTTCAAGGCCCCAAACCTCCAGCGGGTATCGCGCAAAACGGCGCCATTCCGCATCGGTCTTGGGGTGGCCCCATTCTTTCGTCTCGCCGACGTCGGACCAGATGATATCCACCGCGCCCGGCGCGGGGTTCTCGGTGAACCATTGGCGCATCATCTGCGCCCATTCCTGATCGGATTCGATGGAAAATACGGTTTTGCCCAGCTCGGCGCCCATGACGGTGGACCCGCCAGAGCCGTATTCCAAAATGACATCCGCACACCCGTAGGCAGCGCGCAAAAGCGCGGCCTCGGGTTCGGGCATGGTCAATTCGGGGCGTTCAACTGGCATTTATTCGACCACCACCGCCGTGCCGGAAGCGGAAACCATCAGCATGGAATCCCCGACCACTTCGTAATCCAGATCGACGCCAACCACGGCATTGGCCCCCTTGGCGGCGGCGCGCTGTTCCAATTCGTTCATCGCCGTGTCGCGGGCATCTTGCAGCTTCGACTCGTAAGCGCCTGATCTGCCGCCGATAATATCGGTGATCCCGGCAAAGAAATCGCGCACTACGTTAGCGCCCATGATCGCCTCGCCCACGACGATGCCGCGGTAATCGGTGATGCGCTTACCTTCGATGTTGTTCGTTGTGGTGACGATCATGATGCCTCCGGCGTGATCAGGTAATTGCAGTTCTTGCGGCTGTGGCGATCAGTGCGCTGCACGGCATAGCGATTGTCGGTCATCCATGCGTGAAAGGCCGCGTCGTTTTCGCCGTCCACCTCTATCAAGATCACGGGGCGGTGGGTTTCAATGGTGTTCTCCAGCCCGGAAAGCACTTTGATTTCCATGCCTTCCACGTCGATCTTGATCAGATCCGGGGTTTCCCCTTCGAACAGGTCATCGCCGCGGTGCACCTGCATGTCGCCGGTGCCCGCGCGCATTTTTGTGGCGCCCAGATTGCGGTCGTGACGCTTCATCCCATAGCCGCCTTCCGACGTATCCGACAGGCCAATCCCAAGCGCGGACAGGTCGATCACATAGCCCAAACCGTTGACCAGCACATTGGCCATCAAAGGGGCCATGGCCAGCGGATTGGGTTCAATCACCACCACGCGCCGCGCATTCATCACACGGGTAAACCAAAGAGCGTGATTTCCAATATTTGCCCCAATATCAATGATATGCGCACCTTTCTTGACGCGGTCCCGTATCGCTTGCAGCTCTTCTATCTCGAAAAACTCGCCTCCGCGGATCGCGGCCTGTATAGGGTCGCGCTGCATATTCAGGCAGAAGGTCACGCCATATTTCGGCAGATGCACCAGTTCGAACGGGGGAAAGGCCACGGCCTCCCCGTTCTCAAGCGCGGCCAAGGCATCGGACAGGGCGAAATAATCCGCCCCCGTTGCCTCGGGCCGGGGCAGGATCACCCTGCCCTCATCTGCCGCAACGCCCGCCATCAGCCAACGGATCCTTCCAGCGAGATCGCCACAAGCTGTTGTGCTTCCATGGCAAATTCCATCGGTAGGGCTTGCAGCACCTCGCGGCAGAACCCGTTGACGACCAGCGCCACGGCTTCTTCCTCGTCCATGCCACGGCTCCGGCAATAGAACAGCTGATCGTCATCCACCTTGGATGTCGTCGCCTCGTGTTCAACGCGAGCCGAGTTGTTCTTGACCTCGATATACGGCACCGTGTGTGCCCCGCATTCGGACCCGATCAACAGACTGTCACACTGGGTGTAATTCCGACCGTTCTGCGCCTTTGGGTGCATGGAAACAAGGCCGCGATAGGTGTTTTGCGCCTTGCCCGCCGAAATCCCTTTGGACACGATGCGCGACTTGGTATTCTTACCTAGGTGCACCATTTTCGTGCCGGTGTCAGCCTGCTGCATGTTGTTGGCAATGGCGATGGAATAGAACTCGCCCTGGCTGTCGTCGCCGCGCAGGATGCAGGACGGGTATTTCCACGTCACGGCGGACCCGGTTTCGACCTGCGTCCACATCACTTTGGCCCGATCTCCGCGGCAATCGGCACGTTTGGTGACGAAATTGTAAATGCCACCCTTGCCATCCTCGTCGCCCGGATACCAGTTTTGCACCGTGGAATATTTCACCTCGGCGTCTTCCTCGACGATGATTTCAACAACCGCTGCGTGCAACTGCGCGGTGTCACGCTTGGGCGCGGTGCAGCCTTCAAGGTAGCTGACATAGCTGCCTTTATCAGCGATGATCAGCGTGCGTTCGAACTGGCCGGTGTTTTCCGCGTTGATGCGGAAATAGGTCGACAGCTCCATCGGGCAGCGCACGCCGGGCGGCACGTAAACGAACGAGCCGTCCGAGAAGACAGCGCTGTTCAGCGTGGCGTAGAAGTTGTCCGACTGCGGCACGACACTGCCCAGGTATTTCTTCACCAGCTCGGGGTGTTTCTGGATCGCTTCCGAGATCGAGCAGAAGATCACGCCGGCCTTTTCCAGATCCTTCTGGAAAGTCGTGCCGACCGAGACAGAGTCAAAAACCGCATCCACGGCGACCTTGCGCTCTTCGGCGGGCATATTTTCTGCGCCTTCGACGCCAGCCAGAATCATCTGTTCTTTCAAGGGAATTCCCAGCTTTTCATAGGTGGCCAGCAGCTTGGGGTCGACCTCGTCCAGCGACTTGGGCTTGACTTCCATGCTTTTGGGGCGGGCATAGTAATAGATGTCCTGAAAGTCGATCTTGGGGTAATCGACCATGGCCCATTCCGGCTCTTGCATCTGCTGCCAGCGGGCAAAGGCATGAAGCCGCCATTCGGTCATCCACTCGGGCTCTTCGTTCTTGTCCGAGATGAGCTTGACGATATCGGTGTTCACACCCTTGGGGGCGTATTCCATCTCGATATCGGTTTCCCAACCGTATTTGTAGGTGCCGCCCAATTCGCGCACGGCCTCGACCGTTTCACGTTCCACGCCTTCGCGGATTTCTTCTACCTCTGACATATCGTCTCTCCTGTTCGCGTCTTGTTACGCTGCCCCGCAGGGCGCGAATTTACGGTGCTTGGCCAGCCAGCTTTCGGCAAAGCGCAGCACCTCATCCTCTGTGTTCTCAAGCCCCAGACTGACGCGAATCGCGCTGCCTGCGGCTGTGTCGTCGTATCCCATGGCCCGCAACACACGGCTGGCACGGACCTTGCCGCTGGAACAGGCAGACCCCGCGCTGATCGCGAAACCGGCCAGATCCATCTGCATCACCTGCGTCTCGCCCTTCCATCCGGGCGTGATCATGCAAGACGTGTTCGGCAGACGCTGTGCGCCCTTCCCTGCAAAGATGGTGCCGGGTGCGCCATCTTCAATGCGCGCCTCCAGAAGGTCGCGCAAGGTTTCCACCCGCTGCCATTCGCCATTCGCCAGATCGCGCGCCGCCGCTTCGGCCGCAGCGCCGAAACCAGCAATCGCGGGCAGGTTCTCGGTGCCGGCACGACGCCCCATTTCCTGACCGCCGCCTTTCAGCTGCGCGGCGATATCGGTGCCGCGCTTGACCACCAATGCGCCGATGCCCTTGGGCCCGCCCAGTTTATGGGCAGAAATCAGCGCCATTTCCGAACCTGACCAATTGAACGCCACGGCAATTTTGCCAAAGGCCTGCGTCATGTCCGACAGGGCCAACCCTTGTGGCAGATCCTGTATCACACCGGTTTCGGAATTTGCCAACTGCAACGCGGAAATCTTTGGATCCAAATCAGTTACGCGGCCTTCCTCATCTGCTTTCAGGATGACATCACCCCAGGCAGACACCGCCTCATGCTCTATATCCGACACCTGCAAACCGCGCCCTGCCATGGCCAGGGCCGCAGACTCGGTCGCGCCAGAGGTAAAGATCACATCGGCCCCGTCCGCGCCAAAGCTCGCCGATACCTGCGCCCGCGCGCGTTCGATCGCGGCCTTGGCGGCACGCCCCTCGGCATGAACCGAGGATGGATTGCCGACAAGATCCATCGCCGCAATCATCGCGCCGCGCGCTTCGGCGCGCAAAGGCGCCGTGGCGTTATGATCCAGATATGCCCTCACGCGTCGTCCACCACGGAAAACAGCGACGGAACGGCAGGGCAAGGCGCAAGCCCGCCCCCGATCACATCGGACAGCCGCGCCTGGTGCAGATAGACATAGACATGCGCCGACAGCCCCTGCCACAGCCGGTTCGTCACCGATTGCGCCTTGGTGCCCGACTGCCCGCCGCTGGCACCCGCGCCCTTGTGCATCGCATCCACGGTTTCATCCACCGCGCCAAGCACATCAACCACACGAATATCGCTGGGAGAGCGCGCCAGCCGGTAGCCGCCCCCGGGACCGCGCACCGATTCCACCAGCCCGCCGCGGCGCAGTTTCACGAAAAGCTGCTCCAGGTAGGGCAGCGAAATGTCCTGCCGCTTGGAAATATCGCCCAGTGTCACCAGCACGCCATCGGGCTGCAGCGCGATATCGGCAAGCGCCACCATCGCGTAACGACCTTTCGTGCTAAGTTTCATGCTCTATTCCCCCGAGCCAATTATGCCCGCATACATTGACCTTTTCAGGCGCAGCGACTATCTCGCTTGCACCCGCTTGGCGCCGCAAGTCCGCGCGCGCTCAAGTTTGGAATTATTCTAAGGTGTCCGAGCGATTTCGTCAAGAATTTACGCCGCGCCATTCGAGGAGAGACAGGCACACTATGCCCGAGGTAATTTTTCCCGGCCCCGAGGGCCGTCTTGAAGGCCGCTATCACCCGCAAAAGGATCGTGACGCCCCCATTGCCATCGTGCTTCATCCGCATCCCCAATTCGGCGGGACGATGAACCACAAGGCAGTCTATAACCTGCATTATGCCTTTTATAACATGGGCTTCACCGTGCTGCGGTTCAATTTTCGCGGCGTTGGCCGGTCGCAAGGCGAATACGATCAGGGCGTGGGCGAGCTGTCCGATGCCGCCTCGGCGCTGGACTATCTGCAATCCATGAACCACAACTCGAAACATTGCTGGGTCGCCGGCTTTTCCTTCGGGGCCTGGATCGGGATGCAACTGTTGATGCGCCGCCCCGAGATCACGGGCTTCATCTCTGTCTCGCCGCCGGCGAATATGTATGATTTCTCGTTCCTGGCACCCTGCCCGGCCTCTGGTCTGATCATCAACGGCACCGCCGACCGCGTGGCGCCGCCCGCGGACACACGCGCATTGGTGAACAAACTGCACGAGCAGAAGGGCATCACGATCACACATAAAGAGATCGAAGGCGCGGGCCATTTCTTTGAAAAGCCCGAACACATGGACGAGATGATCGGAGATGTGACCGACTACGTCAAACGGCGCCTGACCGAAAATTCGCGCTAACCTGCAAAGCCCGGCCAATGCGCCGGGCTTTTTCTTTTAGGGCAAGGGTTACCGATGTCTCTTGATGTGGCGCGGCTGGACGCGCAAATGGCCTTCCTGACCGAGGCAGACCGCCTGAAAACCATCATTCGCGCGACCACGCTTTGCGATGCCTCGCGGTTTGAAAACTCCGCCGAACATAGCTGGCATCTGACGCTTTACGCGCTGGTATTGGGCGATCACGCCCCCGATGACGTGTCGGTGGACCGGGTCGTCAAGATGCTGATCCTGCATGACCTGGTCGAAATTGACGCAGGTGATGTGCCGATCCATGGCGAGGGCATCGACCACGCCGCGATCGAGGCAAAAGAACAGCGCGCGGCCGACCGGATTTTCGGCCTGCTGCCCGCAGATCAGGGCGCGGAATTACGCGCGATCTGGCAAGAGTTCGAGGATGCCAAAACACCCGATGCGCTGTTTGCCAAGGCGTTGGACCGCTTTCAGCCGCCGAACCAGAACCTGGCGTCGAACGGGGCCGGATGGCAAGAACATGCCGTCACACTGGACAAGATCAAGGCCCGCGTTGCCCCGCCGATCAAGCGCGGGGCACCGCAGTTCTGGGACTGGATCGTGCCGAAACTGACCGCGTGGTTTGCATCAAGATAGGCGATCAGGCCTTTGCTTTTTTTGCTTTTTTCTGCTCGATCACTTTTGCGGCCAGGTCGCGGGCGACACCAAAGGCACCCTTGATCTTGTCAGCACCCGTTTTCCAATCACGCCGCACGATGATCTTGTTGTCCTTGACCTTGGCCAGACCATTCTGCGCCTGGATGAATTCGACCAAGCCCTGCGGCGAGGCGAATTTGTCATTGTGGAACAGGATCGTCGCGCCTTTTGGTCCGGCATCCAGCTTGGCGATGCCTGCCCGTTTGCACATGGCCTTGATCCGAACAACTTGAAGCAAGGTGTTAACCTCTTTCGGCAGCTTGCCGAAACGGTCGATCAGTTCGGCGGCGAAACCTTCCAGTTCAACTTTGGTCTGCAAGGTGCTGAGGCGACGATACAAACCAAGGCGCACGTCCAGATCGGGCACGAAATCCTCGGGGATAAGGACAGGCACACCAAGGTTAATTTGCGGCGCCCATTGGCCGTCATCATCGGTCAGCCCCTCCATCTGGCCGGATTTGATCTTGGCGATCGCCTCCTCCAGCATGGATTGATACAACTCGTAACCGACATCGCGCATCTGGCCGGACTGTTCCTCGCCCAGCAGGTTGCCCGCGCCGCGAATGTCCAGATCCTGGCTGGCCAGGGTGAACCCTGCCCCCAACGTGTCCAGACTGCCCAGAACCCGCAGGCGTTTTTCAGCCGCGGGGGTCAGTTTGGCGCGGGGTTTCGTTGTCAAATAGGCATAGGCGCGGGTTTTCGAGCGGCCCACCCGGCCCCTGATCTGATAAAGCTGCGCCAGCCCGAACATATCGGCGCGGTGGATCACCATGGTGTTCGCGGTGGGAATATCCAGCCCCGATTCCACGATGGTCGTCGCCAGCAACACATCGTATTTGCCATCGTAAAAGGCGTTCATCCGCTCGTCCAGGTCACCCGCTGCCATCTGGCCATGGGCAACCACATAGGAAACCTCTGGCACTTGGGTTTTCAGGAATTCCTCGATCTCGGGCAAGTCGGTGATGCGCGGCACCACGTAGAACGACTGCCCGCCGCGATAATGTTCGCGCAAAAGCGCCTCGCGGATGGTCACGGCGTCGAATTCGCTGACATAGGTGCGGATCGCCAGACGGTCCACCGGCGGGGTGCCGATGATCGACAGATCGCGCACACCCGACAGCGAAAGTTGCAGCGTGCGCGGGATCGGCGTGGCCGTCAGCGTCAGTACATGAATGTCGCTGCGCAGCGCCTTCAGCCGTTCCTTATGGGCCACGCCGAAATGCTGTTCCTCGTCGATGATAAGTAGCCCCAGATCGCGGAACTTGACGGTTTTGGCCAACAAAGCATGGGTGCCGACCACGATATCGACGGTGCCATCGGCCATTCCCTCGCGGGTTTTAGCGGCCTCTTTCGCACTAACAAAGCGCGACAAGGGTTTGACATTGATGGGAAAACCGCGAAACCTTTCGGCAAAGCTCTTGTAGTGTTGGCGCGCCAGCAGCGTGGTTGGCGCAATCACCGCGACTTGCCGCCCCGACATGGCCGCGACGAAGGCCGCGCGGATCGCCACCTCGGTCTTGCCAAAGCCCACGTCGCCACAAATCAGCCGGTCCATCGGCTGACCCGAGGCAAGATCTTCCATTACATCTTGAATGGCGCTGAGCTGGTCGTCGGTTTCGGTATAGGGAAAGCGGGCGGAAAATTCCTCCCACGCGTGGTGCTGCGCCTCCAGCACGGGGGCACGGCGCAGGGCACGTTCGGCGGCGACACGGATCAACCGGTCGGCCATCTCGCGGATACGTTCCTTGAGCTTGGCCTTCTTCGCCTGCCATGCACCGCCGCCAAGACGGTCCAGCAGGCCCTCTTCGTGGCCGAAACGGGACAGCAGTTCGATATTCTCGACCGGCAGGTAAAGCTTTGCGTTTTCGGCATATTCCAGGTGCAAGCATTCATGGGCCGCGCCAAGGGCGGTCACGACCTCAAGCCCCATGTAGCGACCAACGCCGTGGTCCACATGCACGACCAGATCACCGGGGGACAGGCTTTGCGCTTCGGTCAGGAAATTCTCGGCCTTGCGGCGTTTACGCGGCGCGCGGATCAAACGGTCGCCCAGAACGTCCTGTTCGGAAATCACGGTCAGGGTCTGGCCATTGCCGTCCGGCCCTTCAAACCCCTGTTCCAGCGCCCAGACCGCCAGATACAGCCCGCGCTTGTTCAGCCCGCGCGCGTCCAGAACATGCACGCCGCCATTCAGCCCCTCGTCCTCCAGCAGGCCATCCAGCCGTTCGCGCGCGCCTTCGGACCACGAGGCGATCAGCACCGGCCCCTTTTCCATGCGCGCTTTAACATGATCTGCCAAGGCACCGAAAAGGCTTAGGTTTTCCTGTTGCCGCTCGAGTGAAAAATTGCGCCCGATCCGCCCGCCCGCGTCGATCACATTCAGCCCTGTGGCCTGTTTCAACGGGTTGAATTGAAACACGCGGCGGCCATCCACGGCCGCGGTCCAGCCCGCGTCGTCAAGGTAAAGCAGCCCCGGCGGCACGGGTTTATAGACCGAATCCAGCCGCCCCTTTTGTTTCAGCGCTTCCATCCGGGTTTCATATTGATCGACGATCCCGTCCCACCGTGACAGGCGAGTGGGCGTTACCTGGTCGTCCATCGAGATGGAGGCATCGGGCAGATAGTCGAAAAGCACTTCCAAATGGTCATGGAAGAAGGGCAACCAATGTTCGACCCCGGCATGTTTGCGGCCCGCGCTGACGGCTTCGTACAGCGGATCATCGGTGCCCGCCGCGCCAAATTCGATGCGGTAATTCTGGCGGAACCGGCGAATGGCTGCCTCGTCCAGAATCACCTCGGACACGGGGGCAAGTTCGACGAGGTCCAGCTTTTCGGTGGTGCGCTGCGTGACAGGATCAAAGCGGCGCGCCCCGTCCAGCACATCGCCGAAGAAATCCAGCCGCACCGGGCCACCATCGCCGGGCGGGAAAATGTCGATGATGCCGCCGCGGATCGCATAATCGCCCGGCTCCATCACCGTTGGGGATTGGGAAAAACCCATACGAACAAGGAAGTTGCGCAGCGAAGCTTCATCAACGCGCTCGCCAACACGGGCGGAAAACGCCGCCTCGCGCAGCACCTCGCGCGCGGGCAGCTTTTGCATCGCCGCGCTGATCGTGGTCAGCAGGACGAACCGCTGCGGCATGCCATGCACCAGCCCTGCCAGCGTTGCCATCCGGGTGGCCGACACATCGGGATTGGGCGACACGCGGTCATAGGACAGGCAATCCCAACCGGGGAATTTGACCACCGGCATGTCGGGCGCGAAAAACCGCAACGCGGCCTCCATCGCGGCCATACGCTTGTCATCGCGGGCCACATGCACCAGGGGTGCCTTGCTGCGGTCGATCTCTTTCAAGATCAACGATGCGTCAAAGCCCTCGGGTGCGCCCCCGATCGTGATATGGTCCATTTTGGTCATGTTGTTGAATTTCGCCCCTTGGGGTGTGGATGTCATCCGGCAGCTTGGCCGAAAGGTTCTGATACATGCCCCACAGCGCCGTGACAAAGACAGATAACATGGCGATCACCTGTGTCCAGAAGCGATGCCAGCCAAGTTTGCGGCGCAGCGCCTCGCCCAGCAATTGCCGTTCGCGAATCAGGCGTGCGGTGTTCAGGCTCATCAACCCAACAAGGCTTAGCGGAAAGCCCATCAGGAACAGCGCCTGCGCCAGGTCGATGTCATAGACAAACCCCAGGAGCGCCAGCGTGGTCAGAAGGAAACAGCCGATCCCAAGCAGCCACAAACCCGACACGCCCGAGATATACAAAAGCCGGTTCACATTGACGCGGACCATGTCCTCCAGGTCTTGTTGCGCCTGGCCTTCCTTGCGGGTGGCGCGCACGACCATGTCATAGGGCACCCCGATGATATAATGGCTGACCGACGACCACAGCACCGCCAGCGCAATCCAGAACCACAGGTTCGAGAAGGTGCGCATGTCGATGGTTTCGTTAAGAAGATCATACCATGTCAAAGGGCAGCGTCCGGGTGCAGTGCGGGGCGTTCGTGACTGTCTAGCGCCGGGTCGCGGCAATTCCTACCCTTGAGCGTGCGGGAAAACCGTGTCACCCGTTACGCGATGCAATTACGACACGGCCCAAGCGGGCCAATCCGGAGGAAACGCAACATGAGACCGACCCAGGCCCCCTTCCCCGCGACACGCTTTCGCCGTGCCCGCCAGTCGCCCGCGACCCGCGCGCTGGTCGCCGAGAACACCCTGACAGCGGGCGACCTGATCTGGCCCGTGTTCGTGCGTGACGGTCATAGCGTGGTAGAGCCTGTCGCCTCGATGCCCGGTGTGAACCGTCTGAGCGTGGACAAGGTGGTCGAGGCTGCGCGCAAGGCCGCCGATCTGGGTATTCCGGCGATCTGCTTGTTTCCCTATACCGATCCGTCGAAAAAGACCGAGGATTGCGCCGAGGCATGGAACCCCGAGAACCTGTCGAACCGTGCCACCCGCGCGATCAAGGCCGCCGTGCCCGAGATCGCGATCATGACCGATGTGGCGCTGGACCCATACAATTCGCTGGGCCATGACGGTTTCGTCGTCGATGGCAAGATCCAGAACGATGAAACCATCGAGGCGCTGGTAAAACAGACCCTGTCCCAGGCCGAGGCCGGGGCGGATATCATCGGCCCGTCGGACATGATGGATGGCCGGATTTCCGCGATGCGCAACGCGCTGGAGGCCGGCGGCCATAAGGATGTTATGATCCTTTCATATGCCGCGAAATATGCCAGCGCGTTTTACGGCCCGTTCCGCGATGCGGTTGGCGCCTCGGGTGCGTTGAAGGGTGACAAGACCACCTACCAGATGAATCCCGCCAACAGCGACGAAGCGATCCGCTTGGTCGAACGCGACCTTTCTCAGGGCGCGGACATGGTGATGATCAAACCGGGCATGCCCTACCTGGACATTTGCCGCCGCGTCAAAGATGCATTTGGCGCGCCGACCTTCGCCTACCAGGTGTCGGGCGAATACGCGATGATCCGGGGCGCTGCGGATAACGGCTGGATCGACGGTGAAAAGGCCATGATGGAAAGCCTGATGTGTTTCAAACGCGCCGGATGCGACGGGATTTTGACCTATTTCGCGCCCGAAGTGGCCCGCAAACTGGCGAAATCCTGAACGTCACGCGGAAAAACGCGCAATTTCGCGATCGGCGGTTTGCCGCGTGACAGGACCGCCCGTGCGCGGTAACGTATTGGCGAAGCCGGGCAAAAGACCCGGACTAAGCAGTCAGGCACAGGAAAACATTATGACACATCTGACCCGTCGCAATTTTGCGTTGGCACTGGCAGGGACCGGCTTAACCGCGGCCTGCGGCAACGGCATTGGCTCTCGCGGCAGCGAAACCATCGACGCGCGCGTCGATTCCACGCTCGGTTATCTGTATAATAAATACCCCTCGACCCGCGACCTGGCGGCGAAATCCACGGGCCAGCTGGTGATGCCACTGGTCACCGAGGCCGGGTTTGGCTTTGGCGGCGGATACGGGCGCGGCGCTTTGCGCGTGGGCGGCGTCACGGTGGATTACTATTCCGCTGCAAAAGGCAGCTTTGGCCTGCAAATCGGTGCGCAGCAATATGCGCATGTCCTGTTTTTCATGACCGACGATGCGCTGATGAAATTCCGCCGCTCGTCAGGCTGGGCAGCCGGTGCCGACGTGGAATATGTCTTTAACGACAAGGCGGAAAACTTGCGCGCTGAAACCACGACCGCCGCAGCGCCGGTTCTGGCTGTGATCTTCGGCCAGGCAGGGCTGCTGTTGGGGGCGACGCTGGAAGGCGTGAAATATACCCGCATCATCCCCTGACTTCAGGGGTTCACGCACTGCATTAAAAAAGGGGGCCAAGGCCCCCTTTTCTTTTGAGTATTTACGGAAAAACGAAGGATTATTCCGGGGTGGTTTCCGCCTCTGGCGCCTCGGGTGCCTCGGCCTCGTCACCCTGATCGGCGATACGCGCGACCGAGACGACGAATTCGTTCTTGCCGGTGTTGAACACGCGCACACCGCCCGCCGAACGGGACCGGAACGAGATACCGTCGACCGGTACCCGGATCGACTGCCCCTTCGAGGTCGCCAGCATCACCTGATCGCCCATCTCGACGGGGAAACAGGCAATGATCGGGCCGGATGACATGCCCTTGGTCCAGGCGGTCACGCCCATGCCGCCGCGCCCGCGGATCGGATAGTCGTGGCTGGAGCTAAGCTTGCCTGCGCCCTGCGCCGTGATGGTCAGCAGCAGGTTTTCTGCCGCGGACATTTCCGCATAGCGTTCCTGCGGCAGCGGAGTATCGGCGTTGCCTTCGTCCTCGTCGCTGGCGTCATCTTCGGTCACGCCAGCCATCAGGCGGCGCATTTTCAGATAGGCGGCCCGCTCGTCCGATTCAGCTTTGAAATGGCGGATGACAGACATCGAAACGACCTCGTCATCGCCGGACAGTTTAATGCCGCGCACACCAACCGAATTGCGCGAGTTGAATACCCGCACATCAGTCGAGGGGAAGCGGATCGCGCGGCCCGAGTTTGTAACCAGCATCACATCGTCATCTTCGCTGCAAATGGCGGCATTGATCAGCCGGGTGCCCGCGTGATCGTCCTCGAACTTCATGGCGATCTTGCCGTTGCGCATGACATTCGTGAAGTCTGACAAGCGGTTACGGCGCACGGTTCCAGCGGATGTCGCAAAGATGACTTGCAGATCGTCCCATTCGTCATCGGGGCGGTCCACTGGCATGATGGCGGCAATCGACACGCCCACCGGGATCGGCAGGATGTTGACGATCGCCTTGCCCTTGGAGGTCCGGCCACCCAGCGGCAAGCGCCAGCATTTCAGCTTGTAGACCATGCCATCGGTGGTGAAGAACAGCAGCTGCGTGTGGGTGTTGGCCACGAAAAGCGTGGTAACTACGTCTTCTTCTTTCGTCTGCATCCCGGACAGGCCCTTGCCGCCGCGTTTCTGCGCGCGGAAATCGGCCAGCGGCGTGCGCTTGATATAGCCGCCCGAGGTGATGGTGACGACCATATCCTCGCGCTCGATCAGATCCTCGTCGTCCATGTCGCCGGCCCAATCGACGATCTCGGTGCGGCGCGGCACGGCGAACAGATCTTTCACCTCGTGCAACTCGCTGGCGATGATGCTCATGATCCGCTCGCGCGAGCCGAGGATTTCAAGGCATTCGGTGATCTTCTTGGCCAGTTCTTCCAGCTCGTCTGTGACTTCCTTGACGCCGATCTGGGTCAGGCGCTGCAGGCGCAGTTCCAGAATGGCGCGGGCCTGCGCTTCGGACAGGTTATAGGTGCCGTCCTCGTGGATCGTGTGGCTGGGGTCGTCGATCAGCTTGATATATTCGGCGATGTCATGCGCGGGCCAGCGGCGCGTCATCAGCTTTTCGCGCGCCTCTGCGGCGTCGGTCGAGGACCGGATGGTCGCCACGACCTCGTCTACGTTCGTGACAGCCACGGCCAGACCACACAGGATATGGCTGCGTTCGCGCGCCTTGCGCAATTCATACGCGGTGCGGCGCGCCACGACTTCTTCGCGGAAGTCGATGAAACAGGTCAGGAACCGACGCAGGGTCAGCTGTTCGGGCCGCCCGCCATTCAGCGCCAGCATGTTACAGCCGAAATAGGTCTGCATCGGCGTAAAGCGGAACAGTTGGTTCAGCACCACATCGGGGGTCGCATCACGCTTCAGTTCGACCACGACCCGCACACCGTTGCGGTCGGATTCGTCCTGCACATGGGCGATGCCTTCGATCTTTTTCTCGCGCACCTGCTCGGCGATCTTTTCGATCATCGAGGCCTTGTTCACCTGATAGGGAATCTCGTCCAGAACGATGGCATAGCGCTCCTTGCGGATTTCCTCGATCCGGGTTTTCGCCCTGATCACGACGGAACCGCGCCCTTCCAGATAGGCTTTGCGCGCGCCCGAGCGGCCCAGCATGATGCCCCCGGTGGGGAAATCGGGGCCGGGCACATAGTCGATTAGCTGCTCACTGGTCAGGTCCGGGTCGTCGATCAGCGCAAGGCAGGCATCAATCACCTCGCCCAGATTATGCGGCGGGATATTGGTGGCCATACCAACGGCAATGCCGCCCGCGCCATTGACCAGCATGTTCGGAAAGCGCGCTGGCAGCACGGTGGGCTCGCGGTCCTTGCCGTCATAGTTGTCCTGAAAATCGACGGTTTCCTTGTCGATATCGGCCAGCAGATAGGCGGCGGGCTTGTCCATCCGCACCTCGGTATAGCGCATGGCGGCCGCGTTATCGCCGTCCATCGAGCCGAAGTTGCCCTGCCCGTCCAGCAGCGGCAGCGACATGGAAAAATCCTGCGCCATCCGCACCAAGGCATCGTAGATCGCAGAGTCGCCATGGGGGTGGTATTTACCCATCACGTCGCCGACCGGACGCGCCGATTTACGGTAGGATTTATCATGCGTGTTGCCGGTTTCATGCATCGCGTAAAGGATGCGGCGGTGGACCGGCTTCAACCCGTCGCGCAAATCGGGAATGGCGCGGGACACGATCACGCTCATCGCGTAATCGAGGTAGGAGGTTTTCATCTCCTCCTCGATCGAAACGGACGGCCCATCATAGACCGGGCGCGCGGGCGTGTTTTCTTCTTCGTTTTCGGGGGTTTCTGGCGTGTCGTTCACGTAATCTTCCCGTCTGTCGGCGACATTCTATATCTTGTTGCAATGACTATATCAGAGGCAGGATATAGGGTGCAATGGCTCTGCGACCCTTGGTCTGGCAGCCATGGGGTATGATTGATAACACATTGTTTTCATTGAAAAGTAATTTCATTGGCGCATCATGTTTTTTATCGACCCAGCAAGAGGTGAAAAAACGATGCAGACCGAGACAGAACTGATGCTGAAAGGCTATGGGCTGACCCTGGCCGAATTCTACTACCACATGCCCGATCATCCCCATGTTCTGAACAGCTATATCTGGCAGGATTACGACATCGCGCCGGACCATCCGAAACTGTTCAATTTCATCGAATTCTGGCAGCGCGAAATCGAAGGTCCGCTGCATTCGGTGCGGTTTTCCCACCGCAAGATGGTCGGGCCGGGTGAATGGCGCAACGTGGTGGGCGAATTCACCTATCACTAGGCGCTTAACGTCAAGGTAAGCCTTGCGCCCTATCCTTTACCCGATTGTGTGGAGGAGTGCGTAGATGAACCTTTATACCTGTGCGGTCGACCTCAAGGACGATGCCAAGGCGCTGGCCTTTGCCCAGGCGCTTGAACAATGGATAGGCTACCTGAAATCGCAAGGCACGATTTTGGGCTGGCGTCTGTTGCGGCGCAAACTGAACCTTGCATCCGGCGCGAACCGCGATTTCCTGCTGGAGATCGAGGTCAAAGACCTTGCACAGCTGGACAGCGCCTTTCGCCTGACCGGCACCCATGACGAGGCGATCGAAGCCATGTATCGCAACGTGAACACGTTTATCGCGCAGGCCGATTTCGGGCTATACCGCCCTTTTCCCGACCCGGAACGCGCCGAGCGGATGGCGCTGGTCTAGCGCCAGCCGCAATGGGCCGTTACAGCCCGTAAAGCGCGCCGAACTTCTGCTCCAGATAGGTCAGCAACGGCGCTTCGGACGGGGCAGCACCGCAGGCGCGGGTGATCACGTCGCGCGGCTCGAACAGGCCGCCGTGCTGCTGCACCTTGTCCCCCAGCCATTTGGTTGCCCGTCCGGTATCGCCCTGCGCCAGCGCCGCATCCAGATCGGGCAGATCGGCGCGCATCGCATCGTTCAGGCAGCCGGCATAGACATTGCCCAATGAATAGGTCGGGAAATAGCCGAACAGCCCTTCGGACCAATGCACATCCTGCAAACACCCGTTCGAAGGCTTGTCCACGGCAAAGCCGAAATCGACCGCGAACCGGTCGTTCCACGCAGCCTCCAGATCGGCCACGGCCAGATCCCCCGCGATCATCGCGCGTTCCAAATCAAAGCGCAGCATGACATGCAGGTTATACTGCACCTCGTCCGCCTCGGTCCGGATAAAGCCGTTTTTCAACCGGTTCACGGTGGCATAGAACGCATCGGCATCGGCAATGCCGAAATCGCCGAACGCATCGCGCATCTGGTCAAACAGCCAGCCGGTGAAGGCGCGCGAGCGGCCAAGCTGGTTCTCGTAAATCCGGCTTTGGCTTTCATGCACCCCCATGGACACGCCCTGCCCCAGCGGCGTCAGCAGGTAGGCCTCGTCAATCGCTTGCTCGTAGCAGGCGTGGCCGACCTCGTGGATGGTGGAATAAAAGCAGTTGAACGGGTCCGCGGGATCGGTCCGCGTGGTGATGCGCACATCCAGCCCCGAGCCGGAGGAGAACGGATGCACCGCCTTGTCCACCCGGCCCTGCGCCATGTCATAGCCAAAGGTTTTCGCCAGCATCCGCGCCAGTTTCATCTGCGCGAATTCGTCGAAATTGCCCGAAAGGCCAGCGGGCGCGGGCTTGTCCAGGCAGGCGGCGCGCAGGGCCACAAGGCGCGGGCGCAGCGCGTCGAACATGGCTTGCAGGTCAGCTGCCTTGGCGCCGGGCTCGAAATCGTCCAGCAGCGCGTCATATAGATCACCGCCATCGGCCAGCGCTTGCGCTTCCTCGCGTTTGAGGGCCACCATTTTTTCCAGCATCGGCAAAAAGCCGGGCACGTCCTCGGCCTTGCGCGCCTCGGCCCAGGCCAGGTGCGCTTGTGATCGGGTGCGGGCCAGTTCGGCCGCCAGATCGGCAGGCAGGCGCTGCGTGCGTTCATAATCACGGCGGATATGGCGCATCTGCGCGCGCCCCACATCGTCCAGCGTGGTGTCGTCGATCGCGGCCAGCCATTCACCCACGCGCGGATCGGTGCGGCGGCCATGCAGGACAGAGGCCATTGCGGCCATTTCCTCGGCCCGTTGCGGGGCCGCTCCGCGCGGCATCACGGTTTCCTGGTCCCAGCCAAGGCGGCCCGCCACCTGCCCCAGCGCCGAGGTTTCGCGCTGGAAGGTCATAAGGTCGGTAAAGCTCATATCATGCTCCGCGAATGGATTGTTGGACCGGATAGGCAGCAAGGAAACGCGCCCGCAGGATCAGGGTGAAAACCGCCACGGCCATGACCTGATGCACGATGGCGATCTGCCAGGGCGCGACATAAAGAACGGTTGAAATGCCCAGCACGATCTGCACGCAGAGCGCGATGAACGCGGCAGCAAAGGCCGTGCGGCTGCGGCCATGGGCCGATTTGCGCCCGCGCAGGAAAACCACGATCGAAAAGGCCAGCAGAAGGTAGCCGGTCATCCGGTGAATGAACTGCACAAGCCCCGGATTTTCAAAGAAATTCCGCCAGCCGGGCGTCAGGTAATAGGCATCGGGCGGAAAGAACTGCCCAGCCATCAGCGGCCAGTCGGTGAAGGTTCGGCCCGCGTCGATACCGGCGACCAATGCGCCCAGCAGGATTTGCAGGAAGGTGAAATGCAGCCAGCCGGTGGACATGCTGAACAGCTTGGCCTCACGGCTGCGGCGGGCCTGCATCAGGTCGCGCTCCTCTCGGCCCAGCATCAGGATATACCAAGCGATGAACCCAAGGATGACAAAAGCGATGCCCAGATGGGTCGCCAGCCGGTAAGAGGCGACATCGGTCATGGTGCCTTGCAGCCCCGAATGGACCATCCACCAGCCCACGCCCCCCTGCACCCCGCCCATGGCGCCGATCAGAACCAAACGGCCAGTCCAGCCGGCCGGGATCTTGCGCGCCGCAAGGAAACCGAAAAAGCCAAGCGCCCAGACCAGCCCGATGACGCGGCCCAGCTGGCGGTGACCCCATTCCCACCAGTAGATGGTTTTGAAGTCGGACAGCTCCATCCACTTGTTTTCCAACTGGAATTCCGGGCTATCCTTATATTTCGCGAATTCCGATTGCCAGTCGGCCTGGTTCATCGGGGGCAATGCGCCGGTGACGGGTTTCCATTCGGTGATCGACAGCCCGCTGTCGGTCAGGCGGGTCAGACCGCCCACGGCGATCATCATGACCACCAAGGCGAACAGCACCATCAGCCATGCCCGGATCGCGCCGCGCGCGCCCTTGCGCCGCCCTGCATCGATCACCCCGCCCTGCGGTTCCGGGCGCTTGGGCTGACCTTCGGATACCTCTTCGAAAATGCTGCGCTTGCCGCTCATGATCTGCCTTTCCGGTGTTTCGGCGCGAACTTAGGGTGCGGGCGGGGGTTCGTCCAGAGTTAGCCCCGCTCTTTCCAGCGGACCATCTGACGCAACACGCCATGCAGCATCTGCACGTCGGATCGGGTCAGTGGAAAGCGCGACCACATGTTGCGCAGATTGACCTTCATCGTCTCGGCCTTGGTGTCCGGGAAAAAGAAGCCAGCCTCATCCAGGCGGTCCTCGTAATGCTGGGTCAGTTTTTCAACCTCGATGGCGCTGGCCCATTCGGTGCCCGCCATTTCCACGCGCTCTGCCTTGATTTCAAGCTCGGTTCCTTGCTGGCGGCGCCATTCATAGCCTAAAAGAAGCACGCATTGCGCAAGGTTCAGCGACGCGAATTCAGGGTTTACCGGAACGGACACCAGCACGTTGGCCCGTGCGATATCCTCGTTTTCCAGCCCTGCGCGTTCGGGGCCGAACATTACGGCCACCTTGCCCCCTTCGGCGATCTTTTCGCGGGCCAGTTCCATCGCGCGCTCCGGGGTTACGATGGGTTTGGTCAGGCCCCGTTGCCGCGCCGTGGTGGCCAAAACGAATGTGGCGTCATCCAGCGCCTCGGCCAGGGTATCGGTCAGCCGTGCCTCCTCCAGCAGCCTGCCCGCGCCCGATGCCATGGCGACGGCTTTCTGGTTCGGCCAGCCGTCGCGCGGATCGACAATCGCCATCCGGTCCAGCCCGAAATTCCACATCGCCCGCGCGGCGCCACCGATGTTTTCACCCATCTGCGGGCGGACCAGAACGAAACGGGGTTGGGACATTGGGGGCTCCTTGGCGGGTTCGCGCGTCTTTATGACAGCGCGCGCCGGTTTGCAAAGGCAGCAAATGGTATTTTTGGAACAATGAAGGAGAGGCGCTGCGCTTTCCCCATTGGCCAAATCATTGATTTCACGGTAAGAGGGCGACCAAGTCAAAAGGAAGCCAAGATGTCCGAGATGGAAGCCCCGCAGATCTATTTGATTTCCCCGCCCGAATTCGAGTTGAGCCGGTTCCCGGATCAATTGGCGCAGGTTCTGGACGGGGCCGAGGTCGCCTGCGTGCGGCTGGCGCTGTCATCCCATGACGAGGACAAGATCAGCCGCGCCGTCGATGCTTGCCGCGAAGTGACCATTTCGCGCGACGTGGCGCTGGTGATCGAACGGCATATCCTGCTGGTCGAACGGCTGGGGCTGGACGGTGTACACCTAACGGATGGGGCGCGTTCAGTCCGCAAGGCACGCAAGGAATTGGGGCAGGATGCCATTATCGGCGCATTTTGTGGCGCGTCCCGCCACGAGGGGATGAGCGCGGGCGAGGCCGGGGCCGATTACGTGTCCTTCGGGCCGATGGGCGGGAATGCCCTTGGCGACGGCACCCTGGCCGAAGTCGAACTGTTCGAATGGTGGTCGCAGATGATCGAGGTACCGGTCGTGGCCGAGGGCGGGCTGGACGTGGAACTGGTGCGCGAGATTTCGCCCCACACTGACTTCTTCGGCATCGGGACCGAGATTTGGGATACCGAGGATCCGCTTGCCGCACTGAATGCGCTGCGTTCGGAGTTTTCCTGATAATCAGGGGCTTGAGCGGCGTTGCTTATGCGTCCGTGACTTGGCGTTCGGGCGGCATGCCGCTGCGCACGACCTGTTCGACATGGGCGGCCAATGCCTTGCGGTTCGCAAAGGCATCGGCGCGTACCGGCGCGTGATAAACCACTTCGACCCGCCCGTGGCGACGCGAGGACAGCATCATCAGCAGATGCTCGCCAAATTCCATGTCGCCCCACCAGCCGTAAAAATCTGACCGATATCCCTTGGGCGCGGTATAAATCACGGTGACCGGCTGGATGTGCATTTCATGTTTCAAATCAGGGGTGAGAAACGCCTGAAACAGCGTTGATTTGAATGGCAGAACCCGCATCGTATCGCTGCTGGTCCCCTCGGGGAAAAACAGCAGCTTGTGCCCGGCCAGCAGGCGCGCCTCGAATATCTGTTGCTGCACTTTTGCTTCGCGCGGATCGCGGGTGATGAAAACCGTGCCGGTTGCGCGGGCCAGCCAGCCGATGCCGGGCCAATCCGCCACCTCGGCCTTGGACACGAAATAGATCCGCTTGCGCGCATTGAGCGTGAAAATATCCAGCCATGACGAGTGGTTACAGACGATCGCCCCGCGTTCCTTCATCGGCTGGCCGCAGGTGGAAAACCCGATGCCCATGATGAAAAGCGCCGCGCGGCAGACGGTTTGGGTGATCCACGGCGTCCAGGGGCGATAAAGCCCATGCACCGGTGCCTCGATGAACCGGATCACCAGCAGGATCAGCAAGCCGCCAAAGACCACCATGCCGAGGGCCAAGCCTCGCAACGCGATCAGCATCCAGCCGATTACGCCGGGTTTGGGCGCGGGCGGGTATTCACCCTTGTCCCAGACCATGCTCATTTGGATAAGTCCTTGGAATATATCGCACGTTGGCGCTCGCTCAGATGGGCCACATCCAGGATCAGGCACACGTCAATGGTGTTGAACACATGATCGATATAGGCACCCTGTCCGACGAACCCGCCCAGCCGCAGATAGGCCTTTATCAACGAGGGCACCTGCAACATCGCCGCGCGGCGGACGATCTTGTCGGCGGGCAGAACATCCATCTGCGCGCAATGATCCGGCCGTGCCTTTACCCGCAATCCGGGCGGGGCAAGGTGGTTATAGTGCAGCATACCAAGGGGTTGCGCCAATGCTTCGGGGTCGGTTCCATGAAAAGAGGCGACACCGAACAGCACTTCGATCCCGTGGCGATCCACGTAATTCGACAGGGCGGACCACAGGTGGAACATGCCCATGCCACCACGGTAATCGGGATGCAGGCAGGACCGGCCGAGTTCCAGCAATTTGCGCCCCGACGCGGTCAAGATCGACAGGTCATATTCGTCCTCGGAATAGAACCGGCCAAGTTCACGCGCCTGATCGTCACGCAACAGGCGATAGACGCCCACCACCTGATCGCCTTCGGGCCGGGCCGCATCCTGAAGCAATAGGTGGTCGAAGTAAGCGTCGAAAGCATCTGTTTCCAAACGGTTTTCGTGATCCACCCCATCACCTCCCGCGCCCAATTCCTCGACGAAGACGGTATAGCGTAACCGCTGCGCCGCGCGCAGGTCAGCCTCGGTTTCGGCCAGTCGGGTGGAGAAAATCGGCGCGGTGGGGGTCATGCGGAATGATCCTGAAAGCGGGTTCCCGCGGTTCTAGAAGCGCTAGGGCCGAAAGGCAACCGCCCCGCGCAGAAACAGATTTTTGTGTTTTGCTCCGGGCGTGATAACCCTTCGTTAACCAAGATCAACGATCAAAGACCGGAATGAGCGCAATACGGGAGCCTTCGATGACCACCTTGCCCGCATCGGGAAAGTTCACGGTGATTTTCCCGCCGATGTTGGATTGCACCTGCCCGGTGCCCCAATCGGGTTTGTTCGGGTGCTGCACCAGCATTCCGGGCTCTAGCATCGCATTCAAATCGTTCAACATGTCCAAGCCCTTTAGCGGAGGTTCCAATGCCCCCTTCTAACCCCGGTCTCGCGGCATTGATAGGCTCGCGTATCTGCCACGATCTGATTTCTCCCATCGGCGCGATCGGCAACGGGTTGGAACTGTTGCAGATGACCATGGGGGACAGCCCTGAAATGGAACTGATCGCCGACAGCGTCACCAATGCGCAAGCGCGGATCAAGTTCTTCCGCGTGGCCTTTGGCGCCGCGTACGACGGCCAGATGCTGGGCGGGTCCGAGGTGCGCGATATCCTGACCGACCTGGCCAAGGGAGGGCGGGTGCAATTTGACTGGCAAGTGCCCGGCGATGTGCCCCGTGCCGAGGCGCGGATGGTGTTCCTAGCCCTGCAATGTTTCGAAAGCGCGATGCCCCATGGCGGCACGGTCACGGTGCGCAAGGATGACCCGCAATGGATGGTCGAGGCGCAGTCGGGCCGGTTCCGGATCGAACCCGATTTGTGGGGCAACCTGTCGCTGACCCAGCCCAGCACCGATATGGCCCCGGCGCAGCTGCAATTCGCTCTGTTGCCGGTGCTTCTGGCCGAGGCGGGCCGCCGTTTGACCGCCCGCACGTCCGATGCCGAGGTGATGCTGAAATTCTAGGACTCAGGCGCGGGTCGTGCCGTTCCCTTCGACCAGATATTTGAACGAGGTCAGCTGCGCCGCGCCCACAGGCCCACGCGCATGCATCTTGCCGGTGGCGATGCCGATCTCGGCGCCCATCCCGAATTCGCCGCCATCAGCGAACTGGGTCGAGGCATTGCGCATCAGGATCGCGGAATCGAGCCGTTGAAAGAACCGTTCGGCGGCGGCGTCATCCTCGGTGATAATGCAGTCGGTATGGTTCGACCCGTAACGCCGGATATGCGCGATTGCCCCGTCCACGTCATCGACAGTCTTGGCGGCGATATCCATATCCAGATACTCGCGGCCCCAATCCTCGTCGGTGGCGGGGGTGTATTCGCCCAGACCTTCGCCCGCATGGATAGTCACGCCCTTGTCGGCCAAGGCGGCAAGCAGATCGGCCCCCAAACCCGCCGCGATATCGCGGTGGATCAGCAGGCATTCGGCCGCGCCACAGATTCCGGTGCGGCGGGTCTTGGCGTTCAGCACCACGTTCAGCGCCTTAACCGGATCGGCGGCCTTGTCCACATAGACATGCACGATGCCTTCAAGATGGGCAAAGACCGGCACGCGGGCCTCGCGCTGAACCAGCCCGACCAGCCCCTTGCCGCCACGCGGCACGATCACGTCGATATAATCGGTCATGGTCAGCATTTCCTGTACCGCCGCACGGTCGCGGGTCGGCACAAGCTGGATCGCATCCTCGGGCAGGTTCGCGGCGCGCAGCCCTTCGACAAGGCAAGCATGAATCGCGCCAGAACTGTGGAAACTTTCGGACCCGCCGCGCAGGATCACTGCGTTGCCAGCTTTCAGGCACAGCGCCCCGGCATCCGCCGTCACGTTCGGGCGCGATTCATAAATCACCCCGATCACCCCCAAAGGCGTGCGCACACGACGGATATGCAACCCCGAAGGCATATCCCATTCGGCCAGCACCTCGCCCACGGGGTCAGGTTGTTCGGCCACCGCGCGCAGCCCGTCAACGATGCCCTGAATACGGGTTTCGTCCAGCATCAGCCGGTCCATCATGGCTGGCGACAACCCCTTTTCGGCACCGTATTCCATATCCTTGGTATTGGCGGCAATGATCTGCGCGCGGCGCGCCCAAACCGCGTCGGCGGCGGCGAACAGGGCGGCGTGTTTGCGCTCGGCGCTGGAATAGGCCAGTTCGGCGGCCGCATCTCGGGCCTTGCGGCCGATCTCGCGCATCGTGGCAGTGATGTCGGTCATTTACGTTCCCTTCTCAATCCTGTCTCAAAGCGCCATTTCATCGCGGTGGATCAATGCGGCGCGCCCCGGATAACCAAGAATTTTCTCGATCTCGGCGCTGTGATGGCCCTTGATGGCGCGCGCCTCGGCGGCGGTGTAGCGGCACAGCCCCTGCCCAATCTTATGCCCGGCCACGTCGATGATCGCCACCGGATCGCCCCGGCCAAAGGCCCCGTCCACGGCCGTCACGCCCGCCGGCAGAAGGCTTTTGCCCGCCTTCAACGCCTTGGCCGCACCCGCGTCCAGCCTGATTTCGCCCTGCGGCTTCATCGAGGCAATCCAGCGCTTGTAGGCCAGTTGCGGCGTGCCCTGCGCGGTAAACCAGGTGGCATTCGCACCGTTTTCCAGCGCCTGCAGAGGGCGCAGGCACGATCCTTCGGTGATCGCCATGGCGCAGCCGCCCGCCGTGGCGGTTTTCGCGGCCAGCAGCTTTGTCACCATGCCACCCTTGGACAGGCCCGATGTGCCCTCGCCCGCCATCGCCTCGATCTCGGGGGTGATTTGTTCAATGATATCAAAGCGTTTCGCGGCAGAGTTCACTTGCGGATTGTCGCTGTAGAACCCATCCACATCCGACAAAAGCACCAGAACATCCGCGCCCACGGTCACCGCCATCTGCGCCGCCAAACGGTCATTGTCGCCATAGCGGATCTCGTCCGTGGCGACGGTGTCGTTCTCGTTGATAATCGGCACCGCACCAAGGGACAAAAGCTGCTCCAAGGTCGCGCGAGAGTTCAGATAGCGCCGGCGGTCTGCGGAATCTTCAAGCGTGACAAGCACTTGCGCCGTGACGATCCCATGGGTCTGCAAGACTTCCTCATAGGCGCGGGCAAGGCGGATCTGCCCCACGGCGGCGGCTGCCTGCGATTGTTCGAGCGCCAACGCGCCCTTGGGCAAGGACAACACGCCGCGCCCCAGCGCGATCGAGCCTGAGGACACCAGGATAACATCTGCCCCGCGCGCTTTCAGCATGGCCACGTCATCGGCCAGTCCGTTCAGCCAGCCCTCGCGCAGATCACCCGTGGCGCGGTCCACCAAAAGGGCTGAACCGATCTTGATGACAATGCGTTTTGCGCCGTTCAGGGATGCCACTGTTCCTGCTCTTCTTCGCTTTTGGCCATGCGCAGGCGGTCTTCGGTGATCTGGGCGCGAACGGCGCGCAGCACCGTGTCCAGCCCCTCGCGGGATACGCCGGACATCGGCAGCACGGTGCCGCCCGACGCCTCTTCCAGCGCGGCCAGTTTCTCGGCCCGTTCTTCTTCGTCCAGCGCGTCGATCTTGTTCAACGCGGTGACACGCGGCTTTTCGGCCAGCGCGCCGCCATAGGCTTCAAGCTCGCCGATGATGGTTTCGTAATCCGCGACCACGTCCTCGGACGTGCCGTCGATCAGGTGCAGCAGGACCGCACAACGTTCAACATGGCCAAGGAACAGATCGCCAAGGCCCCGCCCTTCGGACGCCCCCTCGATCAAGCCCGGAATATCGGCCATCACGAATTCTGCCCCATCAATGCCGACAACGCCCAAGTTGGGGTGCAGCGTGGTAAAGGGATAATCCGCGATCTTGGGCCGCGCGTTCGACGTGGCAGCCAGAAAGGTGGATTTTCCGGCGTTCGGCATGCCCAACAGGCCCGCATCCGCGATCAGTTTCAAGCGCAACCAGATGGTGCGTTCCACACCTTCCTGTCCAGGATTGGATCGGCGCGGCGCCTGGTTGGTCGAGGTTTTGAAATGCAGGTTGCCCCAGCCACCGTTGCCGCCCTTGGCCAGCAGCACGCGCTGCCCGACCTCGGTCATGTCGGCAATGACAGATTCCTCGTCCTCGTCCAGAATTTCCGTTCCGACCGGCACTTTCAGCACGATATCCTCGCCGAATTTACCCGACCGTTGCTGCCCCATGCCAGGGCGGCCATTGTCGGCAAAGAAGTGCTGTTGATAGCGGAAATCGATCAGGGTGTTCAGGTGGTCCACCGCTTCGGCCCAGACACTGCCGCCAGTGCCGCCATCGCCGCCATCAGGGCCACCATATTCGATATACTTTTCGCGGCGGAAGCTGACGCAACCGCTGCCGCCCGAACCGGACCGGATATAGACCTTTGCGAGATCGAGGAATTTCATGTCGTTCTCCTATCCGCAAAGGCCCCGATGTGGAAGCCTGCGGTTAAACCATTTTCCGCATATAGGTCCATGTGGGGACCGATGCATTGCGCGCAACCGAGAATTTTTCGGCATCGCCCAGATATTCGAAACCGCAATTCGTCATCACGCGGGCCGACGCGGTATTTTCCTGGAAAACCGTGGCAAAAACCGTGCGGCATTCCAAGGGGTTGGCATCCAGCAGCGCGCTGACCGCGCGGCTGGCAACGCCGGTATTCCAAAACGCGGGCGCGACCCAATAGGCGATTTCGCATTGGCCCTCGTCAACGTGGGTCAAGGTGATCAGACCCTTCAATTCGGCCCCGCCGGATTTCGTGGCATCCATCGCCCAGACACATTCATCATGGCCCGGCGCAATACTGCGCTTGATGAACGCCTCGGTCGATCCGGGCGGCAACGGATGCGGGATCGAGGTGGTCATGCGGGCGACCCGTTCGTCGCTGGTGTAGAATTCGATCATTCCCTGATCGGACAGGCGCAACGGGCGAAGAACGCACCGTTCTGCTTCGATCACGGGTTGATCGGTGATTGTATCCAACTTCATACCGCTTCTCCTCTGATGGCGGTCGAAACTCTTGAACGGCACCTGGGGCGCTTATCTGGCGGACCCTCCTCCGGTCCGGCCTGAACACGCCTTTGGCGAAACAGGAAAAGGGACCGGCTGTTATGCCGATCCCCCTATGCGTTTTACCTTAAGGTCGGCTTACTCTGCGGCCTCCGCCGCAGGGAGAACCGAAATAAAGGTGCGGTTTTTCAGACCCTTGTGGAAGGTTACGTGGCCCTCGACGGTTGCAAAGATGGTGTGATCCTTGCCCATGCCGACGCCCTCGCCCGGCCACCACTTGGTGCCGCGCTGACGCACAACGATGTTACCGGGAATCGCTTTTTGACCACCGTAGAGTTTGACGCCCAAGCGGCGACCAGCAGAGTCGCGACCGTTGCGGGATGAACCGCCAGCTTTTTTATGTGCCATATCTTATGTCTCCTATGCTGATTGGGCGATCAAGCCAGATCTTTGGCTTGGGCAACCCAGCCTTCACGTTCGATGCGGCCTTTGAAGGACAGTTTCTCGTCCATCTCGGCGATGTCGGTGTCGGTCCATGCAGCGATCTGGGCGAAAGTGGTCACGCCTGCTTCGTGCAGTTTTTTCTCAAGTGCGGGGCCAACGCCCGACAGCTTCTTCAGATCGTCCGCGCCAGCGGCAGCTGCGGATTTGGCCGCGGCTTTTTGGGCCGGCTTGGCGGCGGGCGCAGCAGCGTCCTTCGGGCCGGAAGCGGCACCGATGGCGGCCTTGACGCCCGACTTGTCCGCGCCGTCGGCAAGGATGTCGGTGACGCGCAGCAGGGTCAGCTGTTGACGATGACCCTTGGTCCGCTTGGACGAGTGCTTACGACGACGCTTGACGAAGTTGATGGTCTTTTCGCCTTTGATCTGGTCGATCACTTCGGCCTGAACGGCAGCGCCAGCCACAAGGGGCTCGCCGACGGCGGGGGCATCACCACCCAGCATCAGAACGTCGTTGAATTGCACTTTTTCGCCTGCGGCAGCGGCCAGCTTTTCAACCCGAAGAACGTCACCGGATTGAACTTTGTATTGCTTGCCGCCCGTCTTGAGGACTGCGAACATCTTGATCTTCCTTCATTTGCCGCGTTCTGTGGCCCCCACCTCGGGGAGTTTGTGGGCATTTGCGACCTTCGCCGCAGCCTGCCCGCCTCGAACAGCGCGCTCATTCAAGAGCGTAATTTACGTAATTGATTCCATTCCCGCACCGGAAAGCCCGGTCAGGATGCGGGCTTATCCATTGATACGGGTGGCAAGTCAAGGGATTCCCCCCTGTTTTTCCGCAGGTTTTCAGCGTTTTTCCTTGCCCGCGCCCGTGTCGTCATCACAGGTCCTCGCCGCCCATCATCTGCGCCGTTGCCAGCCCCAGCAAAAGCGAGATTTCCGAATACATCTGATCGAACCCGGCGAACAGCGCCCGGTTCAGCGCCGCGCCTTCGGGGGTGCGCGACAATGCGGTATAGGCCTCGATCTGTTCAACCTTCAGCGGGCTGTAGGCGGCGGTCAGAAAGGCGAACATCCATTCGCGCGTGTCTGTGCGGGTCGCGTCCTCTTCGCTCCAGACATCGGCCAGCACTTCCGCTTCGCCCATTTCAACCGCGCCGCCGTCGATCAGCCCGCGGTAGAACATGTAATTGGAATTCATCCCGCCCACGACGTTGAATTCCACCAGTTCGTTCACCTTGATGTAATCGGCTACGGCTTTCAGATGAGGGTCACCTGCGGGCATGTCCAGAAAGGCAAGGCGCGCGGCGGCCTCGGTCCCCTCGTCCAGAAAAGCGCGGCGGGCGGCGATTTCAAGCTCAACGATCTGCTTGCCCGTCTCGCTTTGAAAAAAGGCCAGCAAGGGGTCGGTGTCGGTCCCCTCCATCGTCTTGCGAAAGCCATTGCTCACGATGCCCGCCATCTTGTCGGCGTCATAGATGCGCGCGACCATCTGGCTCCAGCGCGGGGTGACGCCGCCGGGCAGCATGCTGTCCGCGATGTCGGCACCGTAAGCGCGCCCTTCTTCCTGCATCACCGCGATGATCTGCGGCAGGCCAAGGGCACGTTCCAGTTCGGCCAGCTCAGCCTCGCCCGCGCGGGCCGCACCCGCCAGCATGAATGCCGCGATAAAGATCGAAAATAGGCGGCGCAAGATTACAGCTCCTGTCCGGGGTGCAGATCGGCCATGCGGGCGGCAAGGCGCTCGTACCGGTTGGCCATGATTTCGTATTGCACTGCGTTCATCAACTCATAAACCTGCTGCATGCGTTCATCTTCCAATGCCGTGGTATAGGTCTCCAACTCGGCGTCGGTAAAGCCCGCATAAACCTCGGCCGAGGACGCAAGACTGGAGGCCGCCATCTGCCGACGCAGCTCGGCGCGGCCTTCGGCCATGCGGGCCCGCAGCGCGCCCTCGTCCACCCGCAGGCGGATCACGTCAGCGGCCGCGGCGGCCAGCAGGAACCGGATCTGGATTTCCTCGATCGCGCGCACCGACTGGCCGCCAGCGTCCACCGCCTTGTTCATCCGTTTCAGGATCGCAAGACGCGGGCTGCCCTCGCGCACCATGTCTGCGACCAATTCGGTGCCATCGGCGCGGCGCATGTCCTTGTCGGTGCGCATGTGGCTTTCGTTTTCCACCTGCACCAGACGCTGGCCAAGGTCGGTCGAATAGAACCCCGCCACATGGTCCAGCAGGTCCGGCTCCAACGCCTGTTCCAGGATCGAGGCCGCCATATCGTGCATTTCCGCAACATCGAACACATCGGCGGCAACACGCGACCAGTCGGCCCCGAAATCAGAGGCTTCCATGCCCAGCATCTTGGGCGCGTCACCAGCGGCAAGGGTCAGGGATTCGATTGCAACGTCAAACCCTGTGACCTCCAGAAAGGCCTCCACGCGGTCGCGGTCTGCTGCCGCCTGCACCGCCCCTGTCAGGCCAAGGCTGGTCAGCACAACGGCGACAAGGGTCAGGAATTGGCGGATCGGGGCAGTCATGGCGCTCTCCTTTTCGGGCGGTCTTGCCATAAACCTATGGCATTTGCCGCCCCATGCAACGCCCCATGCGCGACGTCGGCGGAAAACATGCAATTGCCCTCTTGCCCTTCGCCGCCAGACGGTCTAAACGCCCCTCCACCAAGACCCCCGCGGAGAGGTGCCGGAGTGGTCGAACGGGGCGGTCTCGAAAACCGTTGATCCTGCAAGGGATCCCAGGGTTCGAATCCCTGTCTCTCCGCCATTATCTTTTTGTATCAATATGATAGCGTCGTGCAGCGCACCCCCAAGGGGGGCGCCGCATCATGCGTTTACCGGTGCAACTGGCCTGGCGCAATTGACTTGTTTTCGTGCGCAAGTGGCCTAGCCCACTTGGCGGCCATGGCTCCAGACACCGCGCACCACAGGCATGCCCCGCACCCGCGCGATGCGGACCAGATCGGCGTGCAGCCCCGCCTTGATCCTCCCGCGATCCGTCAGACCGGCCGCCGCCGCCGGGGCCGCCGTGACCGTGGCGATGGCGCGGGGCAGATCATCCCAGATTTCCGCCAGCAAAAACGCCGATGTCATCAACGCCGAGGGCACGTAATCCGACGAGATGATGTTCAGCAAGCCCTTTGCCGCCAGTTCCTGCGCGGCGACATTGCCCGAATGGCTGCCGCCGCGGATCAGGTTGGGCGCGCCCATCATCACCTTGATCCCGTGGGCATGGCAGGCCTGCGCTGCCTCGACCGTGGTGGGAAATTCGGCGAACCGTATCCCGTGGCCGGCACTGGTGGCGACGTGGCCAGCGGTGGTGTCGTCATGGCTGGCCAGTACCGCGCCGAACCGCCGTGCCTCTGCCACTGCCGCGGCCTCGTGCCGGTCGCCATTGGCTGCGCGCAAGGCATATAACTGCGCCACATGGGCATCGAATTCCGGATCGGTCATCGAGTGCTTGCCCTGCACGTAACTTTTCAGCTTGGACAGATCGCGGAACTGGCGCTGCCCCGGCGTGTGGTCCATCAGGCTGACGATTCCCACGCGATCCTCGGGGCCGAACTCGGCCATTTCGGCCTCCAGCGTTTCGGAACATACCTCGGCCCGCAGGTGCAGATAATGGCTGATACGCAAGGTGCCATCCGCACGCAGCGCCCATAACTCCGATGCCAGCGCCCTTGCATAGGCTGCGTATCGACCCGCCCCCGACGGGATCGAGCCAACCCGCATTGCATCGAAAACGGTGGTGATCCCGGTGCTGGCCAATTCTCCGTCATGGGCCAGGATGGCGGCGGCATGGGGCCAGTCCACCCTGGGGCGCGGCTGGATATGCCGTTCCAGGTTGTCGGTGTGCAATTCGATCAGGCCGGGGATCAGCAGGTCGCCCTCCATGTCCTGTGCGCCCGCCACCGCGCTGGCCCCCTGGTCGATCGCGGCGATCCGTCCCGCTTCGATCCGCAGGGTGCCGCGCAGGGTTTCATCGCCCAGCACAAGCGTCGCATTTGTCAAAATGTGGCTGCTCAATGCGCTCTCCGGTCTTGGGCTTGCAAATGCAAGGCATGGCTGTCACCAAACTGTAATACTCTCAAGACACAGATAGCAAAATGACAGGTTTCAGACGTTTCGCGATCTATTACGCGCCGGGAAAAGGCGCTTTGGCCGATTTCGCGGCTGATTGGCTGGGTTGGAATCCGGCGACGGGACAGGCCCGCCGGCATCCCGCCGTGGCCGGTTTGCCCTGCCCCGTGGCCGATATCACCGCGACCCCGCGCAAATACGGGTTTCACGGCACGATCAAGCCGCCGTTCCGCCTGGCCGATGGCAGCAGCCGCACCGCCCTGGAACAAGACCTGGCCGATCTTGCGACCACCTTGGCACCGGCCCGGCTGGACGGGTTGGCCCTGCACCCGCTGGGCCGGTTTCTGGCCCTGACGCCCGAAGGCTGCCCAAGGGCGCTGACGGCACTGGCGGCGCGGGTCGTGCGCGGCCTTGATGCCCATCGCGCCCCCGCCCCGCCCGACGAACTGGCGCGTCGCCGCGCCCGCGGCCTTGGTCCCGCGCAAGAGGAAAACCTGCTGCGCTGGGGATACCCCTACGTGATGGAGGAGTTCCGCTTCCACATGACCCTGACCGGCAAGCTGCCCCGCGCCGACCTGCGCGCGGTCGAGGATGCGCTGCGCCCGATCCTGATACCCCTGCTGCCGCGCCCCTTCATGCTCGACACGCTGTGCCTGTTCGGCGAGGACGAAGCCGGACGGTTCCATCTTCTGAACCGCTATGCGCTGACTGGCTGACCCGGCACCATCGGCGCGGACCACCCTGCGCGGCCAGTTATCCGGCCATCTGGTCCTCCACCTCGGCGACGGTCAACTGCCAAAGCGGCGCCACCTTGGCGATGGCGGCGCGGGCTGCGGCGCTGTCCTTTGTTTTCAGATGGGTTTCCACCGCCGACAGGGCCTTGTGCAGGCGGCGTGCGCCCATGGTGGCCGCCAACCCAGAGAAATAATGCACCCGGGCGGCGCTCGCCTGCGCATCTTCGGGCAGGACCGACAGGTCGGGCAGCACGGCGATGAAATCGTTGCCCTCGTCCAAAAAGCCCTGCAGCAGCCCGATCAACTGGATACGCGGCATGGCATCGTCCAGCTCGCCCAGCACCGCCGCGTCCAGCACGGGTTTCTGGGCGGGGGCCGTGTCTTTTTCCGTGCCTTGCCCCGACAGGATGCGCCGCAACCCGTTCAGGTTCAGCGGCTTGGTCGCCACACCATCCATGCCCGCGGCGTCGTAGCGGTCACGCTCGTCCCCGATCACATGGGCGGTCAGGGCGACAATGCGCGCCCCCGCGGACGGCCCGCCCCCAGCACGGATGCGGCGCGTTGCCTCCAGCCCGTCCATCAGGGGCATGGAAATATCAATCAAGATCAGGTCGAACGCCTCTGACTCGGCGGCCTTGACCCCCTCGACCCCGTTGACGGCCTCGCTGACATCCTGCCCCTCGCGGCGCAGCATCTCGCGCAGGATGAACCGGTTGGTCGCGTTATCCTCGACCATCAGAACCTTGCGGCGCGGGGCGGTTTCCATCTGGGGCGTGGCGGGAGCATGCGCCGCGCTTTGCGGCGCGTCCAGCGGTATCGAAACCCAGAACAGGCTGCCCTCGCCCTCCTCGCTTTCGGCGCCGATATTGCCATCCATTGCCGCGACCAGCCGGCGGGCGATGCCAAGGCCTAGGCCGGTGCCCTCCTCCTGGGGGGTATTCTCGGCCTCAACCCGAACGAAATCGTCAAAGATTTTTTCCAGCACATCCGTGGGAATGCCGCGCCCGGTGTCGATCACCTGCACTTCCAGCATCGCGCCGCCATCGGGTTGCGGGTTCAGGTTCACATCCAGCCCGACATGGCCGTCGCGAGTGAACTTGACCGCGTTGCCCAGAAGGTTGGTCAACACCTGCCGCAGCCGCGCCGGATCACCGCGCCAGCGGCCCAGCGGGTCGGGATTGCAGGTCATTTCCATCACGTTGCCGCGCGCCCGCGCACCGGGTTCCAGCCCGCCCATCAATTCGCGCAACAGCTTGTCCAGATCAAAATCGGATTTGCGCAGGGTGACGCCCTCGACCTCCAGCCGGGCGATGTCCAGCACATCGTTCACATGGCCCAAAAGGGCCTGCCCCGCGCCTTCCATCACCTCCAGCAATTCGCGCGTGCCCGCATCGACCTTCTTGTCGCGCATCAGGTCCAGAACACCCAGAATGCCGTTCAGCGGCGTGCGCATTTCATGGCTCATCACCGCCATGAACCGCGATTTCGCCCGCTCGCCCGCCAAAGCCTGATCGCGCGATTCCTCCAATGCGCGGCGGGCCGCGACCCGTTCGGAAATGTCGCGCAGGAAAATCACGCAATGGGGCCGGTCGCGCAGGTTGGCCATGCCGGTCGACAGCTCGACCGGGAACAGCGCGCCATCCGCGCGTTGCCCCACCAAATGCAGGTTCGAAAGATCGCCGGAATCGATCGCGGGAACGAACCCCGTCCTTTCCGGCGCGGGGGCCGGGTTGTGGAAATCGCCGTTCTTGACCAGCCGCCCGATGGATTTGCCCTTCGCCTCGGTCGCGTTCAGCAAGAACATCGCCTCGGCCGCGGCGTTGAAATCGGTGATCACCCCGTCGGCCGAGGTCACGATGATCGCATCGGGCGACGTTTCGACAATGGTTGAAAGCCGGGCCAAAGTCGCCCGGTTTTCCACGGCGCGGATACGGTTGATCCGGTAGAGCCGCCACAAGAAGAACATGAAGGCCAGAAGCGAGGCGACCAGCACGGTGGACAGCAAGGCCAGCCGCCCCAACAGCCGCGAGATTTCAAGCCGCGTGCGTTCTTGCGCGGCGGCATTGGCGGTGATGGTCTGGCTGGCCAGTTGCCGCGTGACAGAACGCAGCGCCAGCAGCTCTCCCTCCAGCCGGGGCAGAAGCGCCAGCAGCGCGGCATCCGGCCCGTCCATCACCGGCACGGTCCGATCAAGAAACGCCAGCAGCAACTGCAGCCCCGGCTCGCCCCCGGATTCGAGGATCACCCGATGCGCCAGCCCGTTTTCCAGTGTCTTGATACGACTGTAGAAAATGTCGAACCGCATCCGCACTTGCCGCAAGGCCCGCCGCTCTTTCTCGGCCGCTTCACCATTCTGCACGGCTGGCCCCGCCTGCCCCGCGATTTGCCATTGCCGCGCCACATTCACCGCCAGCGCAAAATCGAGCGATTCGACCTCTAACTGTGTGACCGTGTAGTTCTGGTTGTCAGCCCGCGAGGTGCGCAGCGCTTCAAGCTGGCGACTGACCCTTGCCGCGGTATCGAACACCAACACCAGCGACAAAATCGCGATCACCAGGAAGATGAACATTTGCAGCCAGTGGACGCGGAACCCCAATAGGCTGCGCCCCAGGTCGGGCGGATCGGCGATATCCTGCGCTGACGCCACGCGCCGCGCCACCGCCGGTTTGGCGGGCGCGTCGCCCCGATCGGGGCCTTGGCTGTCATCCGTTGGCATCATCTGCCGGTTATCGCAATCCGTTGTGGCACCCTTGGCGCATCTGCCCGGATCAATCCGAACGGTTCAGCGGCGCGCCCTGACAGGCTAACGCTCTACCTCGATGCGGTCCAACTGCCATATACTACGGGCGTAAACAGTTTCTGTCTGCCAGCGTGGATTTTCATCATAAGGGAAGACCACCCAAAGCGGTCCCTTGTCGCGCGCCGTCATCGGGGCACCGTTGCGGGTATGGGCCAGCAAGGCCCCGTCCGCGCGCAATTCGCTGACCGGCATTTCGACCATGTAATCGTTGATCGCCGTCAACCAAAGCGTGCCATCGCTGATGCCCAGTTCCTGAACCAGCGCGTGCAGGCGCACGCCTTCGAACCGCTGGAGCCCTTCTGTCCAGATGGTCGAGGTTTCGAAACTGTCCTTCGGCAGCACCTCGAGCGCGGTGCGGTCGAACAGGTAGCGCGCGTGCTTGGCATCGGTATTGGCGCTGTCGGTGATCGTGACACTTAGCAACACATCACCCTCTGGCTGCTGGCCCGGCGCGGGCAGCCCCAGGGACGCCGCAATGTGGGATTCGGCCGTGGCCGCAGCGGGGGCAAACAGCGCACCGCAGCAACCCAATGCCAGCGCCGCAACGCGCGCTGCGGTTTTGAAATTCCGGCAATCAAAAGCGTGGCGTGTTGTCAAAATACTCTCCAGGGCTGAGAATCGAATCGATGGTGCAGGCGGGAAAAGGCTGCCGCCTAGCCAAGTTTCGCGCAACTATGCTGCGAAAGACTCTGACCGGTCCACTCCCCTATGCTAATGAATAAGGGATCAGGCCCGACACAAAGCTATCCCCCCTTGTGTTAATGAACTACTCAGGGGTATTGGCTAGTTTGGGCTCCAAGACGGGGTGGCTTTCCCTTCGTCGTAAAGTGTCAAGGCCGTGTATGATGGAGAGAGAATGACCCGAACGCCCAGATTGCTTCTTGCGGATGATCATGAACTGGTCCGCGCCACCGTGGCCGCACTTCTGGGGGCGAAAGCGTCCATGGACGTAACGGAATGCGCTGATATGCACGCCGCGCTGCGCTTCATCACCGAAGAAGGCCCTTATGATCTGGTGCTGCTGGATTTTACCATGCCCGGCATGACCCTGCCCGACAGCCTTGAGGCCGCGATCAAGGCCAATGCACCGCATCCGGTGGCGATTCTATCCGGCACCGCCCCGCCCGATATCGCGCGCCGCGCGATGAATGCCGGGGCGCGGGGCATACTGTCAAAGGATATGGCCCCCGAAACGCTGGTGAACGCGGTCCGCCTGATCCTTGCGGGCGAACAATACGCTCCGCCCGCCTATCTGAACGGCGACCGCGAAGCGGGCCGCGCCATGCAGTTGACCCCCCGCGAGATGGACGTGCTGCGCGGCATCTGTGACGGCAAAGCCAACAAGGAAATCGCCCGTGATCTGGACGTGCAGGAGGTGACGGTCAAACTGCATCTCAAAACCTTGTCGCGCAAACTCGGCGCGCGCAACCGCACCCATGCGGCGATGATCGGGCGCGATCTGAACCTGGTGTGACGCGGCGGCCCCGGTTTAGTTGGGTCTGATCTGGCGCATTCCATTTCCCTCCCCCAGCCATTACCCTGACCGCATCACATACGGGAGGCGGCGATGACCGGCATCCAGACTTACCTGAAGCAAATCGTCTATGGCGGGAACGACGGGATCGTCACCACCTTTGCCATCGTCTCGGGGTTTGCCGGGGCACAGATCGAGGGCACGGTAGCGATCGGCGGCCTGGCCGTGTTGGTGTTCGGGCTGGCCAACCTGTTTGCCGACGGTGTCAGCATGGGACTGGGCGAATTCCTGTCCTGTCGCGCCGAAACCGGCATGCTGGCCAAGCGGCACACCCGTCATGTGGCCCATGCCACCGCCGATCAGCAGGAAACCGGTGCCCGGCTGGGCCGGCTGCTGACCGAAAGCGGCATGGATGAAACCGACGCCCGTGCTGCCGCCGCCCTTCTGGCCCGCCATCCCGATACCGGCGCGCGGCTGTTGATGGGCGCGGGGCTGGGCACGCCGATGCAGCAGGACCATTCAAGCCTGAAGGGGTTCATCACCTTCATCGCCTTTATCACCTTTGGGGGCATTCCCCTGATCCCCTTCCTGGTGATGGAGGCCGGGCCGAAGGCCATGATCTTGTCCTCTGCCGCCACCTATATCGCCCTCTCCGCGCTGGGATTGCTACGTTGGCGCAGTTCAGGAGAGCCGATTACCCGCGCCGTGGGGGAAACGCTTGCGGTCGGCTTTATCTGCGCCAATGTCGCCTTTGCCGTGGGCTGGCTGGTGGGCGGCTAGGCCTAGCCGATCAGGTCGCTCCCCGGCCCTAGCATTTCATAGTGGCGTTTCAGCCGTTGCAGGGCGATGCGCAGCACGATCTTGCCGGACCGCGCCGACCAGCCAAGACGCTTTTCGGTGACTTCCAGCCCCTCAAGATAGCAGCAGCAGCGCAGGGCCACGTCGCCCAGGCCCGGGCCAAGATCCTTCAGCACGCCCTCAACCCGCGCCCGCGCGGCCGAGGCCCCGCCCGACACCGGATCACCCGATGCCCTGCCGCCGGTAACGCCGCCGGTCAGCAGCCCTTCCCATTTCTGGGTTGTGTTCTCTCCGATTTGGGCCAGTTCGAAATCCTCGCGGAACCGTTCACCCGCGCGGACCAGATCATCGGTCAGGAAGGGTGCGCCATCCTTGTCGCGCCGCCGCGCCAAAGAGGTCAGCGGGCTTTCCCCCATGGCATAGCGCATCCGGCGCGGGCGGTCCTCGTCCTCGTCCTCGTCCTGCGGGGCGGCGGACTGCGCGGCGCGGGCGGCCGAAAACGGGGTCTGCGCTTCGGCAAAGCCCTTGGGGTTGGCTGCCTTGCGCGCGGCATTCTCTGCCTCTGCCAGCAGGCGCGCCAGCGCCGAACGTCCGGCCTGCGTGATCCGGTAGCGTGACACGCGGCCCGGATTGGCGCAGGCGATCCAGTCTTTCAACGCCAGCGCCTCGGCCACGGCGCGGTCCACGACACCGGCGGGCGAGGTATCGCCCTGCCCGTTGTCCTTGACCACCACGGCCTTGTCCATCTGTTCGGCCACGGCCAGAACCGCACCTTTTTCCGACAGGCGGCGCAGGATGCGGCGCGCCTCTTTCTTCAGGGTCTCTTCATTAGGGGCAGAGGGCAGCATGGTCTGAGCATTCATCGACGGCGTCTCCTTCGATCGCGTGTGATCGGCATGGTTGAAATGGGCAAAGCCCAACCGGCGTAAAGCATGATCAACCAACAGGTCATCGCGGCGCATCTCGACCTTGCGGATCTGGCGCAGAATGGTCGAGGCATGACAGCCCGCATTCCTTGCCAGTTCCCGGATCGGCCGACCCGTCTCAGTGTGGGCCAGATAGCGCAGGGCCGCGTCCGGCACCCAACTGGGTGGCGAAATTCCCATTCCTGCGCCGGTTCCCTGAGACTGCATTCTGCCGTCCGTCATAGGTTTGCCCTCTGTCGTGAGTTATCCACGGGTTTTCCCCAAAAACATCCACAACCTAGAAGCGCACTAGTTACCCATTGGTTAACAGTTTCCGGTTTTTCAACTATTGTTTCCAAAACATGAACAACCCCGAGACAGTCCGAACGCTGTCAGGCCGCAAAACGCAACACTCCCCAAAGCTGTGCATTCTTTGTCCATCACCCAGATGGAGGCAAAGACATGAAAGACCTGATTTCGATGATCGCCGGGCTGAAGCGGCCCACACTTCTGACCCGCGCGGCGCGGATCGGCGCGGCTCACTATCAGCGCGAACGGCATCTGCGTGCTGCACTGGACATGGCCACGCTGCCCCGTCCCGGCGAGGCGCTGATGATGCTGATGGAGCTTGAGGCAGAGTTGAACGAACGCCGCCAGACCCGCGATGCGAACTATGCACCGGCGCGCCACGTGGGCATTCTGATAGCCCTTCTGGGCGAGGCGAACGCGCTGCGCGCCGCGCAGTGCTAAGTGTCAGGAAATTGAGGACGAAGCACCTTAGCTTCGCCCCTCAAGCATCTGTTTTCATGCGCAATCAGGTAAAGGCGTCCGGTTCGGACTCTTTCTTTTTCGCAACATATTCGTTCAGCGCGGCATGGGTCTCAGGCGCCATTGGCGGCTGCTGATAATCGGCCAGCATTTTCGACACACGGGCCGAGGCAAGCGTCATGGTGTCCCGCGCGCCCTCGTCCGACCAGGTTTCGAAAGGCTTGTAATCCAGCACATCGCTGCGCCAGAAGGCTTCCTTGAAATTGGCCTGGGTATGGGCGCAGCCAAGGTAGTGACCGCCGGGGCCGACCTCGCGGATGGCGTCCATCGCCTGCCCGTTCTCGTCCATCGCGACACCGGCCGCCATCTTGTGCAGCGTGCCCAGCTGATCCGCGTCCATCACGAATTTTTCGTAGGACGACACCAGCCCGCCTTCCAGCCAGCCGCAGGAGTGCAGCATGAAGTTGACCCCCGACAAAAGTCCCATGTTCAGCGAGTTTGCGGATTCATAGCCAGCCTGCGCATCGGGCAGTTTCGATCCGGTAAACCCGCCCGACGACCGGTATGGCAGCCCCATGCGCCGCGCCAACTGCCCGGCCCCATAGGTGATTTGCGCCGCTTCCGGCGTGCCAAAAGTGGGCGCGCCCGAATTCATGTCGATCGAGGTGACGAAGGCCCCAAAGATCACAGGCGTGCCTTTGCGGATCAACTGGGAATAGGCGATTCCGGCCATGACTTCGGCCATCACCTGCGTCAGCGTGCCCGCCACCGATACCGGCGCCATGGCCCCGCCGACGATGAAGGGCGAAATGATCGCGGCCTGGTTGTTGCGGGCGTATACCTCAAGGCTGCCCATCATCACATCGTCGAAGGTCAACGGCGAGTTGATGTTGATGAGCGAGGTCATCACCGTGTTTTCCTGCACGAAATCCTTACCGAACAGGATCTCGCACATATCGACCGAATCCTGCGCGCGACTGGGTTCCGTGACCGAACCCATGAAGGGTTTATCGGACAGGGTCATGTGGGCCAGCAGCATGTCCAGATGGCGCTTGTTCACCGCGACATCGGTCGGCTCGCACACGGTGCCGCCGGAATGGTGCAGCCATTTGGACATATAGCCCAGCTTCACGAAATTGCGGAAATCCTCCATCGTGGCATAGCGGCGACCGCCCCGCCCGTCGGACACGAACGGCGGGCCGTAAACTGGTGCCAGCACAAGGTTTTTCCCGCCGATCACCACGTTGCGCGCCGGGTTGCGCGCGTGTTGGGTGAATTCCTTGGGGGCGGTCTGGCACAGCTGGCGGGCCAGGCCGCGGGGGATGCGCACGCGCTCTCCCTTCACATCGGCGCCAGCCTCGCGCCAGCGGTCAAGCGCGGCGGGGTTGTTGACGAAATTCACGCCGATCTCTTCCAGCACCGCTTCGGCGTTGGTTTCGATGATTTCAAGCGCCTCTTCGTTCAGGCTTTCGAAATTGGGGATGTTGCGCGTGATATATTGCGCCGTTTCGAAAGAAATCGCGCTGCGTGCCGCGCGGCGCGCCGAACCGCCGCCACCCCGTGCGCGTCTGGACTGAATTTGTGCATCTGCCATGGCAAACCCTCTGATTCCGGCCCGAAGCCGGGCGCCTGCCCCCTTTAACTATCCTCCCGTGGCGCGCTGACTTGGGCAGATAACGGCCATTAACGCGCGAAAACGACATACATGGCCAGCCATGCCGCAAAAGATTCCGACAATCCTTGGCAACCATGCCGATCCAAAGAAAGTATTAAGCCTTGAATGCGACCCTTGATCGGACCCGGATACCGACCAGAGGTTCAGCCATGTCCCGCCCGTTGATTTGCACCTTCAGCCTTGCCTTGCTTGCCAGCCCCGCCTTTGCAGCACCGCCCGTTTGCGAGGGCTTCGGCCCGCAGACCCCGCGTGACATCGGCCAGCGCGGCGGGCGCAACCTGAGCTATTTCAACATGGCCCCGCCCGCGGCAGAGTTGAACCTGTGCAATATCCACACCCACACCAATGCCGAACACAAGGGGCCGGGCTTTGCGATCTATGCCGGGCCGGGCGAACATGGCGGATATAAGTGCAACGAATCCGCCAGCCTGACCGACAGCGAACTGTCGTCGCCGGCCAGAGCGAAGGCGCATGTGACACCGGCCGCGGCAGGCGGTCACGGCGATGGTCAAAGCACCGACATCGGCCAAGGCAAACAGCATTCAGGATTCACCGGGGTGCAGCCTGGCGACACGATTGAGGTGCATTGGGTCTATTCCTCTTGCGATGTGTTTCCCGGTTCGGGGCTCAGCTCCTGCTCGATCCCCGATGTGTGCCTGAACCCGCAACTGCGCGTGGAAAGCCAAGTTTTTCTGGTGGTGAATGACCCGAATGCATCGGATTTCAACGATTTCGCCTATGGCGGCCTGTCCGGCAACGGGCGGCACCAGCCCCGCAGCCTGCCGCGCGGGTCTGGCACCCCCGTGGAATTCGCGGGCTCTACGACCGGCACCAGCTATGACAACGATACATGTTCGCCGTTCCAGGTAACGTGGAGCGTGCGGCCCGCCTGCCTGAAGCTGGATATCAGTTCGCTCAACCGGTGGGGCGACAGTGGAAACCCGTTTTACGAAACCCACTCCCACGGGGTGCGCGAACTGGTCACGGACCCGGCGCTTCTGGCCCCGATCCGCTGAAATGCGGATTGGCCTGGTGCAAGACACAGGCGTTGCCCATGCGTTAACCTTTCCTGCTCCAAGCAAGGAAAGGAAAGGAAATGGGCTGCAAAGCCAAGAAAACACCCCTGCACGGGTTTGTCGGCGGCATCACCGTGGTCGCGGCCCTGGCCGGGTTTGTCGGCGGCTTCTTGTTGAACTCGACCACCATTGTTGTGACCGCGGCGGTTCTGATCATCGGGATCACGTTGGTCAACGTGCTGGCAATTTTTTTCAACCCTCCCTGTGGGTTCGGACAGGCGAAACGATAAAACGGGTGACATAACACATTCCGGTCACCTAATATCTTGATTCTAGAATGTCACTAAGAAGGCGCGACAACCGGGCGGACCGGCACACCCAACAATAAGCGCGGCCAGAGAAGAGAGCCGCACATAGGGAGAGAAATATATGATATTCAATACCTTGCAGCGCGGACTTAAAGCCTGCGCGATTGCATCTTGCGGCCTGCTGGCAAGCCAGGCACAGGCAACCAACGGTTATATCGCCAACGGATACGGCGGCGCGTCCAAAGGGATGGCGGGCGCAGGCGTGGCCGTGCCGTCGGGCGTGCTGGGTCAGGCAGAACCCGGCCTTGGGGCGCAAAGTCGGCAACCAGGCCGGGTTCTGCCTGACCCATTTCCTGCCGGACCGTTCGGTCACGGTGGCCCCCGGCGGGCCGCTGACCCCCGGCACCCATGAAAGCCGGAACAACTATTTCGCCATTCCCTGTGGCGGCGGCAACTGGAACATCGGTGATCGGGCTTCGGTCGGGATTTTCATGTTCGGCAATGGCGGGATGAACACCGAATTCGCGACCAATTTCTTTGCCGGCCTGGGTGCGGGCACCGCCCCATTGGGCGTCAATCTGGAACAGGCCTTTGTCAGCGTGAACTTCAGCTATCAGGTCAATGACCAGCTTAGCCTTGGCATCGCGCCGGTTCTGGCGATCCAGCGGTTCAGCGCCACAGGGCTGGAGGCTTTTGCCGGAATGTCCGCCGATCCAGCCAATGTCACGGGCAATGGCGATGATTGGTCCACCGGGCTGGGCGTCAATGTCGGCCTTCTGTTCGAAGCCAACCAGAACTGGAGCTTTGGCGCTTCGTACCGGTCGAAGATCGACATGGACCCCCTTGGTAAATATGCAGGATTGTTCGCAGAGGGCGGCGATTTCGATGTGCCCGCGGTGGCCACTGTCGGCGCGGCCTATAACCTGCCGGGCGACCGCCGCTGGACCGTGACGGGTGAATACCAGCGTTTTTTCTACGGCGACATCCCCGCGCTGGCCAATCCGAACGCCCCGCCGCTTGGCCCGCTTGGCACTGCGAACGGGCTGGGTTTCGGATGGAAGGACATGGATGTGCTGCGCATCGGCGCCGTGTTCCGCGCCAATGACAAATGGACGCTGCGCGGCGGCGTGTCTTGGAATTCGGGCTTCATCGACCCGTCCTCGGCCGTGGTTAACACCATCGCGCCGGCGACCCCGGTCTGGCATGCTTCGCTTGGGGCCAGCTATCGCATCAACGAGCGTTGGGGGCTGACCATGTCCTACACCCATGCCTTCATGAATGATGTGACCGGATCGAACCCCGCACTGACCGGTGTAGCGCAGCCCGTGACCATCCGCATGAAGCAGGATGAGATCGCCATGGGCATGACCTATCGCTGGTAAAGCCCTGCCCGCGCCCGCATCCCTCTTGCAAGGATCGCGGGCGCGGTTTACGAGGCTGGAATGAGCCAGACATCCCATGACCGCCTTCTTATCATAGACTTCGGCAGCCAGGTGACGCAGCTGATCGCGCGCCGCCTGCGTGAATTGAACGTCTATTGTGAAATCCACCCCTATCAGAACGTGAGCGACGCCTTCCTGGCCGATTTCGCGCCCAAGGCCGTGATCTTTTCCGGCGGGCCGGATTCGGTGATGCGCGACGGGTCGCCCCGGCCGTCGCAATCGGTCTATGATCTGGGCGTGCCGATCCTTGGGATCTGCTATGGCCAGCAGGTCATGATGCACGATCTGGGCGGCCGCGTTGAGGCGGGCGAACATGCCACGGCAGAATTTGGCCGCGCCTATGTCACCGCTGCTGAACGGCATAGCGATTTCCTGAACGGCTGGTTCATGGATGGCACCGGCAAGGAGCAGGTCTGGATGAGCCATGGCGACCATGTCGCTGAAATCGCACCCGGATTCGAGGTTTACGGAACATCCCCCGGTGCGCCTTTTGCCATTGCCGCCGATCTGGATCGCCGGTTCTACGCCGTCCAATTCCACCCCGAGGTCCACCACACCCCGAACGGCGCGACGCTATACGAAAACTTTGTCAAGTTGGCCGGTTTCAAGGGCGATTGGACCATGGGTGCCTACCGCGAGGAAATGATCGCCAAGATACGCGAGCAGGTCGGCGATAAGCAGGTGATCTGCGCGCTGTCCGGCGGCGTCGATTCTTCGGTCACCGGCATCCTGTTGCACGAGGCGATCGGCGATCAGCTGACTTGCGTTTTCGTGGACCATGGGCTGTTGCGCCTGAACGAGGCCGAGCAGGTCGTCGCCATGTTCCGCGACAATTATAACCTGAACCTGATTCACGCCGACGAATCCGACCTGTTCCTAGGCGAGTTGGAAGGCGTCTCTGACCCCGAAACCAAGCGCAAGATCATCGGCAAGCTGTTCATCGACGTGTTCCAGAAATATGCCGACCAGATCGAGGGCGCTGAATTCCTGGCGCAGGGCACGCTTTATCCCGACGTGATCGAATCTGTCAGCTTCAGCGGCGGCCCCTCGGTGACGATCAAATCGCACCACAACGTGGGCGGCCTGCCGGAAAAGATGGGCCTGAAACTGGTCGAACCGCTGCGCGAACTGTTCAAGGACGAAGTCCGCGCGCTGGGTCACGAATTGGGCCTGCCTGCCAGCTTCATCGGGCGCCACCCCTTCCCCGGCCCCGGTCTGGCGATCCGTTGTCCCGGTGAAATCACCCGCGAAAAGCTGGACGTCCTGCGCAAGGCCGATGCCGTCTATATCGACCAGATCCGCAAGCATGGGCTTTACGATGAAATCTGGCAGGCCTTTGCCGCCATTCTGCCGATGCGCACCGTGGGCGTGATGGGCGATGGGCGCACCTATGATTACGCGCTGGCACTGCGTGCGGTGACATCCGTTGATGGTATGACCGCCGATTACTACCCGTTCACCCATGACTTCCTTGGCGAAACCTCGACCCGGATCATCAACGAGGTGAAGGGCGTGAACCGCGTGTTCTACGACTGCACCTCGAAACCTCCCGGCACGATCGAGATGGAGTGATCCTTTACCGACCTGCTCAGCCCTTCATCACTTGGGGCGGGCTGAGCAGGCGGTGCCGCGATGCCTTGTAAGACCGGTACGTATTGTTCAGACAGCGAAACAGGAAGTTCCATGATTGTCAGCCACACACACAAGTTCATTTTCATCAAGACCGCCAAGACGGCTGGCACATCGGTCGAAGTGGACCTTTGCAAGGCCTTGGGGGGTCAGGACGTTGCCACGCCGATCACCCCGCCCGTAGAAGGACACAGCGCGCGCAACTTCCGCTATCGCAAGTTCGGGATTTTTCCCAAGGCGCTGTACAACCACATGCCCGCTGTCGCGGTTCGCAACTACTTGGGGCGTGCGACCTTTGATTCCTACTTTAAATTCTGCGTCGAGCGCGAGCCGGTGGACAAATGCATCAGCTACTACTCGATGTATCAAAACAGTCCGGCGCATCGGAACAGCATTTCAGGGCTGAGTTTCGATGCGTTCGTCCAGACTGGTAAATTCCCCATCGACACGGCGAAATACGTGGACAAGGATGGCGCCTTGCTGGTTGATCGTATCGTCAAATACGAAACCCTGGCCGAGGAGCTTGCCGAGATCGGGCAATCCTTGGGCCTTGACGTGTCGCTGAAAACCAGGGCGAAAGCCGGCTTTCGCGAAGAGATACAGCCGACCGAGGCGCAAAAGCGCAAGATTTATGACGCCTTCGGCGCCTCCAATGCTTTTACTGGTTATAGCCTCTGACCTGATCCGGCAGGTCCGGGGGATGCACCCTCGCCGTTAATAATCGCTACGCCAAGACATGAAAAACGCCCCGCAAGCAGATGCCTGCGGGGCGTTTTCTTGTTCGGGTCGGGTTAACGCCGCTCGGCGGCGAGACCTTTCCAAATTGCGACGCACATCACCAGCAACACCAGCGTGAACGGCAAGCCGGTCGAGATGACCATGGATTGCAGCGACGACAGCCCGCCTGCGGACAGCAGCAGCACGATGGCCACCGCCCCTTCGAAGACACACCAGAACACACGCTGGGGTACCGGCGCATCGACCTTGCCGCCCGCGGTGATCGTGTCGATCACAAGGCTTCCAGAGTCGGACGAGGTCACGAAGAACACGACGACCAGCACGATACCGACCAGCGACGTGATCCCTGCCAGAGGCAGAACATCCAGCATCTTGAACAGCTTAAGTTCCAACGCGGCATCCTGTGCAGCGGTATAGCCATCCTGAACGACCTGATTGATTGCGACGCCGCCAAAAACGGACATCCACAACACGCAGACCAGCGACGGGATCAGCAACACGCAGATGATGAACTCGCGCACCGAACGGCCACGGCTGACGCGGGCGATGAACATGCCGACGAAGGGTGACCAAGAAATCCACCACGCCCAGTAGAACGAGGTCCAGCCCTGGCTGAAGTTCACATCCTCGCGCCCGATCGGGTTCGAAAGCGCCGGCAGGTATTGCAGGTAGGCGCCCAGATAGTCGAAGAAACCGGTCATGATGGCAATCGTCGGCCCGACGATCAGCACGAAACCCAACAGCAGGAACGCAAGGCCCATGTTGATCTCGGACAGGATCTTGACGCCGCCGTCCAGGCCCCGCAGGACCGAAATCAGCGCGATGGCGGTAATGGCGGAAATCAGCACCACCTCGGTGGTCTTGCTGACGGGAATACCGAACAGCTCGTTCAGGCCGGCATTGGCCTGCGTTGCACCGAACCCAAGCGATGTCGCCAGACCGAACAGCGTGGCGAACACCGCCAGCACGTCGATGATATGGCCCGGCCAGCCCCAGACCCGGTCCCCGAGGATCGGATAGAAAGCAGACCGGATCGTCAGCGGCAAGCCCTTGTTAAAGCTGAACAATGCCAGTGCCAGCGCAACGATGGCATAGATCGCCCAAGGGTGCAGACCCCAGTGAAAGATCGTGGCAGCCATGCCAAGGCGGATCGCCTCTTCGGCGTTGCCCTCTGCCCCGCCAAGCGGTGCCCAGTCGGTGCGCACGCCGTTCTCGACCGAAATCCCGCCCATGGAGGAGGAAAAATGGCTCATCGGTTCGGACACGCCATAGAACATGAGGCCGATCCCCATGCCCGCGGCGAACAGCATCGCGAACCAGCCGACATAGCTGTAATCGGGCGTGGCATCCGCCCCGCCCAGCCTGATCTTGCCATAGGGCGACACGATCAGCACAAGACAGAATATCACGAAAATATCCGTCGCCCCGATGAAGAACCAGTCAAACCCCTTGGTCACGGCCGAAAACAACCATGAGAATGCGTTCCCGGCCTGTTCCGGCAGGGCCAGCGTGTAGAACACGAAAGCGATAATGCTAAGCCCGGAAATCAGGAAAACCGGGTTGTGGATATCGACGCCGAACGGGCCGACACTCGTTTCAATATTGTCCTGACCGATCTCGTAATCGGTATCGATCAGGCCGGAATGGCCCTCGGGCGCGGGTATGCCCTGATTTGTTTCATCCGTCATGGATGTCCCTCCTTATGTTGGCTGCGCCGCCTCTGGATCGGGCGGCTAAAGCGTGTAAATGCGTCAGTCGCGCACCAGCATCACGCTGCAATCGGCATGTGTGGCCAGCTTTCCGCCGTTTGACGGCCAGATCCAGTCGGTAAGGCGGTGGTGGTGCGTTTGCATCACCACAAGATCCGCGCCGCTGTCCTTGGTGGTCTGGATCAGCGCATCGTCCAATTCAGTCGTGGGATCGTGGCTGATTTCGGCCAGGCTGTCGGCGATGATGCCATGGGCCGCGGCTTGCTCTGCGGCAAAGGCGGCCAGCTTTTCAGCGAACTCTTCGGTCGTGTGGCCCAGGCTTCCGGGGGTGCGGGCGGTCACCCCGACAAAGGTGACCTTGGCGGACCAAAGTGCGGCAAGCGCCCCGGCCGTGCCAAGCGCCTTTTCGACCGCACCCGGATGGGCCAGATCGACCGGCACCATGATATGGCTGTACATCGTTCCCTCCTTGTTATTCTTTTCCGGCGCGAATCTTGCGCCCGGATACGTTTTGACACGCATATCCGAAAGCATAGCGGCCGTGTTCATTGTGACAACCCAAGCGTGGAGCCATCGCCCCATAGCGCTTCTACAGGGGCTGAAAGCGACGAATCCGGCTGGACGCGGCGCGCGAATCCCCCTCACATCACCGCTTCGGTCCGGAGGAGGCGAAGATGACATTGGCAAAAACAGCCGACAGCGTTCAGGTGCTGCGCGCGGCGCTGTGGATGACGGGTTCGATCGCTTCTTTTTCCGCAATGGCCGTGGCCGGGCGCCAGGTTTCCGTCGAACTGGATACGTTCGAGGTGATGATGTATCGCTCTTTCGTGGGGGTGCTGGTCGTTCTGGCGGTCGGGCTTTATGCTGGCACGCTGGGCCAGGTCACACGCAGCAACTTCGGCCTTCAAATCACTAGAAACATTGCGCATTTCGCCGGACAAAACCTGTGGTTCTATGCCGTGACGGTTATTCCGCTGGCACAGGTCTTCGCCTTGGAATTCACTTCACCGCTGTGGGTGCTGGTGCTGTCGCCGCTTTTGCTGGGCGAACGGCTGACACCGACCCGCGCCATTGCCGCGATGATGGGATTTGTCGGCATACTGATCGTCGCGCGCCCCGGCAGCACCGAAATCTCTCCCGGCGTGATCGCCGCCGCATCCTGCGCGATCTGTTTCGCGGTGACGATCATGCTGACCAAACGGCTGACGCGGACCGCGACGATCACCTGCATCCTGGTCTATCTCACCGTGACCCAAGCGGTCTTCGGCATGGTCTGCGCCGGTTTCGATGGCGATGTCGCCCTGCCTTCGGCCACGATCCTGCCTTGGGTGATCCTGATCGGGCTGGCGGGGCTGCTGGCACATTACTGCCTGACCAATGCGCTGGCCATCGCGCCGGCCACCGTGGTCGTGCCAATCGATTTCAGCCGCCTGCCGGTGATTTCCATCGTTGCCTACCTGATCTATGGCGAATCCGTGCATTATACCGTGTTCATCGGTGCGGCGATCATCTTTGTCGGCAATTATTTCAACATCTTGACGGAAACCCGTCGCGTCCAACCCGCATGAAACGGATTGGTCGCACCCACCGGTTTGCCTAGGGTTCCCGCATGCGCATAGAGCAAAAATCCATGTCGCCGCGCGCCTGGGCCGAACTGGGCCTGCTGGCCCTGATCTGGGGCGGATCGTTCCTGTCCAACGCCTTTGCCCTGCGCGAGGTTGGCCCCGTTACCATCGTTGCCTTCCGCATCGCGGGTGCGGCGCTGGTTCTGTGGGCCTATGTGCTGTGGCGCGGCTTTGCCGTGCCGCGCGGCCCGCGCATCTGGCTGGATTTCGCCATCATGGGCCTGTTCAACAATGTCCTGCCCTTTACCTTCATCACTTGGGGGCAACAGCATGTGCCATCGGGGCTGGCAGCAATCCTGAACGGGTCCACCGCGATTTTCGGAGTTCTGTTCGCCGCTATCATCTTTGCCGATGAAAAACTGACCGGACGCAAGGCGACGGGCGTAGCGCTTGGTTTTGCAGGTATGGCCGCCGTCATCGGCCCCGAGGCATTGGGCGGGCTGGACCTGACCTCGCTTGGCCAGTTGGCGCTGGTCTGCGCCGCCGTTTGCTATGGCGTCAGCGGCACATGGGCGCGCGCTCGGCTGTCCGGCTTGACCCCGCAAGTCGCCGCGATGGGGATGCTGACCTGTTCGTCGGTCATGATCGTCCCCTTTGCCCTGTGGACCGAAGGTATGCCCGGCACCGGTGCGCTGGCCGCCGCGCCAAGCCTTTTCTACCTGGCCGTGTTCGCCACTGCCGCCGCCTATCTGCTGTATTACCGCGTGCTGACCATAGCGGGCACGGGCAACCTGTTGCTGGTCACATTGCTGGTCGCGCCCATCGCGGTGCTTTTGGGCGCGCTGGTGCTGGGCGAGGCTCTTGGATGGCGCGCGGGCATGGGTTTTGCCCTGCTTGCGGCGGGACTGGCAGTGATCGACGGGCGGCTCTTGCGGCTTCTAAGGGTTTGACCGTTCTGCCTTGCGGCGATACTCAATCGCCTGAAGACCACGCAAGGAACCACCCGATGATCTACATAAGCGCCAAGCATTGGCTGGAGGCACCGCGCAAACGCGTGATCCTGATCGGCATGTCGGGATTGGGCAAAACCCATGTGTCGCAAATGCTGCGCGGCACCGGCGACTGGTTCCACTACTCGATCGATTACCGGATTGGCACGCGCTACATGGGCGAACATATCGCCGACAACGCCAAGGCCGAGGCGATGAAAGTGCCCTTTCTGCGTGACCTGTTGATGAGCGATTCCATCTATATCGGGTCCAACATCACCTTTGAAAACCTGGCGGTCGTGTCGTCTTACCTGGGCAAGCCGGGCGATCCGGCAAAGGGCGGGCTGCCCTATGCCGAATATACACGCCGGCAGGAACAGTTCCGCCAGGCCGAAATCAACGCCCTGTTGGACACCGGCCATTTCATCGACCGCGCCCAGCGTCTTTATGGCTATCCGCATTTCGTCTGCGATACGGGCGGGTCGATCTGCGAATGGGTGGACCCGAAAGACCCGAACGATCCGGTTTTGCGCCACCTGGCCGACCAAGCCCTGATGGTCTGGATCAAGGGGGACGCGGCGCATACCGCAGAACTGATCCGCCGCTTCGACCGCGCGCCCAAGCCGATGTCGTACATGCCCGAATTCCTTGACCGCGTCTGGCACGAATACCTACGCGAAAACAACGTCAAGGAAGGCGATGTTGATCCTGACGCCTTTATCCGCTGGACCTATGCGCAGGCGCTGGCCCACCGCCAGCCCCGCTATGCCGCCATGGCCGAAAACTGGGGCATCACGGTCAGCGCCGATGACGTGGCGCAGGTCAAGACCGCCCATGATTTCGACGTGATGATTGCCCGCGCCCTCGACGCCAAGGGTTGAGCGCATCAGCCCCCCGCCCTATTTAACCCGTTCCAAACCGGAGTATCCCCGATGCCGATCAAACTTCCCGCTGACCTTCCTGCCTTCGACGTGCTGACGCGCGAGGGTGTGATGGTCATGTCGGAGGATCAGGCCTCGCGGCAGGATATCCGGCCACTGCGCATCGGGCTGCTGAACCTGATGCCCAAAAAGATCCAGACGGAAAACCAGTTCGCGCGGCTGATCGGGGCGACGCCCCTTCAGATCGAACTGTCGCTGATCCGGATGAGCGAGCATCAGGCCCGCAACACCGCCGCCGAACATATGGAAAGTTTCTATCGCCCCTTCGAAGAGGTCGCCGCCAGCGGCGAGAAATTCGATGGCCTGCTGATCACCGGCGCGCCCATCGAGCATCTGCCCTTCGAAGAAGTGACCTATTGGGACGAACTGACCCGGGTTTTCGATTGGACCCAGACCCATGTGCATTCCACCTTTGGCGTGTGCTGGGGTGGTATGGCGATGATCCACTACTTCCACGGGGTGAAAAAGCACCTGTTGGAAACCAAGCAATTTGGCTGCTACCGGCACATGAACCTTACCCCGCAAAGTCCCTACCTGAGAGGGTTTTCTGATGATCTGGTGATGCCCGTCAGCCGCTGGACCGAAATGCGCAAGGACGAGATTGAGGCCGCAAACCTGCCAATCCTTCTGCACTCGAACGAGGTCGGCCCCGCATTGGTAGAAGACCCAGCGCATCGCGCGCTCTATATCTTCAACCATCTGGAATATGACAGCGGCACCCTGGCCGAAGAATATCAGCGCGACCTTGAAACAAACCAGATCGAGGGGGCGGAGATTCAGCTTCCAGTCAATTATTATCCCGGCAACGATCCTGAAACCACGCCGCCGAACCGTTGGCGCAGCCATGCGCATCTGCTGTATGGTAACTGGATCAACGCGATCTACCAGACCACGCCGTTCGATCTGGCCGCGATCGGAGAATAGGTCGATGCTGGGCGCTGCTATGATGATGGCGATCCTTGGCGGCGGCGCTTTCGCGCTGGACCGTAAGGCCGACCTGCGCGAGGCCCGGGCCGAGGCAGAATACCCGCCCCTTGGCCAGTTCATCGAGGTAAAGGGCCGCTCCATCCATGCTTTCGTGCGCGGCGCGGGGCCTGACCTGGTTCTGATCCACGGCGCGGGCGGCAACCTGCGGGACTGGACCATGGGAATGCTGCCCGATCTGGCCAAGCATTTCCGCGTCATCGCCTTTGACCGCCCCGGCCTGGGATGGAGCGACCGCGCCCCCGGATATGGTGGCGGGGCCTTTGCCACAAGGGGCGAAACCCCACGCGAACAAGCCCGCACCCTGCAAGCCGCTGCCGCGCAGTTAAACGTGAAAAATCCGGTGGTTATGGGGCACAGTTTTGGTGGCTCCGTGGCGCTGGCATGGGGGTTGGAACAGCCTGACAGCACCGCTGCGCTGGTGATCCTGTCCGGCGCGTCAAACCCGTGGGAAGGGCCGCTGGCCGCCACCTATACCCTGTTCGGATCGGCCTTGGGCGGTGCCTTCGTCGTTCCCTTCGTGACGACCTTTGCAAGCGATGAACAGGTGGTCGACACCCTGCACGGCATCTTTGAACCGCAGCCCCAGCCCCGCGCCTATGCCCGCCAGTTGGGCGCGGCCCTGACCCTGCGCCGCCCCGTGCTGCGCACAAACGCGCGGCAGGTGCGCGGATTGAAAGCGGCCCTGAAATCCATGGTGCCGGACTATCCCGGCCTGCAAATGCCGGTCGAGATTGTCCACGGCACAGCCGACACCGTTGTTCCCTTCGAAGTCCACGCGGCAAAACTGATCGACCAGATCCCGAATGCCACCCTGACCCCGCTGGATGGGCACGGCCACATGCCACATCACACCGACCCGGACGCAGTGGAACAGGCCGTGTTACGCGCCGCGCGCCGCGCCGGATTGCACTAGCCCCACCGCCCCGCCATACTGCCCACGACCCACAGGGAGAAGCCCATGGACCTGCCATTCGACGGCGCCATCACCAAGTTTTTCGAGGAGGAGGCCCCCAACCCGATCCGCGATGCGATCGGCTGCGCCGAAAAGGGCGACATCCTGAACCCAGACTACCCCCATGACGAGCGCATGAAGCGCAAGGCCTACGACAAGGACATCGAGGCGCTGCAAATCGAACTGGTCAAGATGCAAGCCTGGGCGAAGGAAACCGGCGCACGGGTGGCCATCGTGTTCGAAGGCCGCGATGCTGCGGGAAAAGGCGGCACAATCAAGAGGTTCCGGGAAAACCTTAATCCACGTGGCGCACGGGTGGTTGCCTTGTCGAAACCGACAGAAACCGAGGCAAGCCAGTGGTATTTCCAACGCTATATCGACCATCTGCCCGCGGGCGGTGAAATCGTGTTTTACGACCGGTCCTGGTATAACCGCGGCGTGGTCGAGCATGTGTTCGGCTTTTGCACGGGAGATCAACGCGCGCATTTCTTTACGCAGGTGCCCCAGTTCGAACAGATGCTGGTGGACGAGGGCATCCACCTGTTCAAGTTCTGGCTGAACGTGGGCCGTGCCGAGCAGTTGAATCGCTTTCTGGACCGCGAGAATGACCCGCTGAAACAGTGGAAACTGTCATGGATCGACGTGGAGGGTTTGAAGAAATGGGATGCTTATTCCGACGCCATCCAGGAAACGCTGGCGAAATCCCATAGCGATCTTGCACCTTGGACGGTGATCCGGTCGGATGACAAGAAACGTTCGCGTATCAATGCGATACGGCACGTTCTTCATGCGCTGGACTATGCTCGCAAGGACAAGAAATCCATCGGCAAATGCGACGATCAGATCATCGGGGGCCCCGATATCTGGGATGCGTAAGCGTGGCTACCATCACGGCAATCTTCGCCAGGCACTGGTCGAGGCGGCGCTGGACCTGATCGAGGCGAAAGGCCCGACCGGCTTCACCCTGTCCGAGGCGGCGAAACAGGCGGGCGTCACCCCCGCCGCCGTCTACCGCCATTTCGAGGGGCGCGAGGACCTGATCGCCGAAGCCGCGCGGCAGGGATACGAGATTTTCGCCGACGTGATGCAATACGCCTATGACAAGGGCCAGCCCTCGGCCCTAGCGGCGTTCGAAGCAACGGGCCGCGCTTACCTGGCCTTTGCCCGCAAGTATCCAGGCCATTACATCGCCATGTTCGAAAGCGGCATTTCGGTCAATCGTACGCCGGAACTGGCCGCAGTGTCATCAAAGGCGCGCGGCGTGCTGGAACGGGCGGCGGCGGAACTCAGCCAACATATCCCGCCAGAAAAACGCCCGCCGGCAGCGATGTTCTCGGCGCATATCTGGGCGCTTTCACATGGCGTGGTCGAACTGTTCGCGCGGAATTCACCTGGCACGCAAAGCCCCTTCCCGCCCGAAGATCTGTTGGAATCCGGCATAGGGATCTACCTGCGCGGGCTTGGCCTGATCGACCCCGACATGTAACCTTTGAAAATCTATCCAAGTGCCAGTTTTCCACTGGACAGCAGCGCCACGCCGACATATCTGATTGTTTATATCAGTTTCTTAGCAAGCCTTCGCCAGCAACGGGCCAAACGCCCACCTGACCGGAAATGAAACGCTAAGGGACAAAACAAATGACCCCCATCAAAACGATCATCGCGGCGGCCGCTGTCGCTGCCCTACCCCAGTTCGCCCATGCAGACATCGAATGGACCCTCGGCGGTGCCGTTGTCGGTGCCTTTGACACGTCAGACGGGCTGGACCATTCGGAAACCACCGGCGAGGTTTTCATCGAAGGCGTTTATAACGGCTTGCACGGTGGCATCTGGCTGGGCACGATCTATCAAGACCCCAATGACGACGCCGAAATCGAAATCTCGCTGGGCTATGGCGGCGAGGCCGGCAAGATCGGTTATGACGTGACGCTGACCGGATACTACCTGAACAACAGCAAGTTCGACCATGCGGGACTTGGGTTCGAACTATCCTACGCGCTGACCGACACCGTCACCGGCATCGCCTTTGCCGAGGTGGACCCGGATTCGGGCGATTGGGACCGCGAACTGGCGCTGGAATTCGCCGTCACCGACAAGATCACGGCCTGGGGTCTGTTGGGTAAATCCGATGCAGATGCGAACCGCTATGGCGAGGTCGGCGCATCCTATGCGCTGAACGATTTCACCGCGCTGGAACTGCTTTACGAAGATGCGGACGACAGCAATGGGACCTTGTCGCTGATCGTGGCGTTCGAAACCAGTATCTTTGGCGGCTAACCCCGCCTTGCGGTGCCAACAGGCACCGCGCCCCGCCCTTTAATCATGCACAAAACGAAAAGGGCCGCTTCACAGCGGCCCTTTTCATGTCCATCGTCCAAAAAGCGATTAACGCTTGGAGAACTGGAAGCTCTTACGGGCTTTCGCCTTGCCGTATTTCTTACGTTCCACAACGCGGCTGTCGCGGGTCAGGAAGCCGGCGGCTTTCAGTGCACCACGCAGGCTGGGATCGTACAGTTGCAGGGCCTTGGAAATGCCGTGCTTGACTGCACCGGCCTGACCGGAAAGACCGCCGCCTTTGACGGTTGCGTAAACGTCGAACTGACCGTCCACGTTGGCAACCTGAAACGGCTGGCGCAGGATCATCTGCAGCACGGGGCGAGCGAAGTATTTGTTCAGCTCGCGACCGTTGACGGTGACCTTGCCGGAACCCGGCTTGATCCAAACGCGTGCGACAGCGTCTTTACGCTTGCCGGTGGCGTAGGAACGGCCCAGTTTGTCACGGACGGGTTCACGGGGGGTCAGCTCTTCTGCGACCGACCCTTGGACGCCACCGATATTCTCGGTCACGGCACCTTGCAGCTCTTCGAGCGAATTGATCTGATCAGCCATCGTTACACCCGCGTATTCTTGGAGTTCATGGATTTCACATCCAGCACTTCAGGCGCTTGCGCCTCGTGCGGATGTTCGGAACCGGCATAGACGCGCAGGTTGGTCATGACCTTGCGCGACAGGCGGTTGCCCGGCAGCATGCGCTTGACAGCGGCGGTCACGACGCGCTCGGGGTAGGCACCCTCGAGGATCTGTTCCGCGGTGCGGTACTTGATGCCGCCCGGGTGGCCGGTGTGCCAGTAGTATTTCTTGTCCGTGCGCTTCTTGCCGGTCATCTGCACCTTGTCGGCGTTGATGATGATCACGTTATCACCCATGTCCATGTGGGGGGTGAAGGACGGCTTGTGCTTGCCGCGCAGGCGCATGGCGACGATCGAGGCGAGACGGCCCAGCACCACGCCTTCGGCGTCGATGATGATCCATTTCTTCTCGATATCTGCCGGAGTAGCAGAGAAGGTTTTCATGGCGGGATTACCCTTGTTTAAGTGAAGACATCCGTGGCGGACCCCGGCTGCCGAATTCGATTGCGGGGTTATATACGGGCGGGAAGTCACGTCAAGCGCCATTGATTGCTATTTATTGCTATTAATCAATAGCTTACGAAATAGGTATCAATTTACCCCATTCAAGAACCGCCACGAGGCCAGTTCAGACAGAGATGTTTTCCGGCGGACTGTCCAGAAGCCGGCGCAGGGTGGCCATTGCCTCTTCGAAGCGGCCGGGGGCGATCTGCCCGTTGATGGCGATCCGCACCGCATGAATGGCGCGCCCGTCACGCGGGGAAAACTCGTCCGCCGATTTCAGAACCACGCCCGCGCTTTCTGCTTCGCGGCAGAAACTATGCACCCGCCAGCCGCGGGGCAATTCGACCCACAGGAACGGCACATCGGGCAGCCAGTTCACAGAATGCCCTCCCAGATGGTTCAGCGCAATGCGCAGGTCGTCGTTGATGCGCGCGCGGATCGCCTCGGCAATGGCGGGCAAGGCGGGGTCGTTCACGACGCTGGCAAACAGGTCCGTCACCATCCGCGCCACGCCAAAGGAATTGTGCAGCGCCGCCCGGGCAAGGCTGTGGCCCCACCCTTCGGGCGCAAGGGCAAAGCCGATACGCAAAGCCGGCGTGATGGATTTCGAAGGCGAGGTCACATACCAACCCAGGTCGGGCAACAAGGCGCGGTAACTTTCGCCGCGATGCGGGCCGGTGCGATAGCAATCGTCGTCCAGCACATGAATGCCATTGCGTCGGGCCACCTCGGCGATCTCCAGCCGCCGTTGCGGGCTGGTGGACATGGCGGTGGGGTTGCACACCTCGGCCGAGGTGCAGAAAACCTGCGCCTTGTGCTGCAAAGCCAGACGTTCCAGCGCCTTGGGGTCTGGCCCGTGTTCATCCCACGGCACCGAAACCGTCCGCGCCCGCAACAGCTCTGCCGCGCGGCGATACCCCGAGTAGGTCAGCTCGTCGGTCAGGATCACCGGCTCGCCCCCTTCCAGCAGGCATTGCAGGACCATCACGATGGCCGACTGACCGCCATGGGCCACGACCACGTCTTCCTCGGAAAAGGGGCCAATCGGGGCGCTGCCCATCCAATGGCGGAACGCCTCGCGCGCCGAGGCATCGGTCAGACGTGACGGGTAGCGCAGCAAATGTTCGACAGGGGCGGTCTGGGCCACGGCCACAAGCCCCGCCCGCAGCAGCCCCCCCTGGCCCAGATCTGGCAATTTCGGGCTTCGCAGATCGGCAACCGCGGGCCAATCGGGCGTGGACAGTGCGACATCCGGCAGAATCGGTCGGGCAACGGGCAAGGTGGCCGGACCTTCTGCCACAAAGGTTCCACGCCCGACGCCGGCGGTCAGCAACCCTTCCTCCGTCAGGATGGTATAGGCCCGCGCCACAGTGTTCGGGGTCACGCCAACGCGCCACGCCAGTTCGCGCACCGCAGGCAGTTTATCGCCGGATTTCAGCAGCTTGCCCGCGATGGCCGCGCGCAATCCCCGTGCCAGCCCCTGATACTTGGCCCGCCCCGCCGCCGCGATGGCGGGAGCAAGGGTTTCGACCAGGTCACCCTGCAACATTGTATCCATTACAATCTTTCCATAGACGCGCTACATTTTGCTTTGTATCAATATAAATGTAGTACATACCAAATTGTGTCAATACTTTCATAAGGATTTTGATCATGTCACCGCAGCACGCCCTGCACCCTGCCCTTGCCGATCTTTACAACAACAGCCTGCGCCTTCCGATCATGGCCCGCGTTGCACTGGCCGTGGCGGTGACCTTGACCAAATGGGACGCCCGATATCGCACGCGAAAGCAGCTGAAACGCCTTTCGCCGGAACAACTGTTCGATATCGGCTTCACACGCGAGGCGGCTCACACAGAGGCCTCTCGTCCATTCTGGCGCGATTGACATCCCCGTCAGCGCCGGAATGCACTCAAGCCGGGACCACGCGTCCCGGCCTTTTTGTTTTTTCTGGCGCGACGCTACAGTGCAACACTTCAGCACATGCCACCTCGGATTGTTTGCGCCCATTGGAATAACTGCCATAGCGAACAGAAATTTCAGAGGAACCAGTATGAACATTTTCAGCAAACCCATCATCGCTCTCGGCCTCGCCGCCCTCGTCGCGGGCTGTACCGAGTATTCCGAGGTGACCACGCCGCCGGTGACGGCCAGCGCCAAACATTCCAGCGTGTAAGAGCGCATCAAGGGCTTTACCGAACCGGTCGTGCGCACCGTGGTCAAGGAAGGCAATAACACCAAGGAAACCACCGGCATCAAATGCACGCTCGATTCGGCTGAACTGAAGGCCAGCGTGATCACGCCCGCCAAGGTCCGCATTCCCGTCATGCAGGGCCAGTCGACACAGATCTATGGCAAATGCACAGGTGGCGGCATGACCGGCACGCAAACCGTGCAGCCCAACTTGCAAGGCACGGCCGTTGGCGGTTCAGGCACAGTGGGGTTGGTTGCGGCCATCGTCTCTACCGCGATCGTTGCCTCGCAGGACAAATGGGGCTAAGGCGCGAACGGAATGCCCATCGTGATCGAGATGAAGAAAACAGACTAACTCATTGTGGTATATTGATTTAGTGAAAAGGGTGCGCCGCTGTCGCGCCCTTTTTTTGGAACCTATTTCGGCGGGATCGAATAGGTCATCGAGGCCCGCGCGACCGGCGCATCGACGCCTTCGGAATAGATCAGCACATCGCCCACAGCCAGCACGCGGCCCAATTTCAAAAGCCTGCATTCCGCAATCAGGTCCGTATTCGCCGCCGGTTTGCGCATGAAATCAAGCGAGCAATTGGTCGTCACCGCCAGCGCCTTTGGTCCGATCATCGCCAGGATCGCCAGATAAACCGACACATCCGCCAGCGCGAACATTGTAGGACCGGACACCGTGCCGCCGGGGCGCAGGTGTTTTTCGGTCACGACCTGCCGCACGGTGATCTTCATGTCCGACACGTTTTCGACCACGAAATCCTCTGCCACCTGCGGAAATGCGACCTTGATGAACTCCATCAAGGCATTTCGATCCATTTTCAGCGCGCTCATTCTTGTTCTCCCCTCGTCTCTGCACATAGAATTGTCGCCAAATGGAGGAGAGAACAAGATGGCAATTCTGGAACGTCACGACGCAGATGCGATCGCAACGCTGACATTGAACGCGCCCGACCGGCTGAACGCCCTGTCGGACGAGATGCTGGCGGCGCTTCAGGCTGAATTCGACGCGCTGGCCGAAGACCGCGCAACGCGCGCCGTGATCCTGCGCGGCACGGGCAAGGTGTTCTGCGCCGGGCACGACCTGAAACAGATGACCGCGGGGCGGCAGGCCGAGGATGGCGGCAAGGCATATTTCAAGGATCTGTTCGACCGCTGCGCGCAGATGATGACCAGCATCACCCGCCTGCCCCAGCCCGTGATTGCCGAGGTCCACGGCATCGCCACCGCCGCCGGGTGCCAGTTGGTCGCAAACTGCGACATGGCCGTGGCGGCCGAGGGCACGCGCTTTGGCGTCAACGGTGTGAATATCGGGCTGTTCTGCTCCACCCCCATGGTGGCCCTGACCCGCAATATCCCGCGCAAACAGGCGTTTGAAATGCTGACCACCGGCCAGTTCATCCCCGCTGAGCGGGCCGAGGCATTGGGGCTGGTCAACCGCGTCGTGCCGCATGACCAGCTAGAGGCAACCACGCGTGAGCTGGCCCAGACCGTTGCGGGCAAGCTTGGCGCAGCCGTGCGCATCGGCAAAGAGGCGTTCTACACCCAGGCCACGATGGATCTGGATGCGGCCTATGCCTATGCGGGCGACGTCATGGTAAACAATATGCTGTACCGCGACACCGAAGAGGGCATCGCGGCCTTCCTCGACAAACGCCCGCCCAACTGGCAGCAATAGCATCGGGCAAGATTATGGCATAGATTGCGGAAAGAAATCGGGGCCTTACCGGAAAAACCTCACCCGATTGGTGAGAATTAACAAGTGTTATCAGTCAGTTAAGCAAGGCTTCGATGAATGTTTCCGTTTTCAAGAACTATTGTTTTCACATTTGCCGCTTTTCTGCCGCAATCTGAAATGCTATCCCTAATTGCAACGGGGCAGCACGGATGCCTCGGGTCTCGATCATGCGAGCTTGGGCCACCGCCGTCATATTGTCCCTCCAGGCCACTCTCTCTCTCTGGCCAATGACAATCCGGTTGCGGTGGCCCGCGCGAACTCCCTTCCCCCTGAACCAACGGAAACAAGCGACAGCGTGCTGCTGGGGCGCGATCTGTTTTACGACCCGATCCTGTCGGGCAATCGCAAAATTGCCTGCGCCACCTGCCACCATCCGCGGCTTGGGTCTGTCGACGGCGTGTCCCTGTCGATTGGCGAAGGCGGCGTGGGGCTTGGCCCCGATCACATGGTGCTGCGCGGTTCTGAACCGCGCGCCCGCATCGCCCGCAACGCCCGGCACTGTGGAACCTTGGCGACAGGAAATTCACCACCATGCTCCATGACGGGCGGGTCCAGAAAAATGCGACCGCGCCCTTTGGCATCCGTATGCCCGAAGGCCGCGCGCTGGAACGCGCAGTGCCCTCTGCCCTTGCCGCGCAAACGATTCTACCGGTCCTGTCACCCGATGAAATGGCCGGCCAAAAGGGCGAGAACGACGTGGCCAATGCGGTCGACGCAGACCATATCCGTGGCCCCGATGGCGCATGGGAATTGTTGGCACGCCGGGTCGATGCGATCCCGGCCTACAAGACACGCTTTGCCGAACTGAACGGCGCACGACCAGTGCATATTACCGACATCGCCGTGGTGCTGGCCGATTTTATCACGGTGGAATTTTACGCAAAACAAAGCCCTTATGATGCGTTCCTCATAGGGAATTCCGCCGCATTGACCGATGCGCAGAAACGCGGACTGACCCTGTTCTAGGGCAAGGCAAAATGCGCCACCTGCCACGCTGCCCCCTATCAGACCGACCACGACTTCCACGCCATTGGCGTCCCGCAGATCGGCCCGGGGAAAGAGGTGGACATGACCCGATACGCCGACCGTGGCCTCCAATATGTCACCGGCGACATCGAGGACCGCTATCGCTTTCGCACCCCTTCGCTGCGCAATGTGACGCTGACCGCGCCATATGGGCACAGCGGCGCTCACCCCACGCTTGTAGGCATCGTGCGCCATCATCTGGACCCGATGGCCGGCTTGATGCGCTATGACCGTGCGCAGGCAATGCTGATGCCGGCGCAATTCGGCGCGGACGATTGGGGCACGATGGAAGATCAGGACACATTGCTTGAAATCGCCGCCGGGATCGAACTGCCACCGCAAGACCTGACCGAGGGCGAGATCGCCGATATTCTGGATTTTCTGACTGCCCTGACAGACATACGCGCCGCGAAAGGTCGGCTTGGCGTGACGAAAACCGTGCCCTCGGGCCTTCCGGTCGAAAACTGAACCCTTTTCAAGCTGCCCTGCTTGCCCTAGATGCCCTTTCATGGACAAAATATTGCATATCATCGGCGGCGGCATGGCCGGATCTGAAGCGGCCTGGCAAGCGGCCAACATGGGCGTCGAGGTGGTCATACACGAGATGCGCCCAAAGGTAGAAACCTTTGCCCACCGCACCGGAAACCTGGCGGAAATGGTGTGTTCCAATTCCTTCCGCTCGGACGACAGCGAGCAGAACGCCGTGGGGCTTCTGCATTGGGAAATGCGCCGCGCAGGCGGGATTATCATGGGCATGGCCGACAAGCACCGCCTGCCTGCCGGCGGCGCATTGGCGGTTGATCGCGATCCATTTTCCAAAAGCGTATCCAGTGCTTTGCGTGCCCTTCCTAATGTATCAGTCGAGGCAGGCGAGATCTCTGAACTGCCGCAAGACGGCCACTGGATCATTGCCACCGGCCCGCTGACCTCTTCTGCCTTGGGCCAGGCGACTGCCGCTGAAACCGGCGCCGATGCGTTGGCCTTTTTCGATGCCATCGCGCCCATCGTCTATGCCGAAAGCATTGACATGGACGTGGCCTGGATGCAGTCGCGCTATGACAAGGGCGAGACAGAGGCGGAGCAGAAGGCCTACCTCAACTGTCCGATGACCAAACCGCAGTACGAGGCGTTCATCGACGCGCTTCTGGCCGCCGACAAGACTGAATTCCATGAGGGCGAGACCGCCGGATATTTCGACGGTTGCCTGCCGATCGAAGTGATGGCCGAACGCGGTCGCGAGACCCTGCGCCACGGCCCGATGAAACCCGTCGGCCTGACCAACGCCCATGACCCGGAAAACAAACCCTATGCCGTGGTGCAGCTGCGCCGCGACAATGCGCTTGGCACGCTGTTCAACATCGTCGGCTTCCAGACCAAGATGAAATACGGCGCGCAAACCGATGTGTTCCGTATGATTCCGGGGCTGGAAAACGCCAGTTTCGCGCGGCTTGGCGGCATCCACCGCAACACATTTTTGAATTCGCCCACCCTGCTGGACCACCAGATGCGGTTGAAATCCCGCCCGAACATCCGCTTTGCCGGGCAAATCACCGGAGTCGAGGGCTATGTCGAAAGCGCCGCCATGGGGCTGGTCGCCGGCCGTCTGGCCGCCGCAGAAATCCTTGGCCAAGACATGCCCGTGGTGCCGCAAGACACAGCCATGGGCGCGTTGATCCATCACATTACCGGCGGGGCCGAGGCAAAGACATTCCAGCCGATGAACGTGAATTTCGGCCTGTTCCGCCCGCTTGAGGGGCTGAAAGGCGGCCGCAAAGGGCGCAAGGACCGCTACAAAGCCTACACCGACCGTGCGAAAGAGGCGTGGGATGAATGGCTGCTTGAAACGAAACTGGACGCTCCCGCCCTGCCCGCGTAAATCTTGGGGTGTCCCAGGATCAGAAAGGCAGACATGCGCACCCGTTTTGCTCCCAGCCCCACCGGCCCGCTGCATCTGGGTCATGCCTATTCGGCCATGCTGGCCCATGACATGGCGAAAGCCGCAGGTGGAACATTCCTGTTGCGGATCGAGGATATCGATCAGACCCGCACCCGCCCCGAATGGGAGGCGCAGATTTACGATGACCTGCAATGGCTTGGGCTGGACTGGCCGCGCCCCGTGATGCGCCAGTCGGACCGGTTGCCGGACTATCGTCGCGCCCTGTCGCATCTTTGGGCGCGGGGGCTGATCTACCCCTGCACCTGCACACGCCGCGACATTGCCGAGGCACTGTCCGCCCCGCAAGAGGGCACCCCTGGCCCCGATGGCCCCGCCTATCCCGGCACCTGCCGCATAAACCCTGCCCCCACCGACCCAATGCCCGACCAGGCCCTGCGCCTGAACATGGCGCGCGCCCTGGCCGTGGTGACGCATCGCCCCCTTGCCCGCCCCCTACGCTTTACCGAGGAAGGCGCAGGCCCGAACGAGGAACATGGCCAGATCAATATCGACCCGCAAACCCTTATGGATGCTGGTGATATTGTCTTGGCGCGGCGTGAATTCGGCACCTCCTACCACCTGTCGGTGGTGCTGGACGATACCGCCCAAGGCATCACCCATGTGATCCGCGGTCGTGACCTGTTCGCAGCAACAGCGATCCATGTGTTACTGCAAAACCTGCTGGAACTGCCCACGCCCGTCTATCACCATCACCGGCTGATCCGCGACGAGCATGGCAAACGGCTCGCCAAGCGCGATGACGCCCGCGCCATTGCCAAGTTCCGCGCCGCCGGTGAAACAAAAGAAGATATCCGCCAAAGGGTTGGGCTGGAACCTTAAACGATTAAGACGTGTTTACTCTTCCATGGGCTGCATGATCTCAACCTCTTCATCGCCCCGCACCGCCGTGTAGAAACAGGACCGGCGGTTGGTGTGGCAGGCCGGGCCTTCCTGTTCGACCAGAACCAGCAGGCAATCGCGGTCACAATCCACGCGCATTTCCACCAGTTTCTGGGTATGACCCGAACTTTCGCCCTTCACCCAGAATGATGCGCGCGAGCGCGACCAATAGGTGACACGGCCCGTTTCAAGCGTTTTCGCCACGGCCTCGGCGTTCATCCAGGCCATCATCAACACCTCGCCGGTCGCGGCCTCTTGCGCGATGGCGGGGATCAGGCCCTTGTCGTCATACTTTAGGCTCAGGGGATCGAAAGACATGGGGAAAACCTTTTGCATCTGCTGCGTCGCACCCTATTTATGGAACCATCCAGCCCAAGGAAACCCGCCATGAGCGACAGCGACCTGATCAAACTCTATTCCGGCCAGATTCTGGCGCTTGCCGCCGACATTCCGCATCTGGGGCGGCTCGACGCGCCGCAGGCCAGCGTCAAGAAACGCTCACCGCTGTGCGGCTCAACCGTGACTGTGGACGTGGTGATGAAGAACGGGCGCGTGACGGAATATGCGCAGGATGTAAAGGCCTGCGCGCTTGGTCAGGCGGCGGCTTCGGTCGTTGGGGCGGCCATTGTCGGCACCACCCGCGCCCAGATAGAAGAAGTGCGTAACGCCTTGAAATCCATGCTGAAAAATGACGGTCCGATCCCGCCCGCACCGTTCGACGGGCTAGAGGTGTTGCGCCCCGCGCAGGGGTACAAGAACCGCCACGCCTCTATCCTGTTGACGCTGGACGCTGCCTGCGAAGCTGCGGTCGAAGCTGAAAAAGCCGATTGCGCTTAACCGGCGCTTAGGAATGTCGGTATATTTCCTTCGCTAAACGAGGGAGATTGCATGATTCCGAAAATCGACAAGAACGATGCGGCGCCTGTCCAATTCGATCCGGCCATGATGAACAGGCTGGCCCAAACCGCGTCGCAGCTTGGTTTTGAAATCGTCGATATTGACGGTTTCCTGACCCTGATCGCCAAGCAAAGCCATGAACAACTGTCGGCAGTGACGGCGGTGGAATCCGGCGCGCGCAAGGTGATCCGCGCCAATAATGGCGTGACAGAGGCGGTCGCACATATCACCTCTTCGACAGCGAAAACCCTTGAAACGGTGACCAGTTCCGTGGATTTCGTACGCGCGGCCGGCGGCCAGTCGCGCAACCTGGCCGAATGGGTGCAAACACTGAACGAAACCTCCTCCAACGCGCAGGGCATTGTCGGCACGGTGCGGCGCAACAACGAGGAAATCAGCGATATTGCCGAGCAGGTGAATATCCTTGCCATCAACGCCAAGATCGAAGCAGCCCGCGCGGGCGAGGCGGGGCGCGGTTTCGCCGTGGTGGCGGACGCGGTGAACGATTTGTCGCGCCATACGCAACGCGCGGCGCAATCAATTTCGGATTCGGTCGAGGAACTGACCCGCTGGATCACCGAAATGCGAAAATCTGCGGGCGATGCGGCGCGCGATGCCGATAAGATCCTGACCCATTCGCAGGACATCGACAGCTCGCTTCAAGGGATCGAACGCGGCATTAGGGAGGCACATAAAGATGCGTCCGGGATCGGAAAACTGGCCGGACATGTCAGCCACGCGGTCAAAGAATTCTCACCCGCCATTGCCCGCATAGGCGAGGCCGCGCGCCAGACCACCACGCAAATCGACACCGCAAACGAGCGTGTCTCGCGCCTTGTGGAAAGCTCTGAAAAGATCGTGCAGGACAGCGTTGCGCTTGGCGGCTCCAGCGATGACGCGCCATTCATTGACTTCGTGACCGATGCCGCCCGCCGCACGGCTCGCGCGATGAAACAAGCCGTAGCGCAAGGCGAGATCACGATGGAAGCATTGTTTTTACGCCAATACCGGCCGATCAACGGGACAAATCCCCAGCAATTCCTGGCTGCCTTTAGCCAGTTGACGGACAGGATCATGCCGGCGTTCCAGGAACCCGCGCTGGAACTGGATCCACGCGTAGTGTTCTGCGCCGCCGTCGATGTAAACGGCTATCTGCCGACCCATAACAGGAAATTTTCGGCAGAGCCGGGGGATGATCCGGTCTGGAACGCAGCCAATTGCCGGAACCGCCGCATTTTCGACGACCGTGTCGGGCTGAAATCGGGGCGCAATACTCAACCCTTTTTGCTGCAAGTCTACCGGCGCGACATGGGTGGCGGCGCGTTCAAGATGATGAAGGATCTGTCAGCCCCGATTGATGTGAACGGGCGTCATTGGGGCGGGCTGCGACTGGCCTATACGATGTAAAAAAAACCGCCGCACTTCCGGGGACGGAAGGCGGCGGCAAGGGTTGCTTTCTCATGTGGGATCCGGTCCGCCCTGAAAGGCGTGGGTCGAGGCAGTGACCCTGAAAACCGTTGGAACGGGACAGGCAATGTCCATAACGCATCAATTTGGGACAGGGATGCGCGGGCGTCCGGCACGAGATTGCAGGCAGAAAACGTAAATACTCCGAATTTTGTTCCGTCAGGACGCGAACAGCGGCAGGTGAAGGGCAACGGCCATCATCACGATCAAAGAGGCCACACCGACGGCATCGGCAAGCAGAGTGTCGCAGCGGGCGGTCACGGTCTTGATTTGGTGGATCATGGCGGGCTCTCCTGTTCGGGGTTCGCGTTGTGTCTCTTGTTGCTCCTTTGTTCTCATATGATTAACCTTGTGTAAAGAACTTTTTAAGAACATTTGAGAACAAAACGGTTCGAAAAATCCTAACCCACTGAAATCAAACGAATTGCCTGGTCCTGCTCCATCAGCCAAAGAAGAACACGGGCCGCCTGCCCCCGGTCCGAGGTCAAATCCGGGTCGTCACTCAATAGCTTGCGCGCATCGCTTTGGGCCACGGCCATCAAAGCAGGCTGGCTTTCCATATCCGCCACGCGGAACCGCGGCAGGCCGGACTGCGCCGTCCCGATCAGATCACCCGCCCCGCGCATTTCCAGATCGACCTCGGCGATGCGAAAGCCATCCTCGGTCTCGCGCAGCGTTGTCAGCCGCTTTTCGCCGGTTTCCGACAGGGGGGGCTGATACATCAACAAACAGGTTGATGCATCCGCGCCGCGTCCGACCCGCCCCCGCAACTGATGCAATTGCGCCAAGCCAAAGGTTTCGGCCCGTTCGACCACCATAATCGTCGCGTTCGGCACGTTTACCCCCACCTCGATCACCGTGGTCGCGACCAGAACCGAGGTTTCGCCCGAAACGAACCGCGCCATCGCAGCGTCTTTTTCGGCTGCTGGCATCTGGCCATGAACCAGCCCGACCACGCCGTCGCCCAAGGCCGCACGCAAGTGTTTAAACCGAACATCCGCTGCGGTCAGATCGACAGATTCGCTTTCCTCGACCAAGGGGCAGACCCAATAGGCCTGTTTGCCTTCGGAAACGGCGCGGGCCAGGTGGCTGACCACCTCCTCCATCCGGCTGGTCGCCACCAGCGCTGTGGTGATCGGCTTGCGGCCGGGCGGTTTTTCGTCCAGCACCGACACATCCATATCGCCATATTGCGCCAGCGCCAGCGAGCGCGGGATCGGCGTTGCGGTCATCACCAGAACATCGGCACCGTCGCCCTTTTTGCCCAGCTCCAACCGTTGGCGAACCCCGAAACGATGCTGTTCGTCCACGACGGCCAGCCGCAAATCGGCAAATTGCACATCTTGCGAAAAGACCGCATGGGTACCCACCAGTATATGAATATCGCCGCGCGCCAATGCCTCCAGCTTGTTCGCACGTTCGCGCCCTTTGTCACGGCCCGTCAGGATTTCGACCACCACGCCGGCATCTTCGGCAAGGGGTTTCAATCCCTCAAGGTGTTGACGTGCAAGGATTTCTGTCGGTGCCATCATCACACCCTGCCCGCCCGCCTCGACCGCGATCAGCAACGCCATGAAAGCGACCAGCGTCTTGCCCGCCCCGACATCGCCTTGCAAAAGCCGGTTCATTCGCACCGGTGCCGCCATGTCGCGGGCGATTTCATCGATCGCACGGGTCTGGGCCGAGGTCGGTTTGTAGGGCAGCGCCGTCAGCACCCGCGCCTGTAGCGCGCCGGACCCCTTCGTCTGGCGCCCCTTGGCGCGTTTCAAATTACTGCGGGCCAAAGCAAGCGTCAGCTGATGGGCCATGAATTCATCATATGCGAGCCGCTCGCGCGCCAAGGCCGTGGCGGCCAAATCAGTATTTTTCTGCGGATGATGTGCGGCTGCGATGGCTGCACGCCAATCAGGCCAGCCGGCCTTTGCCTTCTGGGCCGGATCGATCCATTCGGCCAGTTTCGGCGCGCGCTCCAGCGCCGAGGCCACGGCCTTGGCCATGGTTTTCTGCGTCACGCCGGCGGTCAGCGGGTAGACAGGTTCGAACGCGGGTATCTCATCCGCATCTTCGAGGGGCACGATATGATCGGGGTGAACCATCTGGGCAAGGTTATCGAACATCTCGACCTTGCCCGAGACCACGCGCCGTGATCCGGGCGGCAAGATCCGGTGCAAATAATCGTCGCGCGTATGGAAGAATACCAGTTGAAACGCCGTGCCCGCATCGGTCGCGTTCACCCGATACGGCCCGCCGCGCCGTTTGGGCGCGAAATGATCGCCCACCGTGACCTCTACCGTCAACACCTCCGGCAGATCGGCCCCCATCACCGTTTCGCGGCGGGTCCGGTCGATGCCCGAATGCGGCAGGGTGAACAACAGGTCGCGCGGTTTTCCGATGTGAATCTGCTCTAGCAGAGTCGCGGTTTTCGGGCCGATCCCGTCAAGTTTCTCCAATGCCGAGAACAGCGGGAACAGGCTTTCAGGCCGCCCGCTCATCCGATCAGGTCCAGCCAGGCGTCTTCGTCGATCACCTCGACGCCGAGGTCCGCGGCCTTTTTCGCTTTCGATCCCGCGCCCGGCCCCGCAATCAGCAAATCGGTCTTGGACGAGACGCTGCCAGACACCTTGGCGCCCATCGCCTCGGCCCGCGCCTTGGCCTCGGCGCGGGTCATTTTTTCCAAAGTACCGGTGAAAACAACGGTTTTGCCCGCGACAGGAGAGCCGGTCGTGTCAGGCCGCGTGGCCGGTTCGATGGTCAGGTGGGCGGTCAGCGCGTCGATCGAGGCGCGCTCGGCCTCTTGCGCGAAGGCGGTCACGAGCGAGGTCGCCATGATCGTGCCCATGCCGTCGATGCCCACCAATTCGTCCCATGCCGGACCTTCCAGCGGTTTGGCCGCGTCTATCGCCGCGATGAACGTGTCCCAATCGCCATAATGCAATGCGATCATGTTCGACGCGGCCTCGCCCACATGGCGGATACCGAGCGCGAAAAGCAGCTTTCCAAACGGGATTTTTCTTTTTTCTTCAATAGCCTGAAAGAGGTTGTTCGCGCTCTTGTCGCCCCATCCCTCGCGGTTTTTCAACTGCTGCTTGCCGGTGCCGTATCGGTCTTGCAGGGTGAAAATATCGGCAGGAGTTTTGATCCAGCCATCGCGATAGAATTGCTCTACCTGTTTCGCGCCCAAGCCTTCGATATCAAACGCCGCGCGGCTTACAAAATGTTTCAGCTTTTCCACGGCTTGCGCGGGGCAGATTAGACCGCCGGTGCAACGGCGCACCGCGTCGCCGTCCTCGCGGATCGCTTCGGAACCACATTCGGGGCAGCGATTGGGGAACTGAAAAGGCTCTGCGCCCTCGGGCCGTTTCGACAGGTCCAGATCCGCGATTTTCGGAATCACGTCGCCAGCGCGATAGACCTGCACCCAATCCCCGATGCGGATGTCCTTACCGCCCCTGATTTCATCGCCCTTGGCATCGCGGCCAGCGATGTAATCCTCGTTATGCAAGGTCGCATTTGACACGACGACCCCGCCCACTGTCACCGGATGCAACCGCGCGACCGGCGACAGCGCGCCGGTGCGACCGACCTGGATGTCGATGCCTTCCAGCCGGGTCCAGGCCAGTTCGGCCGGAAACTTATGCGCAATCGCCCACCGCGGCGTGGTCGAGCGAAAGCCAAGCCGCCCCTGCAGGGCTAGGTCGTTCACCTTGTAAACCACCCCGTCGATGTCATAGCCCAAGGTCGCGCGCTGCTGTTCAATCTGGCGATAATGGTCCAGCATTCCAGCGGTCCCGTCGCAAAGCTCGGTTAGCGGGTTAGTGGAAAATCTGATTGAATTCAGCCTGTTGATCGCCTCCATCTGGGTTTCGGCCAGCGGCGCGGACAAATCACCCCAAGCATAGGCAAAGAATTTCAACGGTCGCGCGCGGGTGATTTCCGCGTCCAGTTGGCGCAGCGATCCGGCGGCGGCATTGCGTGGGTTCGCGAATGGTTTTTGGCCCTGCGCTTCTTGCCGGATGTTCAACGCGTCGAAATCGGCATGGGCCATGTAGACCTCGCCGCGCACTTCCAACACGTCGGGGGCCGCATCCAGTTGTTCGGGGATGTCGGCAATGGTGCGGGCGTTGGCGGTCACGTTTTCGCCCACCTCGCCATCTCCGCGCGTGGCAGCATGGACCAGCCTGCCGTTTTCATAGCGAATCGACAAGGACAGCCCGTCGATCTTTGGCTCGGCCGTATAGGCCAGTGGCGCTTCCGGCGCGAGGCCAAGATATTTGCGGATCGAAGTGTCGAACTCCTCGACCTCTTCGTCGGTGAAAGCATTGGAAAGCGAGAGCATCCGCACCTTGTGCTGGATTTTCCCGAACCCCTCGGACGGGGCGGCACCAACCTGTTCGCTGGGGCTGTCACTGCGTTTCAGATGGGGAAACCGCGCCTCGATCGCCGCGTTGCGCAGCGTCAAGGCGTCGTATTCGGCGTCGGAAATCTCGGGCGCGTCCTTGGCGTGATACGCGTCGTTGGCCTTGCCGATTGCCAAGGCGAGACGCACCAGTTCCGCCTTCGCTTGTTCTTCGGTGAGCTCCGTCACCGCGACCTTGCCCGTCATGCCCGCGCCTCGTCTTTCTGCCGCTTCTTCCGGACAAAGTGATAGGGCGGGAGGGGGGCGAGGTCCAGCGAGAGAATGGAGAGCGTGTGCCGCGCCCCGCCCGAAGGCGGGCCTGTGACGGACCGCCGCTTATCAGGCGCCCATGGCGATGCGCTGTTCGTCCAGCCCGGCGGGTTCAGGATCGCGCAGCACATACCCACGGCCCCAGACCGTTTCGATATAATTGTCGCCGCCCGTGGCCGTGGCCAATTTCTTGCGGAGCTTGCAAATAAACACGTCGATGATTTTCAATTCCGGCTCGTCCATGCCGCCGTAAAGATGGTTCAGGAACATTTCCTTGGTCAGGGTCGTGCCCTTGCGCAGGCTCAGCAGTTCCAGCATCTGGTATTCCTTGCCGGTCAGATGCACGGGCTTGCCGGCCACATCCACGGTTTTCGCGTCAAGGTTTACAGAAATCTTGCCGGTGCGAATGACCGATTGCGAATGCCCCTTGGACCGGCGGATGATCGCATGGATGCGCGCCACCAGTTCCTCGCGGTGAAAGGGTTTGGTCAGGTAATCATCGGCCCCAAAGCCGAACCCCTTGATCTTGTTCTCGGTATCGTCCGCCCCGGTCAGGATCAGGATCGGCGTTTCCACCCGGCTCAGCCGCAGTTGGCGCAGCACTTCATGGCCGTTCATATCCGGCAGACCTAGATCCAGCAAAATAAGATCGTAATCATACAGCTTTGCCAGGTCGATGCCTTCTTCGCCCAAGTCGGTGGTAAAGACGTTAAGATTGGCATGGGTCAGCATCATCTCGATACTTTTCGAGGTCGTAGGGTCGTCTTCCACCAGAAGCACGCGCATTTAAAATCTCCGTTTTCGGTTCGTTCTTGAATTAACCGTGAACAAAAAAGGTTAACCAATCTTTACCGCGAATGAGAATTTAATCCAATCTACCTAAAGTTGTCGATACTTTTGCACCGCTGTGGCTTTCAGCGCATCCTCACCATGTTCGGTAATAGCGCCGACCCATTCCTGGAACTCCTCTACGGACAGGCCATAGCACTTCAATGCCTCGTCCTGACCGATCAGCCCATAGACCACCCCGCGCACCACCGCAGCCTTGCGCGAGGCGACCCATCGTTTCGTCGTCGCAGGTGGCAGATCCGCCCGCGTCATGACCGTGCCATCCGGAAGCGTGACCGCCCGTGGCCCATCGACTTTCTTTAGAAACATCGTCACATATCCATTGCCGTTTCCTCAACCTTGCGCAATTGCCCTTAACAGCGCGTGAAACGGCACCTTGAGGATAGTTCGAATTTTCCTATATTCTCTCATACTTCTGGTAAGGATTGGATCCATGGCACGCGACGGCGTCGAATTGAACTCTTTGGGCTTTGCAAAGCCCCCCTCGGAAACCCGCGTGGTGGTGGCCATGTCGGGCGGGGTCGACAGCTCTGTCGTGGCGGCGCAACTGGCCGAGGAAGGCTATGACGTGGTCGGCGTCACCTTGCAGCTGTATGACCATGGCGCGGCGCTGGCCAAAAAGGGCGCTTGCTGCGCCGGGATCGACATCCACGATGCCCGCCGCGTCGCAGAAGAGATGAACTTCCCGCACTACGTCCTTGATTATGAGAACATTTTCAAGGATGCGGTGATTGATGAATTCGCCGACAGCTATCTGGCGGGGGCGACGCCGGTGCCCTGTATCCGCTGCAACGAGCGGGTGAAATTCAAGGACCTGCTGGAAACCGCCAGGGATCTGGAGGCCGATTGCATGGCCACCGGCCACTACATCCAGCGCAAGATGGGGCCACACGGGCCCGAACTGCACAGTGCGGCGGATGCGAACCGCGACCAAAGCTATTTCCTGTTCTCGACCACGCCGGAACAGTTAGAATTCTTGCGATTTCCATTGGGGCATCTGCCGTCAAAGGACGCGACGCGTAAGTTGGCCGCGAAATACGGGCTGGCCGTTGCGGACAAGCCGGACAGCCAGGATATCTGTTTCGTGCCGAACGGTAACTATGCCTCGGTCATTGAAAAACTGCGCCCCGGCGCCGCGGAACCTGGCGAAATTGTTGATACCGGGGGCAACGTGCTGGGCACCCATAACGGCGTGATCCACTACACCATCGGGCAGCGCCGTGGCCTTGGCATCGGCGGGCTTGCGGACCCTTTGTATGTGGTCAAGCTGGACGTGGATGCGCGGCAAGTGATCGTCGGGCCGAAAGGGCTGCTGTCCACCCGCACCGTGCCCGTGCGCGAAATCAATTGGCTGCGAGACGCGCCGTTCGATTCCCGCCCCGAATGGCATGTTGCGGTCAAGGTCCGGTCCACCCGCCCCCCACGCGAAGCCGTGATTCGCCCCCTGTCCCCCACAACAGCCGAGGTGGAACTGGTTGTCGCCGAGGAAGGCGTCAGCCCCGGACAGGCCTGCGTGTTTTATGACACCGAAAGCAGCCGTATTCTGGGCGGCGGCTGGATTCACAAGGGATAAAGCCTACAGCCGCGCCATCACCGCGCGGGCGGCGCGCAGGCCGGGGGCCTCGCCGCCCTGCCCCAGCCGGATCATGGTCAGTTCCATCGCCTCCAGTTGCGTCTTGGGGTTCTCCATCACCTTCAACATACCGGCGGCGATCAGTTCGGGGCGGCATTCGTCACCGATATATTCGGGAATCACGCGGGTGTCCGACACAAGGCTGACCAGCGTGACCGTATCGGTCAGCAACATCCGCCCGATGATCTGACGCGATAGCCAGCTCATGTCATAGGCGATTACCATAGGCGTGCGGGCGGCGGCCAGTTCCAAAGACACGGTCCCCGACGCGGCCAGCGCGGCCTCGGCCTCGGCGAAGGCCGCGCGCTTTTCCGTGGCGTATTGCGCCGCATCGGCATCACGCGGGTCAAGGATCAGCGACTCTACCGGCCAATCTGTCGCCAGATCCTGCACCATTTCGGTGACATTGGCCGTGGTCGGCACAACGAATTTCAGATCGGGGCGCTTGGCGGCAATACGTCCCAATGCGGGGCCGAACACGGGCATCAACCGGCTGACTTCCGAACGGCGCGAACCGGGCAGGACCAGCAGCATGGGCGCATCGCCCAGGTCATATTTCGCGCGGAAATCCGTGATATCCTGCTGTGTCGCCTGCGGTTCGGCGACAACGGGGTGGCCGACGAAATCGCACTCCATCCCCGCAGCCTGCATATAGGGCGGCTCGAACGGAAACAGGGCCAGCACCTGGTCGATATGGCGCGCCATTTTCGCGGCGCGGCCGGGGCGCCATGCCCAAACCGTCGGCGCAACGTAATGCACGGTGCGCATGTCGCTGGCCGCCTTGACGCGTTTGGCCACGCGCAGGCAGAAATCGGGGCTGTCGATGGTGATCAGCACATCGGGCTGCGCTGCCAGAACCGCGTCGGCGGTTTCCACCATACGGGCGCGCAGGGCGCGATATTTCGGCAGGATCTCGGCCAGGCCCATGACGGACAATTCATCCATCGGGAACAGGCTTTCCATGCCCTCGGCCTGCATCAGCGGGCCGCCGACGCCAATGAATTCCACCGGCCCAAGCGATTTCAAACCCGCCATCAGGGCCGCGCCCAGCTTGTCGCCAGACGCCTCGCCCGCGATGAGGAAAACCCGCGTCACGCGTCCCTCGCCATCAGGAAAATTCCTGCGTCTTCAGCGGCTTGAACGGTGGCAGCGCGGTCAAGAACCATCACGCGCCCCGCCTCGATCACGATCCCGCCAAGCCCAGCCCTAGCCGCGGCGGCAATGGTGGCAGGGCCGATCGCGGGCATGTCCACGCGCAGGTCCTGCCCGCGTTTCGCGGCCTTGACCTGCACCCCATTGGCGCGGCGCAAATGCGCGGGGGTGCGCGCCACGCAATCCAGCAGGAAATCGGTGCCCTGAATGGTTTCGATTCCCAGACACAGTCCGGCGGCCACAACCGCACCCTGCCCCACATCCAGCGGCGAAAGCGCATCCAAAATGTCAAAGCCGCGCGCAGCGTCCTTCATATCGGCATCCGAGGGTTCCGGCCCCGCCAGCAGCCCCGCTTTAGCCACCAGATCGGGCAGCAATTCATGCGCGCCGATCACGGTGAATCCCTGATCCTCGAACACGTCGATCACCAGACGCAACAGCGCGTCATCGCCGCCCTGCATCGCCGCCATGATGCGCGGCGCAAGCGACAGCATGAACGGATCAAGCTGTGTGGGGTCCAAAGGCGGGCGGGCGATGCCCCCCGCCATCACCATGCGGCGAACGCCCCGTTCGCGCAGATCGTCAAACAGCGCACCCAACTTTTCGAAACGATGCTCCAGCAGCGGCGCGGCCATGTCATGCGCCGCGCCCTGAAACACGACCACATGCGCATCGGGATGCGCGGCCCGCAAAATCTGCGGCAGGCTGCCGGAAAACGCCAATATCGCAAGATCGCTCATCGGCTTAACTCGGCGTCAGGAAGGAACGGTCCGACGCGCCGGATATGAAATCGACAATCTGGCGGACATAGTCGCTTTCCGTTTCCTCGCCCAACCGGCGGGCGCGTTCCTGGAACGCACCTTCGCCCTGTGCCAGCATCTGGAATGCCGCGCGCAATGCCGTAATATCGGCGCGCGCCACGCCGCGGCGTTTCAGGCCCACAAGGTTCAGCCCGTCCAGATGGCCGCGCGGCCCCTGCACCAAACCGTAAGGGATCACGTCATTCGTCACCATGGTCACGGCGCCGATGATCGCGCCCTGCCCGATGCGCACCCATTGGTGCACGCCCGACAGCCCGCCGATGATCACGTCATCCTCGATCACGCAATGGCCTGCAAGCGCGGCGTTGTTCACCACGATCACCCGATCGCCGATGATCACGTCATGGGCGACGTGGCAGCCCGCCATGAACAGGCCGTCATCGCCTACGCGAGTGACACCGCCGCCGCCCTCGGTTCCGGTGTTCATGGTCACATGCTCGCGGATGCGGTTACGTGCGCCAATCTCCAGCCGGGTTTCCTCGCCCCTGAATTTCAGGTCCTGCGGGATTTCGCCAATGCAAGCGAAGGAATAGATCACAGTATCCGCGCCAACCAATGTATCGCCGGTCACGACCACGTGGGATTTCAGCTCGACCCGGTCGGCCAACGTGACATTGGGGCCGATGTGGCAGAACGGCCCGATACGGACATCCGCGCCAATATTGGCCCCGTCTTCGATCACCGCCGAAGGGTGGATGAGATCGCTCATGCGTCCGCCTTTTCACGATCTGTCTGCGCGCTCATGTCCATCATCGCGGTGAATTCAGCCTCGCAGGCCATTTCCCCCTCGACCGAGGCGACGCCTTCGAATTTCCAGACCTTGCCGCCGGCCTTGCCCCGCACCGTCTTGAGGTTCATTTCCAGCACGTCACCGGGCACCACCATGCGGCGGAACTTGGCCTTATCGATCGCCATGAAATAGACCAGCATGTTCTTGTCGGCCATGTCCAGCGCGGTGCCCACCATCACGGCGGCGGTTTGCGCCATCGCTTCGACGAGGGTGACGCCGGGCATGATCGGCTTTCCAGGGAAATGACCCTGGAAATGCGGCTCGTTCATGGTGACATTCTTGATGCCACGGGCCGATTGATACCCGTCGATATCGACCACCTTATCCACCAGAAGGAACGGGTAGCGATGCGGGATCAGCCGCTGGATCAGGTGGATGTCGGCGCTCAGCAGCGTGTCGGTCATGGGATATCCTCTGTCTGGGATCTGCGCCTTGCACGGGCGCTTTTCTGGACAGATCAGTAACAACTTGGCCCTTGCTGGGCAAGTTACTCCTGCGCGGGCGGCTGCGTTGCGCTTTCGGCGGGGTTGGTCAGCGGGATCTTTGCCCCGTCACCGATTTCGGCGTCGATCCGGGTTACGGCCTGATCGGTGATGTCGATGATATTGGCAGACATGAAGACGTTACGCTGCTCCATGATCACCGCCGCGTCGGCCTCTTGCATCATGCGTTCCAGCACCGGGCCAGCGGTGGCCAGAAACTGCCGCTGCGCGCGGTCCAGTCGTTCGTTCAGCGCGCGCGCCTTGTCGGCCTGCTCGGTGCGGGTGCGCTGCACCTTGGCGTCGAACGCATCGGCCAGCGTACGGAATTCTTCGGGGGTCATCTTGGGGCGCTGCTCGGTCAGGTCTTTTTCCTCGGACGCCAGCTCTGCCTCGATCCGGCGGTTCTCGGCCTCCAGCGCGGCACCGTCTTCTTGCACCTCGCGCGACATGCGCTGGCCGAATTGCGATGCGGAAAACAGCCTGTCGCGGTCCACCGTCAAAAGCGGAGAGCGCAAGACCTGTTCGCCCAGCGACAGCTCTTGTGCGGCCAGATGCGCAGGAACGCCCCCGCAAAACAAGGACAGGCCAAGCGTAATGGCCCGGCCTGTCTTGCATATCCGCAAAGCCCGAAGGCGCATCAGAACTGGCTCGAAATCGTCAGGTTGAAGGTCTGCTCCTGATCCAGCGCCTCTTTTTGCAGCGCCTTGGAAAAGTTCAGCCGCAGCGGCCCGACCGGCGTATCCCAAAAGATCGAAATACCCGCCACGTGGCGCAGGCTGAAATCGTCGTAATAGATATCCGACGCGGCCGCGCCGCGCGTGTTGCCGATATCCCAGACAGAGCCGATGTCGTAGAACAAACCGCCGCGAATGCCCAGTTCCTCGGGCAAGCCCAGCGGGAATTCCGCCTCGAACTTGGCCACGACAAACAGGTTGCCACCAAGCGCATCGTTGACGCCGCCCGCCAGGTTATATTCGCGCGGGCCGATGCCGTCGGGTTCGAACCCGCGCATCACACCATTGCCGATCTGGTAGCGGTCGATCGAACGGCTGTCGCCTTCGGTATAGTTTAGCGCGCCACCTTCAAGCGAGGCGCGCAGGGTGACTTCCTCGTTCAGTATCTTGGTCTGTCCCAGCACCTTGGCTTGCGTTTTCACAAAGGTCACGTCGCCTCCGGCCCCGGCAAACTCCTGCCCGAAGCTGAACAGCACACCCGCATTCGGGTTCAACCCGACGCGGCGCGTATCGAAATCAAAATTATAGCCAAAGCCTGAACTGACCACCACGCCCTCGGCGATCTCGGCCGTGACGGCCGTGCCCGACGTCCCGCCAGAGGAGATCATCTCGGCCTGTTGTGCGCGATAATAAAGGTTCAGCCGACCATTTTCAGACACGGGGAAGGTAAAGCCCGGCGAAAAGCGCAGCGTTTCCGTGTCATAGGTCGCAAAATCGCCTTGCGTTTCGCGGTATCCCAGATCGAACGAGAATTGCAGATCGCGCCCCAGCATGCGTGGTTCGACAAATTTCAGCCCGTAAACCTTGTTATCCTCGCCACCAGCGAAGGACAGGTTCAGCCGCTGGCCACGGCCAAGGAAGTTCTTCTCGGAAAACTCGACCACAAGGCCAAGACCGCCATTGGTCGAATAGGTACCGCCAAAGGACAGCGCGCCGGTGGTTGTTTCCTCAACCTCGACATCCACGATCACCTTGTCAGGGCTGGACCCTTCGCGCGCCTGCACGTCGGCCTTGCCGAAATAACCAAGGGCGCGAATGCGTTCGGCGCTTTCGCGGATTTCACGCGGGTTGAACGGGTCGCCCTCGGCCACGCGGAACTGCTGGCGCACCACGCGGTCCAGCGTGGTGGTGTTGCCCTCGATGTCGATGCGTTCGACAAAGACACGCGGACCACGGACCAGTGCGAATTCCACATCCAGCGTCAGGTCGCGGTCGTTGCGGTTGATCCGCGGTTCGACCCGGACGAAATCATAACCCTTGCGGATCGCCAGACGTTCCAGACGGGCGATGTTGTTTTCCACGATGGTCGGGGAATAGACACCGCCGGACTTGATTTTCAGCGCCGACAGGAATTCATCTGCGTCCACCTCGGCCAGATCGCTGGTGGTGGTGACCTCGCCAAAGCGGAACTGCTGGCCCTCCTGGATGTTGAAAGTCAGGAAAAACCCGTCGCGCTCCTCGGCCAGTTCAGCATTCACGCCGGTGGTGCGGAAATCGACATAGCCGCGCGACAGGTAGAAATCGCGCAGCACCTGCTTGTCGAATTCCACGCGGTCCTCGACGAAGGTGTCGGATTTGAACAGCGCGCGCAAAAGGCCCGCCTGCTTGGTTTCCAGCACACGGCGCAGACGGCGGTCGGAAAAAGCGCGATTGCCGACAAACCCAATGCGCTCGATCTCGGTGATGCCACCTTCGAAGATTTCGAATACCAGATCGACACGGTTGTCGCTGCGGCGGATGATACGCGGGGTAACGCGCGCGGCCAGGCGGCCCTGCTGCGAATAGGCCTCGGCGATATTGGCGGCGTCTCGCTCGGCCACGGTGGGCGAGAAGACGCGGCGCTCTTTCGATTCAACCGCAGCGGACAGCGCGTCATCTTTCAGGCGGCGGTTCCCTTCAAAGGAAATGCGGCTGATGGTGGGGTATTCCGTCACCTTGATGACCAGCCGGTTGCCCTGCGGGATCAGTTCCACGGTTTCGAACAGGCCAGAGGCAAGAATGGCCTGGTAGGCGCTGTTCAGCTGACCCGCCGACACAGTTTCGCCGCGGGCGATTCCCGCGTAAGTCAGGATGGTGCCATCCTCGATCCGCTGGTTCCCGTCGATCTGAACCGTGGTGAAACGATAGTTCTGGGCCGATGCCGCATCGGGGAAACCGACGCAAGCCATTGCCGTTGCAAGAAATATTGCTGATCCGCCCAAGCGCAGGCTTGTCAAAGCCCCGCCATTGCATTTCGTTGCCACTGCCCGTGCCTTTGCGGTTCTGGTCATGCGCTCCGTCCCGTCAAACGTTTTTATTAATGTCTGACTAGCGGGAATGCCCCTTGATGTCAAAACAACATCATGGAGGAAGGGGCCATAAAGCCACCAGATAAGGCGGGGTTCTACCGTGTTTTGCGTGACTTGCCGCAGCGCTGTGAAAGCATCTTTCCGCCTATACGAAAGGCGTAGCTTCGACGCCGCGGATCAGATCAGGCGCAGCCAAGTGCTCAGCGCCAGTGCGCCCCAGATCGCGGCAATCATCAACAGGCGGTCCCAGTTCAGCATCAGCAAGAGACCAAGTCCGCGGGTACTATTTTGAATCGTCTGCATGGGTTCGGCCCGTTAAGAGTTTCGGTAAGAAACATTTAACGACCGAAAATGGCACAAATAGGGCAGGATGCTGGAAATCAGCACCCCGCCCCACATGGTTTTGGAAACAAAATTCCTTAGCAGAACAGATCGTTCATCAGGGAGAAAAGCATCAGCCCCAGCACAAGGAACAGGCCCATCGTGGTCAGGAACCGCAGCACCTTTTCACTGGGCGGGCGGCCCGAAACGGCCTCGTATGCATAGAACGCCAAGTGGCCGCCATCCAGCACCGGCACCGGGAACAGGTTCAAAAGACCCACCGCGGCCGACAGCACCCCAATGAATTGCAGGAACGAACCCGCGCCCTGGCTGGCCATCTGGCCCGACACCTGCGCGATGCCGACCGGGCCGGACATGTTGCAGGTGCTGATCGCGCCGGTGATCATGTGCCAAAGGCCCGAAAGCGACCCGGTAATGATGTTCCAGGTGTTGCTGACGCCCAGCATGAAGGCCGATCCGATGCCGGGCATGGTGGTTTCCGGTTCGAAATACAGCCCGCCATAGATCCCCATGCGCCATATGGTGCGGAAACCGCCGCCGGGGGCAGGTTCGTCCATGCGGCGCGGGGCCAGGGTGAATTTCAGCATCTCGCCATCACGCCAGACATCCAGCAGCACGGGCGCGCCCTGCACCTCGACCACCACGTCTTGCACGTCGCGGATGGAATAGACCGGCGCGCCGTTCGCAGCAGTGATGACATCGCCGATCTTAAGGTCGATATCGGCGGCGGCGGATTTCGGGGCGAGGTTCTTGATCCGCGCGGCCAGCGGGAACGGCGACTGCACCACCATTTCCCGCCCGTCGCGGCGGATGGTATAGTCCAGTTCCGCCTGCGACGGCAGCGCACGGATCATCATGTCGAAGTCGCGCGAATAATAGGGCGGAACCTGCTGCCCTTCGATGGCCAGGATCTCGTCGCCCTCGCGCAGTTCGACCTGTTGCGGCATTGGCTGGACACTGCCCACGGTCAGCGGGTCGGTTACCTTGCCCTGCACCAGCCCCACCACCATGAACAGCAAGATCGCCGAGATGAAGTTGAACGCCGGCCCTGCCGCCACGGTTGCCGCGCGCGCCCAAAGCGGCGCGCCAGCCATGGTCTGGCGGCGCTCCTCCGGGGTCATTTCAGCCACCGCGTTCTCGTCGGTATTCGCCGAGGCCGCATCCGCATCGCCCTTGAACCGCACGTAGCCGCCAAGCGGCAGCAGCGCCACCTGCCAGACCGTTCCGCGCTTGTCGGTGCGCGAAAACAGTTTCGGCCCGAACCCAAGCGAGAAGACCTCGGCATGGATACCGGACCAGCGGCCCACGATGTAATGACCGTATTCATGGATCGCCACGATCACCGAAAGGGCCACGACAAAAGCGAGAATGGTCCAGATCACCCCACCAAGAGAGGGCAGCATTGCGAGAATGTCCAAAAGTCCGTCCTGTTCGTTCTTAACTGCGCGTAGCCACGGCCATCATGGTCTCTTGGGCCTTCGCCCTCGCCAAATGGTCCGTTTGGGTGACGTTATCAAGGGTAAAGGCGGCACGAATAAGGCCGGAATCCGATGACAATTGCGTCAGCACATCCTCGACCACATGCGCCATGTCCAGAAATCCGATACGTCCTTCGATGAAAGCGTCCAGCGCGGTTTCCTTGGCGGCGTTGAAAATCGCGCCCGACATGCCGCCCTGTTCCATCGCCGCGCGGGCAAGACGCAGCGCGGGATAGCGTTCGGGATCGGGGGCGCGGAATGTCAACTGGCCGATGCGCGCCAGGTCCAGCCGTTCGACCGGCAGTTCGCGCCGCTGCGGCCAGTGCAGCGCATAGCCGATGGCATGGCGCATATCGGGCGCGCCCACATGCGCCATCAGCGCGCCGTCATTGAACCCCACCAGCGCATGAACCAGCGATTCAGGATGCACAAGGGTTTCGATCTTGTCCGGTGCGACCCCGAAAAACTCATTTGTTTCAATCAGTTCCATCGCCTTGTTGAACATCGAGGCGCTGTCGATGGTGATGCGCTGCCCCATGTCCCAATTGGGATGGCTCGATGCCTCGGCCACGGTGGCACGCGCCAGCTGTTCCATCGGCCAGTCGCGAAACGCGCCGCCCGAGGCGGTGATGATGATCCGCTCGACCGCGTTTATATCCTCGCCCACGAGGGCCTGGAAAACGGCGGAATGTTCACTGTCCACCGGCAAGACGGTCGCACCGTGCTGCTTGGCCGTGCCCATCAGCAAGGCACCGGCCGTGACCAGCGATTCCTTGTTGGCCAGCGCCAGCGTCGCGCCCTGTTCCAGCGCCGAAAGCCCCGGTTTCAGACCGGCCGCACCGACGATGGCGGACATGACCCAATCGGCGGGGCGGCCCGCCGCCTCCTCCATGGCCCCTGCCCCGGCGGCGGCCTCGATCCCGCTGCCGGCGAGGGCGGCGCGCAGATCGTCCAGCCGCGCCGCATCCGCCGTGACCGCCACATCGGCCTGCAGCCGGATCGCATCGGCCGCCAGTTGCGCGATGTTCTGACCGCCGGTCAGGGCGACCACGTCGTATTCGTCCGGCGCGCGGGCGATCAGGTCAATCGTGTTCTGCCCGATCGATCCGGTCGCGCCAAAGATGGAAACCCGCCTCATTGCACCACCCAGACACCGCTGAACTGCCCAGCCAGCAGCAGCAGCACCGCCGCGCCAAGCAGCCCGTCGAACCGGTCCAGCAAACCGCCGTGACCGGGAATCAGGTTCGAGGCATCCTTGACCCCCATCCGCCGCTTGATCACGCTTTCGGCGATGTCGCCCATTTGCGCGGCCATGGACATGGCAATGGAAATGCCGATCAGGCTGCTGCCTGCGCCGGTGATGCCGCCAAAGCCCCAGCCGACCAGCGCCGCGCCAAGCCAGCCCGCCACCGTGCCCGACCATGTTTTCTTGGGCGATACCTTGGGCCAGAATTTCGGCCCGCCAATCAGGCGCCCCGCGAAATAGCCCATTACATCAGATACGACGACCACCGCGATCAGCCAGATCAGCCATGGCACGCCATTCTCGTCGCGCAGCTGCATCAGCGCAAAGCCCGCCAGCAGGATCAGCGGCGCATAGGCCAGCCAATACCCGCGCTTGCCGGTGATCATGGAAATACCGACCATGACCGGGGCCAGCAGCACCGGCAGGGCAAAGGCCCCCGGCAGGTAGATCGAGGCGAGAACCGCGCCCCCCGCGATCACCCCCATCTGCCGCGCCACGCCATTGTCGGTGGGTGAAATCATGCGGATCAGTTCCCACACCATAAGGCCGGACACGACCGCGATCAGGACGTGGAACCAGTGCCCGCCCAGCCAGATTTCCACCCCCGCCACGACCAGCATCACGATGGCCGATGCCAGACGCACCCAAAGGTCATCCCATTTACCGGAACTGCTCATGCTTTGACGGCACCGAAACGACGGTCACGCGCGCCGAATTTTTCAATCAGGTCGGCAAAGATTTCCGAAGTGAAATCGGGCCAGAGCGTGTCGATGAATTCGTATTCGGCATAGGCCGACTGCCACAGCAGAAAGTTGGAAATCCGCGCCTCGCCGCTGGTGCGGATCACAAGGTCGGGATCGGGCAAAACACAAGTGTCCAAATACTTTGGCAGGGTTTCTTCATCCACCGACGCCGGGTCAAGCCGCCCGTCGGCCACGTCCTGTGCCAGCCGCTTGGTGGCGCGGGCCACCTCGTCGCGACCGCCATAGTTCAGCGCGATTGTCAGATGCACCTTGTCATTATGCGAGGTCAGCAATTCCAGCTCGTCCATCAGGGCGACCAGCTTGTCATCCAGCCGCACGCGGTCACCGATGAAACGCACGCGCACGCCCTTGGCCAACAGGGCCTTTGCCTCTTTCGAAATGTAGCGCCGGAACAGCATCATCAGCCCCGCGACCTCAACCTGGGTGCGTTTCCAGTTCTCTGTCGAGAAGGCGAAAATGGTCAGGTATTTCACACCCAGATCGGGGCACGCCTCGACGATCTCGCGCACACGGCGCGCACCGGCGTGGTGCCCAAACAGCCGCGGGCGACCGCGCATCGTGGCCCAACGGCCATTGCCATCCATGATGATCGCCACATGGCGTGGCCCGTTGTTACCCGGCGTCTTGTCCTGATCGGTGGTGGCCATAACGCCCCTTCCCGGCCTGCAACGGCCTTGTCAGACCTGCATGATCTCTTCCTGCTTGGTCTCAAGCGCCTTATCCACGTTTCCGATGAACTTGTCAGTCAACGCCTGAACTTCGGTTTCCCAGAATTTCTGGTCATCCTCGGACAAGCCATCGGCCTTGGCCTTCTTGATCTGGTCCATGCCGTCGCGGCGCAGGTTGCGGATCGAAACGCGGGCATGTTCGGCATATTGCGCGGCAACGCGGGTCAGATCGCGGCGGCGTTCCTCGTTCAACTCGGGGATCGGCAGCATGATGATGGTGCCGTTCAGCTGCGGGTTGATGCCAAGGCCACTGTTGCGAATGGCTTTTTCCACCGGACCGACCATGGATTTGTCCCAGACGTTGATCGTGACCATGCGCGGTTCGGGCACATTCACGGTGCCGACCTGGTTGATCGGGGTCATCTGGCCATAGGCTTCAACCTGCACCGGTTCCAGCATCGAGGCCGAGGCGCGGCCCGTCCGCAAAGACGCGAATTCCACGCGCAGGTTCGCAATCGCGCCCTCCATGCGGCGGGTCAAGTCATCGGTGTCCAGCATGAACTCTTCGTCGGCCATATGCTCGTCTCTCCCTTCCCATGTTCGGGAAAATCACGTTTCAACACGCTATAAACCCAAGCGGCGGAACTGTATAGGGGCGAGCGCCCCGCAAATACCCGCAGACGGGGTGCGAAGCGGGCGCTTAACCGCCGACGGTGGTATAGGTGCCTTCGCCCGACAGGATGCCCTTGAACCCGCCCGGCTCGTCCAGCGAAAAGACGATGATCGGCAGGTTGTTGTCGCGGGCCAGCGCGATGGCGGATGCGTCCATCACGCCCAGATGCTGCGCCAGAACCTCGTCATAGCTGACGCGTTCATATCGTTTCGCATCGGCATGTTTCACCGGGTCTTTATCATAGACCCCGTCCACCTTGGTGCCCTTGAAGATCGCCTCGCAAGTCATTTCATTTGCACGCAAAGTTGCCGCCGTGTCGGTGGTGAAATACGGGTTGCCTGTGCCTGCGGCAAAGATGCAGACGCGTTTCTTTTCAAGGTGCCGCACGGCGCGGCGGCGGATGTACGGCTCGCAGACCTGATCCATGGGAATGGCCGAAATCACGCGGGTGAACACGCCCAGACCTTCCAGCGCCGATTGCATGGCCAGCGCGTTCATCACCGTCGCCAGCATCCCCATGTAGTCGGCGGTGGTCCGCTCCATCCCCTGCGCCGATCCGGCCAGTCCGCGAAAGATGTTGCCGCCGCCGATCACCATGCAAATCTCGACCCCCATGTCATGGACCGACTTCACCTCTTCGGCGATGCGCTGCACGGTGGGCGGGTTCAGGCCAAAGCCCTTGTCGCCCATCAGCGCCTCGCCCGAGATTTTAAGCATCACGCGTCTGAATTTCGTTGTGTTCGGGGTGGAGGCTTCGGCCATGAGGATGCTCCTGCTTCATGTTCGGCGGCAAAATGTCGGAAAATCGCAAAAGGTTCAATGCGCGAGTGACCGCCAAACCGGATATTCCGCGCCTCTGCCCCCTCGCCCTGCGCGCGCGTCCGCGCTATGACGGCGCGCATGTTCGATATCGCACGTATATCACCCGACCGGCCCGTGCTGATCGCCGGCCCCACCGCCAGCGGTAAATCCAGCCTTGCGGCGCGGATCGTCGCCGCGCAGGGCGGGGTGATCGTCAATGCCGACGCGATCCAGGTGTTCGCCAACTGGCGCGTGCTGACCGCCCGCCCGACCGAGACCGAAGAGGCCGCCCTGCCCCATGCCCTGTATGGTCATATCCCGCGTGACGGGGATTATTCCGTGGGCCACTGGCTGCGCGAGGTGTCGGCCCTGCTGAACGGGCCGCGCCCGGTGATCGTGGGCGGCACGGGCCTGTATTTCACCGCACTGACCGAAGGTCTGGCCGAAATCCCGCCCACGCCCGCGCATGTCCGCGCCGCCGCCGACGCGCGCATTAGGGCCGAAGGCCACGCCGCCCTGCTGACCGAACTGGACCCGCAAACCGCCGCGCGGATCGACCGGCAAAACCCGATGCGGGTGCAGCGCGCGTGGGAGGTGCTGCAAACCACGGGGCGCAGTCTGGCCGACTGGCAGGACGCAACCCCGCCGCCGCTGTTGCCACAAGCGCAGGCGCAGGCCTTTGTGATGGACGCGCCCAAGGACTGGCTGACCCCGCGCATCAATGCCCGCTTCGATCAGATGCTGGACATGGGCGCACTGGACGAGGCGCGCGCCAATCTTGGTGGCTGGAACCCCGCGCTTTTGTCATCCAAGGCCATCGGCGGACCCGAGCTGATCGCGCACCTTAAGGGCGAAATCTCCTTGAACTCGGCGCGCGAGGCTGCCACCATCGCCACACGGCAATTCGCCAAGCGGCAGCGCACATGGTTTCGCGCCCGCATGAAAAAGTGGACACCGATTGACCCGGCCAGCTTGGCCTGATCCGGTATTATTTACCTTTTTCAACGTAACGCCTAATTTTTGGCACTATTTTACAGTTATTTCCGACGCAAACCCCAGATCAGGACGCTCAAGCTGATGAAGGCCGACCCGTGAACGAACAAACCACAAGCGACCGGATTCGCATCACGACCATCGCCCAATTGGCGAAGGGCGAGGCATGGCGGCTGGAAAAGCTGCACCATTACGACCACGATTTGCTACTGTGGATCACCCGCGGCCAGGGCCGTGCGAACCTGCAAGGGATGCGGCGCGGCATCGGCACCCATAACGCGATTTACCTGCCGGCGCAGACGCTTCATGCGCTGGACCTGGGGCAGCAGGGCTTTGGCCTGGCGGTGACGCTGCCGCATGGGGCCGGGCTTGGCTTTCCGGACGAGATGACCCACCTGCGCATCCGCGACGTGCAGGCGCAGGGCGAGATCACCGGCATCGTCGAGGCGATGCAGCGCGAGACAGATGGCGGGCGCCCCTTCGCGCGCGAGGCGATGCGCGCCGAGGCGGCACTGATGTCGGTCTGGATGCGCCGTCAGATGATCAACATGGACCCGCCCGGCAAACCCAGCGGCGCGCAGCGCTTGGTCGAAGCGTTCACTGCCCTGGTTGCGCGCGAATACCGCAGCGGCAAGACCATGGCGGAATACGCGGCCATGCTGGGCGTGACCCCGACGCATTTGACGCGCACCTGCAAGGAATGCTGCGACATGACCGCCGCCGAAATCCTGACCGAGCGCACGCTATACGCTGCGCGCGACCTGATCGAACGGTCGAAAATGCCGTTCCAGGTGATCGCGGCGGAACTCGGCTTTGGCTCTGCCGCCTATTTCACCCGTTTCGTGCAGTCGCATACCGGCACCACCCCCAGCGAATCGCGCCGCCGTCACCGCAAGTGACACGCAAAAAGCCCCCCGCCGTTTCCGGCAAGGGGCAGGTGCGGCAGCAATGCTGCCAAGGGACAGGCGTCAGGCGCGTATCAGTTGCGCGTATTGTCGATGGCCGCTTCGTTTCCGGCTTCTTTCACGACCTCCACGGCCGCATCGGCAAAACCGTTCACCAGCCCGGTGTAGAAATCCTCGGAACCGGGCGTCATGTAGATGATGCCTTCGACCGGTTCTTCACCTTCGACTGCGCGCACGATGATCGGCTCGCTGCGCAGGGTTTCAAAGTTGTCATCCTTCAAGGTCACAACACCGGACAGGGTGTTGAAATACCCTTCGTCGGTCAGGAACGGCGCATCGTTCACGCGCACATCGGCCAGGGTCACGTCCAGCTTGTAGGTGTTACGCTCGGTCGGGTCGCCCAGCTTGGCGGCGATGGCCATTTCAAGGTCTTTCTCGATGGTGGGCCATTTCGCCATGGCTTCGGCGGATTTGGGGTCGGTGATGTCTGTCATCACGTCCTCTTCGCTTACAGGCAGTTGTTCCTTGGCCACCAGGGGCGTGGCAAGTGCGGCGATCATGGCGACGGTGGTCAGCATACGGGTTTTCATGTCTATTTGCTTTGTCTCGTTGCAGTGCGTGAAGGGCATCTTGCAGCCCCTCTGCTGTATGAAGACACAACTGCAGCCGCCCCGATTTGGTTCCGGCAAAAATCGAGGAAGCGGCAAAAAGGCTGTGACTGCGCCGGTGATTTTCACATTGCAAAGGAGTTGCCAGGAACATCACCGCGGCGCATTACTAGACTCCGCTTGCCCGCAACAAGGACCGCCCGATGACCAGCCGCTTCGGCCCCCTGCCCGCGCCGCCCTATTACGCTGTCATCTTCACAGCGCAGCGCCGCGCGGGGGATGACGGCTATGGCGCGATGGCCGACAGGATGGCGGAACTGGCGGCGGGGCAACCGGGCTATATCGGGGTGGAAAGCACACGGGATGAAACCGGCCTTGGCATCACCGTCAGCTACTGGACGGACGAGGATGCACTGATCGCGTGGAAGGCCGAGGCACAGCATCTATTGGCGCAAAAGCTGGGCAAGGAACGCTGGTATGACCATTACACGCTACGCGTGGCCAGGGTCGAACGGGCCTATGACGGGCCGGAAGGGCGCTAGCGCCTCAGCTGCCCCAGATCTTGCGCACGTAGTTAATGGTTTCCTTGTAGGGCGGCACGCCGCCGTGCTTTTTCACCGCGCCCGGCCCGGCATTATAGGCGGCCAGCGCAAGACGCCATGATTTGAATTCGCGGTATTGCGCGGCCAAGTAGCGCGCGCCGCCTTCAAGATTTTCATAAGGATCGTGCGGATTGACCCGCAGCGTGGCGGCGGTGGCGGGCATCAGCTGCGCCAGACCGATCGCCCCCTTATGGGACCGCGCCTTGGCGTTGAACCGGCTTTCCTGCTGCACAAGGCGCAGGAACAGATCCTCTGGCACACCATTGCGTCGCGCGGCATCGCGCGCCATCGCAAGATAAGGCCCATTATAGCGCCCACGATATTTCTTGGTCGAGGTATCGCCCCATTTCGTCGGCGTATTGACCGAGGGCGGCTTCAACCGGACCGAGGCGTTATATTGGCTCTTGGCGCGTGTATCGAGGATTTTTGTCTGCGATTTGAACAGCTTGTTGCGGCTCTTGGAGGAGAAAACATCAGCCTCTACCGCCCCGGCCCCAAGGCCAAGGCTGGCAGCCAGACAAAGCCCGAGAAACCGTTTACTGCGCATCAAACTCACCGTCCCCATTTAGCAATCCTGCGTATACTAGTGAAAACCGCCCCGCTTTCCAACCCGTCATAGGGGCGCGGGGCTACGTGGGTGGATTAATGCCCGGCCTGCCCCGCGCCCGCGCTGGCGGCCGGTTGATGGGCGGCGGCGGTCTGCCCCTGAGTGGCGACAAGCGGCTGGCGCATCAGATCCTCGATCATCAAGTGAGCAATTCGCAGCGTCCCGACACGCCCGCCTTGCGGTCGACCGTGTTCAGATGCGCGATTTCCGTGACCGACGCGCCCTTGAAGGCAAACCCAGCCAAGTCGGCCTCTGACAGGGTCGGCTTCCATGCACGGAAATAAGTCTCCATCAGGTCATGCAGCGCCCAGAAAGAATACTGCGCAACTGCGTTGCACCGTGATCAGGATCATCAACGCCAGCAGTTTCCTCCACGCGCCGTTTTCCGCTTTCGCCCTGCCCTGCCGATGGTGTAACCCATCAAGGACGGAATCTAAGGAGGGGCGCAAATGGCCGGATCTGTGAACAAGGTAATTCTGGTGGGCAATCTGGGCCGCGATCCCGAGGTGCGGACCTTTCAGAACGGTGGCAAGGTCTGCAATCTGCGCATCGCCACGTCCGAGAACTGGAAAGACCGCAACACCGGCGAGCGCCGCGAAAAGACCGAATGGCATTCGGTTGCGATCTTTCAGGAAGGTCTCGTGCGCGTGGCAGAACAATACCTGCGCAAAGGCTCCAAGGTCTATATCGAGGGCCAGTTGCAAACCCGTAAATGGCAGGACCAGTCCGGCCAGGACCGCTACTCGACCGAGGTCGTGCTGCAAGGGTTCAACGGCACGCTGGTCATGCTGGACGGGCGCAGCGATGGCGGTAGCGGTGGTGGTGGCGGTGCCTCCTCGGGCGGCGGCGATTATGGTGGCGGCTATGACAGCGGCCCCAGCAGCGCGGGCGGCGGCAGCAGCGCCCCCGCGGGCGGCGGCGGGCGCGATTTCGATGACGAAATCCCGTTCTAATCGTTCGGCCACGTTTACGAATGTCCAAAACGCCCTCCCGCATCGGGGGGGCGTTTTACATTACACGCTCCAAAAAGCTCAGCGCCAGAAAGACCGGCACGGACAGCGCCAAGGCCACAAGCAAGGCGGCCTGCCAGGTCGGGCGTGGCGCTGGAATATATTGGCCCATTACGGGCGGGTGTTTCATTGGTTTTTTCTTGTCACTCATGTTTCCCATTAACCGCATTTAAGGTTTTTATTGCGTTAACAGGGCCATGAATATTGCAAGGCCCCATCCACCTGGGATCCAAGCGGCACGGATACACCAGCATCCCCATTACGCGCAGACCATGCTGGCGCTGGGGCTGCAGGTCCGGCCTTGCCCCGATGGCAGTATCGCGGTGATGCGGCGCTTTGCGGGGCTGCCGGTGGCATGGCTGCCAGCGCCCGTCTCGCTGCCAGATCGGCGCAAGACCATGGCCCCGGTCACGCTGATCTCCTCCACGGATGCCGCGATGGACGCGAAGTTGCGCAAAACCGGTGCAATCCCGGTGATAACCCCTCAATGCCGCGCGATCCTGAACCTCTCCGCGGATACTGCGACCCGACGCGCGGCCTTGCACCCAAAATGGCGCAACCGCTTGGTGGCGGCGGAAAACGCTGGGCTGAAGCTGCACCATTGCCCCCTGCCCGACGCCAATGACCACTGGCTGCTGCAAGCAGAATCCACGCAAAGACGCCAGCGCAAATACCGCGCCTTGCCCACGGGGTTCGCCCTTGCATGGCCCGAAACGCGGCTTTTCATCCTGCGCAAACGCCAGACGAACCTGGCCGCAATGCTGTTCTTGATGCACGGCACCGGCGCCACCTATCACATCGGCTGGACCGGCGACGAAGGTCGAAAGCTGAACGCGCATAACCTGATCCTGTGGCAGGCCGCGCACTGGCTGGCGCAGCGTGGATGCACGCAGCTGGACCTTGGCCCGCTGGACACCGAACACGCCCCCGGCCTTGCCCGCTTCAAACTGGGCAGCGGCGCACGGCCCGAATCCACGGGTCGCAGCTGGCTTTATACCCGTGCAACGGCGTCTCTTGGCCGGCTGATAACCTGATGCACCCTTTCTTCTGGCCTTTTGCCGCGATGCAGTATAGGCGCGGGCGAAATCGAGTTTAAGGACGCCCCATGGATCTGCGCAACATCGCCATCATCGCCCACGTTGACCACGGCAAAACAACGCTGGTGGATGAACTACTGAAACAATCCGGTGCATTCCGCGAAAACCAGGCCGTGGCCGAACGCGCCATGGATTCCAACGACTTGGAACGCGAGCGCGGCATCACCATCTTGGCCAAGGCGACCTCGGTCACTTGGAAAGACACCCGCATCAACATCGTCGATACCCCCGGCCACGCCGATTTCGGCGGCGAGGTGGAGCGCATCCTGTCCATGGTGGACGGCGTTGTCCTGCTGGTGGACGCGGCCGAAGGCCCGATGCCCCAGACCAAATTCGTCACCTCCAAGGCGCTGGCGCTGGGCCTGCGCCCGATCGTGGTGCTGAACAAGGTCGACAAACCCGACGCCGAACCCGACCGCGCGCTGGACGAATGTTTCGATTTGTTCGCCAACCTTGGCGCCAATGACGACCAGTTGGATTTCCCGCATATGTATGCCTCGGGCCGTTCCGGCTGGGCCGATGCGGAACTGGACGGCCCGCGCAAGGATCTGCATGCGCTGTTCAATCTGATCGTGAACCACGTCCCCGCGCCCAAGCAGATCAAGCGTAAGGACGAACCGTTCCGCATGCTGGCCACCACGCTTGGCGCCGACCCCTTTGTCGGCCGCCTGCTGACCGGCCGCATTGAAACCGGCACCGTCAAGGCGGGCCAGACCGTGCAGGCCATGTCCCGCATCGGCCAGAAAATCGAACAGTTCCGCGTGTCCAAGGTTCAGGCTTTCCGCGGCCTCGCCCTGCAAGAGATTGATGAGGGCGTGGCTGGCGACATCGTCACCCTGGCCGGCATGACCAAGGCAACCGTCTCCGACACGATCTGCGCCCTGGAAATCGAAGAGCCGCTTGAATCGCAGCCGATCGACCCGCCCACCATCACCGTGACCTTCGGCATCAACGATTCGCCGCTGGCTGGCCGTGACGGCAAGAAGGTGCAGTCGCGCGTCATCCGTGACCGCCTGATGAAAGAGGCCGAATCCAACGTTGCCATCAAGATCACCGACACCCCCGGCGGCGAGGCGTTCGAAGTCGCAGGCCGCGGCGAATTGCAGATGGGCGTGCTGATCGAAAACATGCGCCGCGAAGGGTTTGAACTGTCGATCTCGCGCCCGCAGGTTCTGTTCCGCGAAGGCGAGAACGGCGAACGCCTGGAGCCGATCGAAGAAGTCACCATCGACGTGGATGACGAATACTCTGGCGCGGTGATCGAAAAGATCACAGGCGTGCGCAAGGGCGAGTTGGTAGAGATGAAGCCCGCAGGTGCTGGCAAGACCCGCATCATCGCCCATGTCCCCTCGCGCGGGCTAATCGGCTATCATGGCGAATTCCTGACCGACACGCGCGGCACCGGCGTTCTGAACCGTGTGTTCCACACATGGGCACCGCATAAAGGCCCGATCCCGGGCCGCCGCGCGGGCGTTCTGATCTCGATGGAAAACGGCACCTCGGTCGCCTATGCGCTGTGGAACCTCGAAGATCGCGGCAAAATGTTCATCGGCGCGCAGGAAGATGTCTACCAAGGCATGATCATTGGCGAACACAGCCGTGAAAACGATCTGGAAGTGAACCCGCTGAAGGGCAAGAAGCTGACCAACGTGCGGGCTTCGGGCACCGATGACGCTGTGCGTCTGACCACGCCGATCACCCTCTCCCTGGAAGAAGCGATTGCCTATATCGACGACGATGAACTGGTCGAGGTGACGCCGCACAACATCCGCCTACGCAAGCGCTTCCTTGACCCGCACGAGCGTAAGCGCCAAGCACGTTCGCAGTAATATCAAAGCCTTACTTGGCAAAGTTAAAGCCCGCCCTCTGGATCAGAGGGCGGGCTTTTTCATGTTTCGATCACCGGCGATTCAAGGTTTCAGCCAGTTCGCCTTTTCCTTCTCGATCCGGTGCGGATCCATGAAATGGCCGATCATCACCTTGGTCGCCAGATCATAAGCCTCATCCAGAGGCAGGTCCAAATGCCGGTACAGCGCCGCCTTTCCGTCCGCGATGGCAGGGGCGTGGCGCGTGGCCAGTTGCCGGGCGAACCCCATCGTCTCTCGCTCCAACACGTCGCGCGTGTAGACCCGGGTTACCAGCCCCGCCTCGCGCGCCCATTCCGCGTTGAAGGTTTCCCCCGACAGCGCCATTTCCGCGACCTTCTTGCGCCCGATCACCCGGCTGACCGTCACCGCAGGGGTCGAGCAGAACCCGCCATTGTTGACCCCCGGCAAGCAGAAGGTCGCCGCGCGGGATGCAAAGACCACATCGCAGGCAGCCGCCAGTTGCAGCCCCCCCGCCGTGGCAATCCCATCAACCATGGCGACGCCTGGTTTGGGACAGTTCGACAGCGCCTGCGTCATCGCGCCGCAAGCCTCGAACAGCTCTGTCAGATATGCCAGACCGTCATCAGGGTCAGCGCGATGCCGCGCGATTTCCTTCAGGTCATGGCCTGCGCAGAAAATCGGCCCCGGCCCGTGGATCACCAGAACCCGCACCGCGTCATCCGCCGTGGCCGCATCAATCTGCGCATGCAGCGCCCGGATCATGCTCAGGGACAGCGGGTGCGCCTTGCCCGCGCCAAGTGTCACGGTCATCACGCCGTCACTGATGTTGCTGGCAATCATGCCGATCTCGTTCATTTGCGTCATCGCGCCCCCCTATTCCGGTTGAAGGTTAATCTTAACTGCGGGGGCAAAGCTACTACCCTGACGAAAAAACGCCCGCCTTGGCACAGACGGGCGTTAACGGTTTCGCGCGCAGCACGGATTATTCCGAGGTCTCGACGACCATCAATTCTCGTTCGGACGCGTCCTTGGCGTGGCTCAGCGCCTCTTGGTATTCGGGGGAATTGTAGCAATCCACCGCCGCCTCGACGCCGGGGAATTTCGCCACCACGTTGCGGGCGCGTTCCTTGCCTTCCAGTTGCACGAATTTGCCGCCTCGTGCGATGAAGCTTCCGCCGTGTTTGGCAATGGCCGGCCCGGCCAATTCGGCATATTTTCCATAGGCTTCGGCATCTGTGACGGTGACATGGGCGATCCAGAGTGCGGGCATTTCAGCCTCTCCTTTGTGGTGTTCTATTGCAATGCGCGCCATCCTATCCGCGCCCCGCCGCCCCGGCAACGGCGCATGAAAAAGGCCGCGACGAATGCGCGGCCTTTTCAGAACTATTTTCCAGGGATCATGCTTCGACGATATCGTCGCCCGCATCGCTCGAGCCTTCACCCATTTCGAAGTCCAGCCCATGGGCGGCGCGAATCTTGTCTTCGATCTCCATCGCCATGGCCGGGTTGTCCTTGAGAAACTGCTTGGAATTCTCGCGGCCTTGCCCAATGCGCTCGTCGCCATAGCTGAACCATGCGCCGGATTTCTCGACCACGCCGGCCTTGACCCCAAGATCCAAAAGCTCGCCTGTCTTGGAAATGCCTTCGCCATACATGATGTCGAATTCCACCTGTTTGAACGGCGGCGCGACCTTGTTTTTCACCACTTTCACGCGGGTCGAGTTGCCCACGACCTCTTCGCGGTCCTTGACCGACCCGATGCGGCGAATATCCAGCCGGACCGAAGAATAGAATTTCAGCGCGTTGCCGCCGGTGGTCGTTTCGGGCGAGCCGAACATGACACCGATTTTCATCCGGATCTGGTTGATGAAGACCACCATACATTTCGAACGGCTGATCGAGCCGGTGAGCTTGCGCATGGCTTGGCTCATCAGGCGGGCCTGAACGCCCACGCTGCTGTCGCCCATGTCCCCTTCAAGTTCCGATTTCGGGGTCAGCGCCGCGACCGAGTCGACCACGACCATGCTGACCGCGCCGGACCGCACCAGCGTATCGACGATTTCCAGCGCCTGTTCGCCCGTATCGGGCTGCGAGATCAGCAGTTCATCTAGGTTCACGCCCAGTTTCTTGGCATACTGCGGGTCAAGCGCGTGTTCAGCATCGACAAATGCGCAAACCCCGCCCTTTTTCTGTTCCTCGGCCACGCAATGCAGGGTCAGCGTGGTTTTCCCCGAAGATTCAGGGCCATAAATCTCGATGATCCGGCCCTTGGGCAGACCGCCGATCCCCAGCGCGATGTCCAGACCCAGCGATCCGGTCGAGGTCGCCTCGATCTCCTGCACGGGATTGTCCGCGCCCAATTTCATGATCGAACCCTTGCCGAACTGCCGTTCGATCTGTGCCAGCGCGGAATCCAGCGCCTTTTGCTTGTTTGCGTCGCGTTTGTTATCCATCGAAAGAAGATCTGCCGTTGCCATTGTTTCGTTCCTTATTCCACGTCCCGAGGGGGGCGGCAATGACCGCCTTGTGTTCTTGCCTTGTTCTCATTCTGTATGAGACCAAAACAGGAACATTTCAACTAAAAATTTCGCCACCCTACTTTTGCGAAAGATGGTTAAAGAGTAGTTTATGAGAAAATAAAAAGGGGCCGGGGGCGGTATGCTGGTATTCTGGAAAGAGCGTTTGGTGTTTTTATCGGTTCCGAAAACCGGCACCACGGCCTATGAATCGGCACTCGCCCCCCGTGCCGCCATTGTGGTGAACGACCCACCCGAGCTGAAGCATGCGCCGGTCTATCGCTACAATCGGTTCTTCCGCCCGATGTTCGAAAAAGCCTGCAAAACCGACAACATGGAAACGATGGCCGTGATGCGCGAGCCCGTTTCCTGGCTGGGGTCGTGGTATCGCTATCGCCGCCGCCCCTTCATGAAGGGTCATCCCAAGGGCACCCATGACGTTAGTTTCGATGCATTCGTCGATGCCTATTGCCAAGGCAGCCCGCCTCCCTTTGCCAATGTGGGCAGCCAGTTCAAATTCCTAGAACCGCGGCCCAACGGGGTGAAGGTGGATCACCTGTTTCACTATGAAAACCAGCCCGCGCTCCTTGCGTTCTTGCAGGACCGGCTGGGAGTCACCGTCGAAACCGAAAGAGAGAACGTGTCACCCCAGATGGAGCTGACACTTTCCCCGCAGATGGAGGCTAAACTGCGTCGCAAGCGGCCAGAGGAGTTCGAGCTTTACGACTCCATCGCCTAGCGCCGTTAGTGCAATTGGCGTTGCACCGTTTCGGTCAGATCGCTTAGCGAGAAAGGCTTGGGAAGGAAGACCGAGTTGGGAATGCGTTGCTGGGCATCCCCGAAACTGTCCTCGGCATAGCCCGACACGAACACCACGCGCACACTAGGGCGCTGTTTCAGCGCCTCTTGTACCCAAGTCGGCCCGTCCATGCCCGGCATCACCACGTCGGTGACGAAAACATCGATCGTCAGTTCCTCGTCGCTGAGGGTTTTCAGTGCTTCCTCGGCGGAATCCGCCTCAATCACGGTATATCCACGCAGGCGCAGCGCGCGGCTGGCAAAGGCGCGCACCGGAGCCTCGTCCTCGACCAAAAGAACAACGCCATCACCTTGTTTTGGCGCGATTTTTTCCTTTTTAACGGGCGCAATCTCGGCTTCGACCTGGTTGTTTTCATAGATCGGGAAATACAGCGTGAAACAGGTGCCCTGCCCCACGACACTGTCCACGAAAATGAAAGCGCCCGACTGTTTGATGATGCCATAGACGGTGGACAGGCCAAGCCCCGTGCCCTCGCCCGTACGTTTCGTGGTGAAGAAGGGCTCGAACACCTTTTGGAGCTTGTCCTGCGGGATGCCGCATCCCTGGTCCTCGACCTTGACGGTAACATATTGGCCCGCGGGAACGACGGCGCGGTCGCGCTCCAGCTTTTCGGGCAGCGTCACGGTCTCGGTTTCGATCCGGATCTCGCCACCGCCGGACATGGCATCGCGCGCGTTCACCACAAGGTTCATAAGCACCTGTTCCAACTGCCGTTTGTCGGCGCGGATCATCTCCAGCACCGGATCGTGGCTGAGGGTCAGCGTAACCTTCTCGCCCACCAGACGGTTCAGCAGATGGGTCATGTCCGACAGGGTGTCGCGCATGTCGATCACCTCTGGCCGCAGGGTTTGCTTGCGCGAGAAGGCCAGCAATTGACCCACGAGGGATGCGGCACGATTGGCGTTCTCAGCGATCTGCATCAGGTCGGAATATTCCGAATCGCCTTGGTCATGGCGCAGCAACAGCAGGTCGCAATGGCCGGATATGGCGGTCAGAAGGTTGTTGAAATCATGCGCCACACCGCCTGCAAGTTCGCCGATTGCCTGCATTTTCTGGCTTTGAACGAATTGTGCCTCAAGGGTTTTCAGCTCGGTCGCGTCGTTCAGAACGGCGATCAGCACCGGCTGGCCCGCCTCCAGCACCCGTTTGGGCACGATCTGCACGAATTGCTCCCGGTGGGTGCGGGTCAGGCGCAGGAATTCGGCATGGCCAAGCCCCCGGCCCGAGGCGGCCTCTCCAAGCCAATCGGCAATCGAGCGGCCAAGCCCTTCCATCAGGTCGGACAGGCGCAGCCCGTCGCAATCTTCGCGCCCCAACAAGCGGCGCGCGTCACGATTTGACAGCAACACCTCGCCCGAGGGCGAAAGTTTCAGCATCGGCACCGGCAGTTCGTCGAAAAAGCCCCAGCCGTTGCGATTGCCCCCCGCCTCGCGTGCGGCAGGGAAAAAATAGATCTCGCGTCGGCCCGCGGCACCTTCGATTTCGGCCACCATGGTCTCTATCCGGCCAGACGTGGTTGAAACCGGGTTCACATCACCCGGCCGCAGCGGCATTTCCGGAAAGATCCGGTCAAGCGATTTGACCCTCTCCCCCACCAGCCGGCGCGCGGCCTCGTTCATATAAAGAACCGTGCCGTTGCGCCCGGTCGTAATCATGGGCAGCGTGCCAGCATCGGCCTTGCGCCCGGGCGCGGGACGCTCACCGATATCCTCGATCCGCCACAGGAAACCGCTGCCATCCAGCCCATGCACTGACAGCCGCACATGGCCGCGCCGCGTCACGACATCCTCGCGCGCGGCACCTTGCGCCTGCGCCTTGGTTTGAAGCCGGAACAGCACCGCGCCGGGGCTGGCAAACACGTCGCCCAGCACGCCCGCAAGGGTCATCCCGGATTTGTCGGAAAAGCGTTCGCTGGCCGCTTCATTGCAATAGAGGATCGCGCCATCGGCATCGGTCACAAAGCCCGGCGCGCTGTCATGGTTGACGAAACCGGCGACGGCCGACAGGGCCTTGCCCTTTTCATGCCGGTGCCAGCGCACCGAGATAGCCGACAGCAGCAACACGCCCAGCATGGTCGCCCCGGCCGCGTATAGCGACAAAGACGCCATGGCATCGGACACCAGGAACGCCGCCACAATGCACCCCAAGCCTAGCCCCAGAAGGGCCAATGCCTGTTTCGCGATGCGGTTCGACACCCGCGTGACCGGGCCGGAATTCAGCGCAGTATATGCCAAGAGGCCCCCAAAATGCGATTCGTTGTCCCGCCATTAAGCCCGCATAAGGGTTAATCGCCCGTTAATCGCTCTGAGGTCAGACTGACATCACAGGCCGGTCTGCTCAAAGAAAAATCTCGGATAAACTGCAAGAAATACCCGAATTATCGCGTTATCAAAGCAAGATAGAACCCGTCGCCCGACGGGCCGGGCAGCCAGCGATGTTCGGCGGAAAGTTGCCAGTCGGGGTGGCGCGCCACGAATGCGGCCACCTGGTCGTGGCATTCGTCGTCCAGAACCGAGCAGGTCATATAGGCAATGCGCTGCGTCATCGGGGCGACCTGTTCCAAAATGCCGGCCTGAATGGCCTGCAATTGCGCAAGGCGTTCGGGGGACAGCGCCCATTTCGCCTCTGGCGCGCGGCGCCATGTGCCCGACCCGCTACACGGCACATCGGCCAGCACCAGATCATAGGGGCCGGTCAGCGCACCGCTAGGCAGCACCGCAACGTCCACACCCGCACGTTCCGCGCGCGGTTCAAGGTCTTTCAGGCGGTTCGGATCGGCGTCATGGGCCGTGATACGGGCCTGAACCCGCCCCGCCATGGCAAGGATCTTGCCACCGCCGCCAGCGCAAAAATCCAATATATTCCAATTGCTTTCCAGCGGAAGCTCATCCACCGCCGCCTGGCTGGAGCCGTCCTGCAATTCCACCAGCCCATCCGCGTAAGCGGCAGACAGGCGGATGCGCCGTTCGCCCGCGGAAACCCGCAGGGCGGTGGGGGAAATAGGATCTGGCTCTGCCTCGACCCCATCATTGAACAGACTGGCCAGCGCCCCATCAACCCCGCCCTTGCGCAGGTTCACGCGCAGCATGATCGGGGCGCGGTGGCGCAGTACCTCTGCCACAGCCTCTGCCTGATCCCCAAGCGAGGCGCGGAACCGGTCCAGCAGCCAATCGGGCAGGTCGAGCGCATCGGGGCCTTGGGGCGCATCGCCGCCTTCGCCCTCTGCCAAGGGGGCGGGCGCGTGGCCTTCGCCGGTGAACATCGTCGCGGGGTCAATCCCATCGGCCAGCAACGCGCCGATCATCAGCGCGCGCCCGTCCGTGCCCCCGCCCCAGACCGCACAGGACCGCCGCTTGCGCAGCACGCCAAACACATGATCACGGATCGCAGCGCGGTCCTTTGACCCGGCGAAACGCGACCCGCGCGCCCAGGCTGTCAGGGCGCGTTCGGCGGCGTCACCCGCGACTATCCGGTCCAGCACCTCGATGGCGGCGGCAATCCGCGCGGCGGGGGTCATGCCACATGACCTTTGCCGCGCAAGACGTTGATGTTGAAAGACTTATCCAATGCGATAGTTCGGCGACTCGCGCGTGATCTGAACATCATGAACATGGCTTTCCTTCAGGCCCGCACCGGTGATGCGCACGAAATTGCAGTTCTTGCGCATCTCAGCCACGGTGGCGCAGCCGGTATAGCCCATGGCCGCGCGCAGACCGCCGACCAGCTGGTGAACAACCGCGCCCGCCGGCCCCTTGTAAGGCACCTGGCCTTCGATCCCTTCGGGGACCAGCTTGTCGCTGGCCGCGTCCTTCTGGAAATACCGGTCGGCCGATCCGCGCGCCATGGCGCCAAGCGAGCCCATGCCGCGATAGGATTTGAACGAGCGGCCCTGGTACAGGATCACCTCGCCCGGGGATTCATCGGTGCCCGCGATCATCGAACCGACCATTGCGCAGGATGCCCCCGCGGCGATCGCCTTGGCGAAATCGCCGGAAAACTTGATGCCACCATCCGCGATGACAGGCACGTTGCCCGCGCCGCGCGCGCAATCAATGATGGCGGTCAGCTGCGGAACGCCCACGCCAGCCACCATCCGCGTGGTGCAGATAGAGCCCGGCCCGATGCCAACCTTGACCGCATCCGCGCCCGCGTCGGTCAGCGCGCGGGTTGCGGCCTCGGTGGCGACGTTGCCGGCGATCACCTGCACCGAACTCGACAGGGCCTTGACGCGTTTGACCGCCTCGATCACGCCTGCGGAATGGCCGTGGGCGGTGTCCACCACGACGATATCCACGCCGGCGTCGATCAATGCCTCGGAACGTTCGAACCCGGAATCACCCACAGATGACGCCGCAGCCACGCGCAACCGGCCCAGATCGTCCTTGCATGCGGTGGGGTTCAGAACCGACATTTCGGTGTCTTTCAGGGTCAGAAGGCCGGTCAGCTTACCCGTGCCATCCGTCACCAGCAACTTTTCGATGCGGCGTTCCTTCATCATGTCGATGGCCTGGCCGCGGTCTGCCGGTTCTTGCAGGATCGCCAGGTTTTCCATCGTCATCATCTTCGACACCGGCGTGTCGTCGGACGTGGCGAAACGCATGTCGCGGTTGGTGACGATGCCGACCACACGACCATTGTCGTCAACCACCGGAAAGCCGGTGAAATTATACCGTTCGATCAAGGCCTTGGCATCTGCCAGCGTCTGGTCGGGGCGCAGGGTGACCGGCGAATAGACGATGCCGGATTCAAACCGTTTGACGCGGCGCACCTCGCGGGCCTGTTCCTCGACCCCAAGGTTTTTGTGGATCACGCCCATGCCGCCCAACTGCGCCATGGTGATGGCCATGCGCGATTCCGTCACCGTATCCATGGCAGAGCTGAGCAGCGGAATATTAAGGGCAATCGATCGGGTCACCCATGTGCGCGTGTCGGCCGTGGACGGCAGCACGGAACTTGCACCGGGAACGAGTAGAACATCATCGAAGGTCAGGGCCTCACGAATCTCCATTTGGCATCTCCATGGACAGATTGTTTGGCGGTTTCCTATCTCATGGATCAGCCATGGGGGAAACCCCCTTTCGGACTTGCGCCCTGCGCCGCTTGCGGTTCAACCTGCGGCAAAACCGATGGAAAGGGCATGACATGGGCAATCACGGATACGAGGGCGGCCGGCTGGACCTGCCATTCGTCGGCATTTCGACCTTTGGCAAACGGCCCTATGTTCCCGACTGGGCGGCGCTGGACGCCGAGGTGGCCGTGCTGGGCGCACCGTTCGATGCGGGCACGCAGTGGCGGTCGGGCACGCGGTTCGGCCCGCGCGGGGTACGCGAGGCATCGACGCTGTTCTCTTTCGGTCATGCCGGGGCCTATGACCATGAAGACGACGTGACCTACCTGCCCGGATCGGTGCGCATCGTGGATATGGGCGATGCCGATATCATCCATACCGACACCGAACAAAGCCATGCCAATATCGAGGGCGGCGTGCGCGCGGCGCTGGCGGCGGGTGCCCTGCCCGTCACCATCGGCGGCGATCATTCGATCAACATTCCCTGCATCCGCGCCTTTGACGATCAGGGGGAATTCCACATCCTGCAAATCGACGCGCACCTGGATTTCGTGGATGAACGCCACCGGGTGCGCCACGGCCATGGCAACCCGATGCGCCGCGCCGCCGAACAGCCCTATGTGACCGGGCTGACGCAGGTGGGCATTCGCAACGTGTCCTCGACCGCGAAGGAAGGCTTTGACGACGCCCGCGCCATGGGGTCCGATATCCTGTCCGTGCGTCAGGCCCGCAAACTGGGGGCTGCGGCGCTGGCCGCCCGTATCCCCGAAGGCGCGCGGCTGTATATCACCATCGACATCGACGCTTTCTGCCCCTCGATCGCGCCAGGGACCGGCACGCCCTCGCACGGCGGGTTCCTGTATTACGAGGTGCTGGAACTGCTGCAAAACGTGGCGCAACGCCACGACATCATTGGCCTTGACCTGGTCGAGGTCGCCCCCGATTACGATCCCACGGGCGGCACCTCTATCCTTGCGGCGCAAGTTTTGCTGAACACGCTTGGCTTCATCTTTCATGCTCGCGGGTTTCGCTAGGCCGCCAGCGGCAGGCATGCCGTTTATTGTGCTGAAATTGCCGCCGAACGTCTTTCCCTTTCCGCGTCGCGGCGTATGTTGACGCGAAAGACGCATCAGGAACGGGATACGGGCATGGCAGACGACGCATTGGTGGTGTTCACCCCTTCGGGCAAACGCGGGCGCTTTGCGCTGGGAACACCGGTTCTGACCGCGGCGCGGCAATTGGGGGTGGACCTTGATTCCGTTTGCGGCGGACGCGGGATTTGCGCGAAATGCCAGGTCACCCCGTCCTATGGCGAATTTTCCAAACACGGCGTCACCGTGCGCGAGGGCGCGCTGTCGGAATGGAACGCGGTCGAACAACGCTACAAGGACAAGCGCGGCCTGAAAGAAGGCCGCCGCCTTGGCTGCCAGGCCACCGTCCAAGGCGATGTCGTGATCGACGTGCCGCCCGAAAGCCAGGTTCACAAACAGGTGGTGCGCAAGGCGGCCAGCAGCCGCGCCATGGTCATGGACCCCGCCACCCGCCTGTATTTCATCGAGGTGGACCAGCCCGACATGCACGAGCCGACAGGCGATCTGGAACGGGTCCAGCGCGCCTTGTCCGAGCAATGGCAGATCGAAGGCGCGCGGGCCGATTTCTCGATCCTTGGGCGGCTTCAGCCGGTGCTGCGCAAGGGCAACTGGCAGATCACCGTGGCCCTGCACCGCGATCATACCGCCGACGCGCCGCGCATCGTCGAAATCTGGCCCGGCCTGCATGATCGCGGGCTTTACGGCATTGCCGTCGATCTTGGATCAACCACCATCGCCGCGCATCTGTGCAGCCTTGAAGACGGCACGGTGCTGGCCTCGGTCGGCGTGATGAACCCGCAGATCCGCTTTGGCGAGGATCTGATGAGCCGCGTGTCCTATTCGATGATGAACCCCGGCGGCGCGGCGGAAATGACCACCGCCGTGCGCGATGCGCTGAACACGCTTTGCGCCGACTTGGTGACCGAGGCGGGCGTAGCACCGCGCGAGGTTCTGGAAATGACCGTGGTCTGCAACCCGGTCATGCACCATCTTTTGCTGGGCATTGATCCGGTCGAACTGGGCCAGGCGCCCTTTGCCTTGGCGACATCCGCATCGCTGGCTCTGGACATGTCCGATCTGGAGATCGACAGCCTCAACACGCGCGCCCGCGCTTACCTGTTGCCCTGCATCGCTGGCCACGTCGGGGCCGATGCCGCCGCCGTAGCCCTGTCGGAACAGCCCAACCTGTCGGACGATCTGGTGCTGATCGTCGATGTGGGCACCAATGCCGAACTGCTGCTGGGCAACAAGACCCGCGTGCTGGCCTGCTCGTCCCCCACCGGCCCTGCGTTCGAGGGCGCGCAGATCAGCTCGGGCCAGCGGGCCGCACCCGGTGCCATCGAACGGATCGAAATCAACCCCGAAACGAAGGAACCGCGCTTTCGCATCATTGGCGTGGACATGTGGTCTGACGAGGACGGGTTCGACGAAGCCGCCGCCACATCGGGCATCACCGGCATCTGCGGGTCCGGCATTATCGAGGCCGTGGCCGAAATGCGCATGGCCGGCATCCTTGACGCCAGGGGGCTGATCGGATCGGCCGAACAGACCGGCACGCCGCGCAGCATCGCCACCGACCGAACCCATGAATACCTGATCCATGACGCCTCCGCCACGGGCGGGCCACGCATCACCGTGACCCAAGGCGACATCCGCGCGATCCAGCTGGCCAAATCCGCGCTCTACGCCGGTGCCCGCCTGCTGATGGACGAGATGGAGGTGGACAAGGTGGACCGCGTGGTGCTGGCCGGGGCATTCGGCGCCCATATCAGCCCGAAACACGCCATGGTGCTGGGCATGATCCCCGATGTGCCGCTGGACAAGGTGTTCAGCGCGGGCAATGCCGCTGGCACCGGCGCGCGCATCGCGCTCTGCTCGCTCGCCGCGCGCGACCAGATCGAGGCAACAGTGCATGAAATCACCAAGGTCGAAACCGCCATCGCCCCGAAATTCCAAGAGCATTTCGTGAACGCCAACGCCATCCCCCACGCCACCGACCCCTTCCCCGAACTGGCCAAGGTCGCCCCCCTGCCCGACGTGAACTACAACACCCGCGGCTCAGAGACCGGAGGCCGCCGCCGCAGACGGTAATGGGGGTGGGGAGTGCAGGAGTCTCGCCGCCCACTCCCCCACCGCCGGGCAGCGCATCTGAAAGATTCGAGAGAGAGAGAGAGAGAGAGAGAGAGAGAGAGGGAAAACCGCAGTGCAATCGGATCGCCGCTGCTGGTATGAACACCACTGATGGTCAGATAAGAGACCTCCCACATCTTTGTGCCCGCGCTGTCCGTCGCAAAGAGCGGGCGGCCGATATGGTCGGTGTGCACAAGATCGGCCTACCCGTCTCAAACACCGCCACTGGCGAACCGTTCGCTTAACTACGTGAACGCAGCGCGTAAACTGAGTAGAGTGAACTACCCTCAGATGGTGCTTGCTATATGCGTTTGTTTGCCCACCAAGCTGCAGACCAGTACTCGACAGGAACGCCATCCCTGTCGTCACCAAATGGATCGAATAGGCCCAATTTATCTAACTCGCGCCCCCAGCATTCGCGTAAAGGCCCGGGAAGCGAACAGCCACACCAAGGGCAATGAGCGATGACCTGTATAGAGCCAGGACTGTTTCGGTAGTCGATACCGTACTCTCGCGCAAAATCAACATACTCTATAGCCACCTCACCCTCTGTCAAATTGCGGGTCATTTCCGAGCAGCAGTGAACGACATCAACTAAGGCCATTTTCGCGTCTTCCCGGTTTAGGAGCCTTAATTGGCGTCCCTGTTCCCGCATCAACCGCACCAAGGTGGTTACCTCTTCGGTCAAATACCTCGACTTCGCAGAAGTCGAACATAATTCCACTTATAATACAAGGTGTTGCGTCCTGACCCTGAAGTTCTGTACTGGTCTCGGTAGTTCTTGAGACTATTCCAAAATGGCGCTGTCGCAGGATCACAATCGTCGGTAGAACAGTCTTCATCTTCAAAATTCCGAGTTATGCCCGAAAGTTGGTGACGGCGTGATTAGGCGGCTTGGTTAAGTTGCTTGATCCCGTCCTTGAATTCAATCCCTTCGATGATTTCGGTCA